>Ga0098047_10000438_pt1 | contig 16516 bp, 8 predicted proteins | sample 12_taG_FD_92585 | JGI IMG/M metagenome (GOLD analysis project Ga0098047, IMG submission 92585) | Marine viral communities from the Subarctic Pacific Ocean - 12_ETSP_OMZ_AT15267 metaG | ecosystem: Environmental > Aquatic > Marine > Oceanic | place: Subarctic Pacific Ocean | collected 2015-01-16 | reverse complement strand
TCCCGGAGGATTTTATCATTATGCTTCGGCTAGTCATTGGAGCGATTCATTTGTAACTTTGCATAAAACAATTTTAAACCTTGAAGGGACATATGCATATCCAAGCTGGAAACAAGTACGTACGGGCCAACATCCGGTTGCCCGGAAACTACGAGAAACTAATAGGATTTCGATCTTGGATCCCCCGGGGATGGTGGGAGTGTATCTACCCGGAGCAACCATTCCTAGTAATATGGTAAGAGGAAAGTTCTCGAATACTTTCACCGATTATATTGAACAGCCAATTAGTAGCCGTTATCGGCCATTTTTAGCAGCTTTTGAAGATAGATCGGATGAGCCAGATCGAGGCAACAACACCTCAGTTCGGGTTTCCTATGGTAACAATATTACTTATTTCTCGAATAAGGGCCTAAACAGCCGCCTCAATTTGGTGATTAATGCGAGAGAACAGCAAGCATATAATGAAGTGCAAGAATTTATTGATGAGACTGGTCAAACGCAAGACTCTGGACGTCCACAGGTAGCTGTATATGCATCTTATGGAGAACAAATTTACCCTGCATCTACACTTGTATATCAAAATAGAGTGCGCAGTAGGACTGATTATAAAATTGATCAGATATGGGACAATATGCGCATGCATAGAAATTATCCAACTACAAATTCGCAGGGCTATGCGGATATCCGGCTTGCAGCCCTAGAGACGCCGGCACAGTTGGCACGTCCGAGGCTGGAGTCCACCTTCGCTAGTGTAGTTTCGTTCCGGCTCCAAGGCACCAATGAGAGCCCATGGCCTCTCGACGCCCCCACGTGGTATACGCTAGCGACGAATTCTTTAGGAGCGACAACGGGATCGACACAGTATCTTGAGGGCGGCCGCATAATTCGTAATACTGCTTCGGTTTTTCTTTCAACCAGTGCTGATCCCGCAGGGTATTATGCAAGGTGGTCTGGTACTGATATGTTACCAAATACTGATACTTTTTCCCTATTTCAGAATATTATGGGCCCAGGAACAGGCTCGGGCGCCGGGGAGCTTCAAAATACTTATAATTATTATGTTATGCCCACCTACATCTTCGGGAATCAATATGCCAATGATGACGACTCCGCCGCGCTCCGGAACGGAACCCAATTAACGAGTGGTACATTACGTCCTGGTGTTTCTTATATCCGATTGCTTCCGGAAACCCCAAGGCGCATTCGATCGAACGGCGGCTATGGCTCCGCTAATTTCTCATTATTGGGCTTCCATCCTTGGGTTGCGCCGCAGCAAACAGGTCTATCTCCCTATAGACCCTATAAGGAATATTCCGATAAAATAAGATTTGTTGGCAAGGATTGTTCTATCATTCCGGAATTTAGAATAAGCGAAGTACTAGAAAACTATTTTGGTTCCGACTCAACTATCAGAGCGGAAGATGGATTTTTAGAGAGGCTACCTAACCTGCTTAGTTTAACGGGCGCTTCTATTCCTGAGTCCAGCCAGCCTGATTTTTATAAGATTTACACAAACACAGATTTTCTGGAAATGTTCAAGATTGTTGATGATGATTTAAGAGGACCCAGAAAGGGGACTAATCGGGAAGCTGATATCAAGAGATATGGAACTACACTAAAGGCAACTGCTTTTATTTCTTTTTTGCCTTATAAGGGATTTTACCCAGCTGAGCGAACCGTAAAGCTTGGGGCCTATCTATCGCAATCATTGGGCCCCTTTATCCCAGGAACCAGGAGTTCGCCTGATTTATTGGATCCCCCCGCACCAATTCCACCCCCCAATGAGGTTCTTCGAAGGATTTTATTGGAGCCCTTAGTTTCTCCTGGTATATTATTTAACACCATTAAATCTGGAATTGCCGTCAGTAGTTTTGTTATTCGAAACACTGCTTCCAATCCTGGTGATGAGCGACGGTACGGCCCGGGCAACGTCGCCGGCGACTCAGGACTTCAGTATGCATGGGAAGGTAATATGGGCAAGATGTGGCATACTGCAAAACATGCACAATTTGATATGACCCTTGCCATCGCGGCGGGTGATCCATCGTTCGGTACCGAAGGATCAGGGAAGAATCTCCTTGTTCCTCTCGATGGATATTATGAATATAATTTTAATTCTTCTGCTTCTTATTCGTCAGCCTCAATTAACTCTGCTAGTTTATCGCCCATCAACATCGGCTCTAAAGCCAATGCTGCTCTAACCTCTTTTAACTTATATGATCTGACCGTGGGTATGGATGGCCTCAAATCTCCCTGGAATATGATGCGCAAGATGTCCGACGCCGCGCAGCCGAAGATCGATGATCGAAATGGCTACTATTTACATAAAATTCCTTTTGAAGCTATTCGTAGACCTCAAGATTATCTTTCTGCGAAGTCGCTAGCACCTGACGCCGGTGATGCGCAGCCCCCCACTTGGAATGATGGAATTCTAACGAACACTGCTTCATCTAATACAATAGAGGCCGAGAAGGGCTTGGGCGCCGGCTGGCTTCATGATACTGGCGACTCAAGCGTTAGTGGTGCTATCTGGCGACAGGATTATGCTACGTGGGACAAGCACGTCAATCCGATCTTCACCGGCGATCAGATCCCTGCTACGGGCACTTTGGGCAATGCTCGTAACAACCGAATTCGTTGGGGCGGCGTAATGTCCAGCCCTCTTTATGAATTAGGAATTGATAATTTCTTATGCGAAACAATTAATTTCTTTCAAGAGGGGCTTACCAGTTATCTTTCAAAGGAGGAAACAGAATTTTTACCAGTGAAGAAGGACACCTATTACGGCATGAGAGTAACACTATATCGATCCACGGATACAGCGGGTAGCGGCAATTTTGGAATGTATAGTAGGGCGACGGCATTCGGCGCGCCTCTCAATATTTCGGGATCCTCAGGCTCTGCAATTACCATGGCTCATTTAACACCTCCTTATTATAATGGGGGGTCAACAGCTGATATTATTTTTAAAGCGCCCTTTAATGACCGGCCAGCTCTTCAGGATATTATTTCAAATGCAATCGTGGAACATAACAGATCCATTGAGGAGAATGTGCAAAGTGGAACCTTGCGTTCGGAGAACCTTGTGGGTAAGTATACGTCTGGTTCCGTTGCCGGCGCCGCCGGCGATGATCGGGCCCTCCTAGAAGACTATAATTATATCCAAATGCAACTTACCGCAAGCGTTAATATATTTGATAAGATTTTAGCTATCCCTCCGGGCACCAATACACAGAAAACCAGATGGCTGGTTCAATCTAAATTTGAGACGCCAACGCTTAATTTTTATGATACTCCTTGCTTGCCTCATCCTACAGCATCTAGTGGCCATGGCGACACGCCTATTGACGTTACTTCGTCAACAGCGCCGTTTCAAATTAGAGGAATGTGGCATCAGTATGGTAGCTTGCCTAGTGGGTCTGAGGGAATATATTTAGGAATTCAAAATTTGCCAACCATCTATTCCTCTTCCTATTATAATGGCGAGATTAAGGTTAAATCTCTTCGCGACGTCGTTGGGTTTGATAACACCGCTGATCAAAGAATTGGACGTCTGAGAAAAGCTAAAACGGTGCGCGAGGCTGTTGTAGTAATTCCGTTTATGGTTCGAAACAATCGAAGAAGCTTTCTGAGGTTACCCCGCACCCGGTATTTAACGAGAGCAGCCCTTTTCGCCGAAAGACGGCGCGATCGCGGCTGGGAGAGGTCAGCTACATTCTGGGAAAACATGAGCGACAGATATGATGTGCAGACCGACCTTTTAAATAGGTATGTTTTCCCTCCAACATTAGATTTTATAACTAATAGTTCTGTGCGTCCTATTTTCTTTGACGCCTTCGAGTTTGAGGAAACCTTCTCACAGAAAGATTTACAGAATATGTGGCAAAATCTGCCGCCCGAGAGTAATGAGAAGTTTAAGAAGCTTGTAAGTACTATAAATATTCCGGAATATTTTACCAATAGGCTGTTTGGAAACTTCCACCGTAACGATATTGAGTGGATGGTTTTTAAAGTCAAGCAACGCGCCGTAAAGGATTATAGTATCTTCTCGAAACAGGGCCTGACAAAAAATCAGCCTATTGTTCCAAAATCAATTCATTCGCCCTATACCTTTAACTGGCCATATGATTATTTCTCGCTAGTGGAACTACTTAAAATTGACGAAAATGTGGAGTATATATCTAAGGATGTGGACGTCACACGGTGGGATAAACCGGCCCCCGCACCTATGCTGGCAGCCCCCATCGGGACAACAACAGAGGCAGGGCAACTTGTGGCTGGCGATTATACGGAGGCAGAGGCAACAGCAATTCTTAATAGTATAGCTGAAAGTGACGACTAAGGCATGTAATGGAATTTTTCAACAAAAAAGAAGAAGTACTAGATGTCCAATTGACTGAGTATGGTAAGTACCTATTATCACAAGGTCGGATGAAGCCGGCTTTTTATGCATTCTTCGATGATGAAATCCTTTATGACATTGCTGCAAGCCCACAGGGGGGCGGCTCCGCGGATCCCGCAATTAGCGGCAGCAACACCCAGGCGACCGAAAATCAAAAAGACACAGATCGTAGAATTCGCTACGAAACTCCGAACCTAAAAGCTCAATCTAACACCACCGGTGTAGAAACCAGAGTTAAACAGTTTCTGAAAACGGTAGAAACTAATATAAATAAAAACGCCCTTACTGTTAATTCAATTAATTTTGCAGATGCATTCGAGAATGTTCCGCAATTTGGTCAAAAGTTTTTTGCCGCGACGGATCCGATCGGCACAAGCGACTTAAAGTCCCAATATGATGCTGCTTGGGCTATTATGTTTATGAATAATGAGATTTCGTCAAGCCAAGATTATTACACAGTTAATTTAACAAGCAGCGCAGCCACCCTTAATAATGGAGTTATTAGAGAGATCCCGCAGCTTGACATAGTTTTAGATTACAAAACATTTTATGTTGATGATTCTGCCCTTCCTAGTGACTCTAGTCAATGGGACGTTATAGCGTCGGCTAATGATAGTGGGATTGATATAGCTTTAGAAAAGGGGTTTATTCTTATCGATTTACAAGAGCACAATACCGCTTACGAGAAGGAAAATTTTTATATGGAGGTGTATCTGTCGGGTAGTGATACCGGCCTTGTGCCTATCTGTCCTGGTGACGTGGGGCTAGCTCGAGCCACTCAAGATAATGTAGACTATTTCTTAGATGTTTCGGCTGATGGCGAAATTGATTTAGATATTGCTCGCGAATATAGGATTACTCCGAGGGCCATTACTCGTAATGATGGCTTAGGCGGTCCTCCTCCGACGCCAAACCGACTTGATCAGCCTCTTGATATCTATAGTGGGCCCTTTGATACGGGCGAAGATGAGGAGCCCTGCGACTAATGGGAAATATTGCAACCTCAGCCTTCACCAAAACAATTCCAACTCCATTGGTTAAAACTGTGGATTTGTTGGCCTTCGCGGGTGGAGCCGACAAGATTCGGATAAACATAGTTCTTAGCCTTCAGCTTGCTAAGATTGAAGAGGCAAGTCCTTTTGGCTTGTTTGTGGCTTTTGTTAATGATCTTCAAACCCTTAATGAGCTAAAAAACAACGAACGAACTCTCCGATATGAAATAGCTAACAAGGTAACACCCTCCACAAAACATGCCATGTTAAAAAGATATATTGGTGTCGAAGATTTTGTGACAGACGGCAAGATAAAACATATACTTAACAATGACGATGGCACTGGTGTTGTTGTCAAGGACATCCCTATAGGCCTTGGTTTCTATCCGAAGGAAGATCAAAATTTATGGATTTATTGTGTGGCTTATGAAATGGCCAACGATCAAGACAATGTCAAGGTGGTTGGTTCAGGGGAAAATAAAAAGTTTTCAATTAGTGATCCCGTTATAGAACCCATAATGCTTAATGGCGTTGTGCCTGTCACCACTTATCTTTATTGGCTAGCAGAATCGGACAAAAACTTTGGTAAGAAAGGAGAGGTGTGGGTAGGTCCTGTACATCGCCGCGGCCGTAGGTATGTGGCGGGTAAAGAATCTTGGACACGCCGCGGCCCCACTCTAAAAAGAACAAAAGTTAGCAACCAGAAGATAAAAGATTTAAGACTTCTGGAGCACCTCGAGGAGCTCGATATAGACAATTTTGTTGTAAACATGCGTAATATCAGTAAAAAGAATTTCAGAAATTATGAAAGGATTAAACAATCTTTGGGTAAAAGATATTTTGGACAACGAAGATATTCTAGGAGTTCCACAGGAGATTTTAAGATTTTATTTAGCATGGATTATGATGCTTTTATAAATGATAATTGCAAATTTGCTGGTTTATTTATCAACAAGGAGTCCCTTAAATCTTGTTATGGTATAAATGAGGTTGTAGTTTTTCGAGAGAGGGTCAATTTTGAAGCCGCCGGCTCGAACCTTACTGATGACATAGTAGTAAAACGTGACGATATGTTTCAGTGGTCCCCTAAGATGATCGGGAGTTTGGCAAAAGGGAACATCAAGGTGCTAGATATTGATGATGATACATTTCTAGATATTTTGATTAACGATGTTTCTATGAAAGACGAAGGACCCAATAAGTATCAATATACAGTTAACTTTGAATTTGTAGACAAAAGTGCTCGGGTGTTAACGAAAATAGTTCGTCGACTCCAACGAGATTTTGCTGAGTTTGAATCATTTATGTCAAAATTCGAGGGCCTTGGAAAAAAGAATTTTGATGTAGAAGAATATTTGAGAGTAAACGCGAAGGTTATAAAGAGTGATGATTCGTGGCTTAAATTGATAAATGAATTTCTTGCATCTATTTGGTTTATTTTTGGAAGTTCCGGCTTTGGAGATCAAAACCCCATTACCTGGAAAAAGAATTTAACCACCATGGTCAACCCCATGAGTGCTACAGAGCAGACATTGGGGGAATTTACTGAAACAATAAAAGATTATATAGCAGATCTACAACGAATTGTTGAGGAGGCAGTTGTTGGACAAAGCGATAAAAAGTTTAATGTTCGATCAGGAATCTCAAGAGGAAACAATTTAGTACGAAAGATTAAACTTACTTACGAGCCGGCCGTTGTTATAAAAAGTGCCGCAAACGGAATTGGTTTTGACTATTTGGGGATAGATCGCTTCGTTGAGGAAAGTGATACAGGATTAAGCAGACTATCTTTTGACGAACTCAACGGGCGTATGTTTAACGAGATGAACAAATATCAAGTGCAAAACCCAAATGCCCTTTCAATTAATAAATATGGTTTTTTGTCTCCGCAGCGCATTCATACCCCTTATGAGATACAAGATACCTTTGCAGATCATTTAGAACTAGCCGATGGGTTGGTAATCTTAGATTCGAACCTTAATCCGGGCATGAATGAATTTACATCCGAGGGCCCTGTTGGCGAAGAGGCCATTAAAGTTTCTTTAATGACGACCCTTTTGGGTTCCGCGGCCATCACGCTCGAGCCGTTACCGTCAGATTTAACTTCCTTCATAGAGGGACGGAAAGATCCAGAGGAAGACGAGTTAGATTCCGACTCTGATGACTATTTTGACTCCACTACATTTTCAGTTTCAGGGGAGTATCTTGAGAATCAGGCAAGTGGTAGCAGTCAGGTGGCGTTTGCAAGATTACAAGCTCAGGAAAGAAAGATTAAAGCTTTAGAATCTGATTTGGCAGAAAGATTAGTTGATGGCGTGGCACAAAAATTTATACCTCCTCGCATCAGGCGTACGCAGAACATCAGAGGGTCTCTGGCATTAGCAAAAATTAATGAAGATCGAGACGCCTTCAAGGATTTAAATTCATTTGAGAGAGATATTAATTATAATTCGATAGTCAGAATTCAAGTTTTAGACGGCTACAGAGATGGTAATATCCGTCGTACGCGCTGGCGAACGTTAACTCAAAATCACCTCAACGAATTGAAGGAGGAAGGAAAGTCTGTTATCTGCCGCCTCAAGAGATGTCCTTCAGTTACATCACCCGGAAATCTTTACAGACTCGGAAGGTTTAATTATTTATTTGTATTGGGTGATCACCCAGCGTCACAAGACGAGATAATAAAAACTTCTTACAAAAAAAGATATAATTATTATTATAGACGTTTAACGCGATTAGACAATAGCTGGACAACGAATATTAATCGAGGCGCAGCAAACTATGGAGCCGAGTATTACATTCCTAATTCTATGATTTTTAAACTTAAGCGACCTCCTCCGCCTCCTCCTGCTATTAAAAAATCGAAAAAATCTAAACGTAAGAAGCTTAAGCGAAGCCGCGTGCGGTTGAGATCGACGAAATTGGGGCGCCTCCAAACTGCCCAACGCCCGGGCCGGGCCTCTACCCGGACTTCTCGTCGCCGCGGCGGTAGGGGTGGAGGCGGCCCCGGCGGCGCTAGAGGAAAGTATTAATATGTCTGCTTATTTAAATTATGCATGGCTAGTTGATCAGAGCGCCATTGGGATCAAACGCCGCACCAAAGGATCAGGCGGAGGCAGTACGACCTATTACCGTCATCCTCTTGTTAGAAATGATTGGGGGACAGCAGATAAATTTCGCGGTGCGCAAGGTTATTATATTGCCAAAGGAACGGATAACGACACCCCCCGTATGTTCGACTTCACAAGTCATCCTTACTGGTCATCTCGTGTTAAGCGTCCGTTAAAATTAGCCGGCTCCGGTAGGTTTACAGAATCATCATTTACTGTTTATTTTGATAACGAGAACTGGAACTTAGCCAATCGGCACAAAAGAAAAAAGCTAAATAATTATTTGGCACAACCTTCTACAGACGTTATTTCAGGAGATCCTAATTTTTATCAATATTTAGCCGGCAACATAGGGGCCACAAAATACTATAGAAACTTTTATACGAAGGACATGAAGCGGATCAGTCCGCTCATAAAACTTGATCATGATTATGAAGACTATCGTACTGCATATCGATATCCCTCTACAGATGAAAAAGTTTTTGAGAAAAGTGACTATAATTTAGCTGTTAATCCCTATTACAACTATTATCTTGAAACATATCCGGCCTATGAAGATGTAATCGCGGAAGCCGGAGACGGCGTTGAATTATTGTTGCCCAATTTGTATATGCTAGAGTCCGATATTCAAAATACCGGTAGCGTTAACTATACAAAACAATTGACCCTGAATAATGCTAGTAGTTTTTATGACGGTCCGGAGCTTGATGTTTGGTTTTTGGAGCAAAATCAGGTGAGCGCTGAAGGCAATAAAATGTATTTTCAACAATTTGCGGACGCCATGGCCGACCTAAATTCGCGGGGGGCCATAACTTCAACTAAAGAAACATTTAATACAAGTTTCAAAAATGTAGCTATTTTATACCCCGATTTGGGTATTTTGAAAAAATATAATATTCGCGATGATCGAGGAACTCCCAACGATGCTTCCGATGATATTAAAGCAACTGCTTTTTATCCATTTTATAATGAAGTTATTATTGGATTTGACAAAGAAGACTTAGTAGATATCGGCGGCAAACCGGGCCAGATGTCATTTTTTACATCGCTTTTTGCATCAAAGCTGAACGCAGATCAGGTAAGAAGCTTTATAACATTGTTGCAACTTTATATTATTGAGAACATGCGTCAAGGAAAGGTTGAAGGATCTTCTTATGAGGCATTTGTTAGGGAAACTGTTAATGTTGAGGGCGACGGCCGGTTCAAAGTATTTCCCATGGCTGATCGTAGCCAGACAGTTTGTGATTTAGAGATGTTTATATTAGCCCTTAAAAATCATGAATTGGATTATCTATTGGATGTCTATAACGAGTCCAAAGAGGAAATGGCCGACGGCGCCAACTATACGCTTTTGCGCGAGTGGGAAGATCAGGAACTCTTTAAGCTAAGTATTAAGGATGCAATTAAAGTAGTAGACAGCAGAATGTTTGAAGATGCTTTGGATGATCGAAAAAGATCGCTTAAAGAAGTTTTTATGAATGATGAAAGTCCAAGCGAAACGATAATGTATTTAATTAACAAGCATAGAGATCCAATTGGCCCCGGGAACACAGGCCCGGTTATACAGACTATTATAGTATCTAAAGATGTCGTGTTTAGTGAGCTTTTAAGATATGTTGATACTCAAGTAAGGTATGGAGTAAGGTATAGATATACTGTACAACAAGTTCGCATGATTTTTGGAAATACATATAGTTATGATGGAGTGAGTTTTGACTTTGGTGCGTTGAAAGTGGGTCAAGGGAAAGCAGTAGGGAATGCCTTGGGGTTTTATTCGCCACCTGATGAGACTTCTCTTTCGGTTAACGGGCTCGAGCCCACACAAGAATATTCGTATTTGGCTCCAGATGAAACGCAAGATCCAGCTTCTTTGCAGGCCGGCCATTTCGTTTTTAAATTGCCTCCTGAGGGCACCAATCAACTTTTAGCCGACAATGTGCTTCCGGCCACTAAAGGTGCTGCGGGAGCGTCTCCTCTAGGAAGATATTATTCGGCGATTCGTGCTGGCACTGCCGATCTTTCGGGACTGACAATAGAATTGCATTCTGGGTTTGGTGTCGAAGGAGCACAAGATGGAGGGATGACTGCCTTTGACGTCATAATTCCCGAAGAAGTATTGACCGCATCCGATGCTGAATTATTACCCTCTTATTCGGATGATCCTAACGAAGTGGATGATCCTATTTCGGTTTATAAACAAGCAATTAATATTTTAACTGATAGTGCCGGCGCCGGCCAGGCCGAATTGAATTCTGCTGTTAATGAAATTAATACTTTTTTCTCCGGCTTGGTGGACTCAGGGAACCGACAAAAGGTGAATTCTTTTCTGGCTCAGATGAGGAATGTACGCGACAGCTTCATAGGGTCCACTAGTTTTCAGGCGTCGCTTGGGGTTAACGATCCTCGCTCGCAGTCGGCCACACAAATTTATGAATCAGTTGATGTGAAGGTTAGAGAGTTGCTGAGTGAGGCTGTTGCAAATGTAGTGGAACGAGAAGCTACGGGCAACGGGAATGCGCTTCTTAAAGAAATTTTAGGCGATCCGGATCCCACCGAGCCACACGAGACAGCAACAACTTTCACTGGTGGCAAAGGTGAAGCGGGCTTAAACATGGGCTTTGAGTAGGGATAAAAATGGGCGTTAAATCAATAAGTTGGTGGCTAGACATAGAAGAATATGAAAATGGAAGTTTACATAATTCTTTTTCTGCCGGCCCAATCGCTCGATCATGGGACGATGATGGTGACGTCGGCGAGAAATTTATGACAATTCAAGAACTTGTTGATGAAATAAATGAACTATTTGAAGAGGCATGGGACGAAGGCGACGGACAAACCGATAATTTATATGAGGTGATACCAACTTTAATTACGTCTGCAGAAACCTATTCTACTACAACGGCCGGCCAAGCATCCATTCGTTTTGAATTTATAAGATCTTATCCAATTTATGGACCCAAAATTGCCACAACCAAAAAGTTTAAAATTGCTTTACGGGACGGCCCACATGGCTCTAAGACCTTTCAACCCCTAGAACCCACATATCCGGCAGCTACAATCACTTATAGTAACGATAGCACCGTGAAGGCGACCACATTGCCTTATTGGAATACTACGGCGATGATTACGGACAAGCCGCCGATTGCCCCCGACGTTGTTTTCATACCGTTTCTGGGAATCAGTAATAAAATTTTATTATTGCTTGATGGTAACATGGGAGATCTGGATCTTAAGCCAGTTATAATTAAAGATTCAGATACAATATTTTTGGCGGAAGAGCTTTATTCTCAGCTGAAGTTATCGGTAGGAGAGTCTGAGGTATCTTCTTATATAGCCGACAAAAATATCACATTAAATTACAGAAGCGATGACCCAGTATCGACATATCAGATATTTAAACTTACGAAAAAGCCGACGTCCTATAGCGATTTTAACACGCCTAATAATCCTATAGCAACAGTTTCTGAGATGGTGGCTCCCGGTAAGCCATCAGAACCAGCTACCTACATTAGCACCATTAGACCAAACGTAAAATATTATTATTGTATAAGAGGAGTGGATGTTCATGGTAATATATCTAATCCTACTGAAGTGTTCGAAATTGAAATGGTTGATAATAATGGGCAGATATTTTATACAATGAGTGTTTTAGATTGGGATCTACAACCTCGCCGCCAATGTCGACAATTTGGTCGACGCTTTATTTATATTGCACCTTCTTTACAACAATCAATTTTTAATCGCGATACGTTTAATAATTCGGCCGAAGTCGACAACAAACCAGCGGACATCAAATTGACCGATTTACCACCATCGAATATGTTGGGATATTTGGGGGCCGCCGAGGGCGCTGGGGACAGCTCTGGGGGAGTGTCTGTGTGGGATAAAAAATTCAAGATCAGAGTTACAAGTACGAAGACGGGGAAGAAATTTGATTTAAACATTACTGTTAAAAATAGCGGAGTTAATAATCCGTAGGAACAAATGCTATTTGATAACTATTTAATAGGAGAGGAAAAAATATGGGATTCTTGCAAAATGACGGCGACATCATTCTTGATGCCGTTTTAACTGATACGGGGAGAATGAGATTAGCCAAAGGAGATGGTAGTTTTAAAATCTCCAAGTTCGGTCTCGCCGACGACGAGATTGATTATAGCCTTTATGATAAAAACAATGCTAGTGGCTCCGCATACTATGATTTATCGATTCTCCAAACTCCTGTTTTGGAGGCCTTTACCAATAATACGGCAACCATGAAATCAAAGTTGGTATCGATTAATCGTAATGATATTCTCTATCTTCCAGTTTTAGAGCTTTATACAACTGCCGGCAAAGGTTCTGCAAAGAATGCCAATGGAGCATTTAATGTAGCAGTCGATAAAAATACTATGGATACGTTGGTTATACCAGGCACCGGTATTCTTAACGGCTTTAAACCAAATGATGATACGTCTAAAATCGAGGTACATCAGGGCTTAGATACTACGGAATTATCCAAAGAAGAGCCTCTCTCAAGAGACTTGGTGGAGGTTGCATATATTGTCGAACTTGACAATAGGTTTGGTGCCATTTTCCCTCCGCCCGGCGCCGTTTCAAATACAGTGCTTGAGACAGATACCCAAACACCAGCTGCGACACCCTCATTTATTGATGATGACAACATCGCTTCCTACTACTTTACGTTAAGAAATACAAACGGCTTTGTTGCTAATCTTGGCGGTACAGCCGACTCTTCAATTGCCGGACCGCGGGGGACCAAGATCGGTTTGAGAATTATGTCAAGTCTTGACTTGAGGACTAGTGACTATTTGTTTACTCAGCTTGGAACTTTGGCGACAACGGTACTATCTAATGATGCTGGAACGGACCTAGCAGCTTCTGAGTATCGTTTCATTGATACGACAGTAAGAGTCACCGGCGTCAATACGGGCTATAGGATTGATATTCCATTACGATTTGTTAGATCGGTATAATAGAAAAGGATAAACGATGGCTACCACATTTAAAACTCTACGCTCAAAGGATGTCGTATCAACCAGGACGATGCTTCATGAAGCCATCCCAATAACGGGAACGATTGTTTCAGGGACGTACAATGATCTAAATATTAAGAACTATTCTCATGGAATATTCCAGTCAGTATTTGATTATCCTTATTTAAGTTCTTCGGCCAATCATATTTTTGATATAACAAACGGTTATTCCACTGGGTCCGCCCTTTCTGCGTCGACTAATACTCAAAATAAAAAAAAGACCAACATCTATAACGAGTTAGCTCAGATCCTTGTGGGGTTTGATGAAACCGGCTCTGTTAGATTATTTGATGAGGATGGTGATTTAACAGGAGGAACAAAGCTTCAAGAGTGCTTCTTTCTGAATTTTACTCGACTTCTCCAGAAAGACGAGATTAAAAAAGGCAGCTTCACCCTAGAGCTGGGTGTAAGTGCTTCGGGTGATGCGCCCTTTGCCGAACGAGTCACAATCCAGGATATTAGTGCTTCCGAACAGTATAAAGTTAACTCCCCGGCCGGCGAATATGGCATTCTTTATGCTAATAACTCTGCTGGTACTGCGTTGAAAAATGCTGACGATACTGGAACTACATCTGTGAAGGCCGGCCTCATTTTTTATCAAGCCGGTATTGTGGTGGTTACTGCATCTGTTTTTTCTGGCTCGCAAGAGGCAACTGTTGCTGGTCACGCTGATGCGGGCCTTCTTTCACAGTCGATTTCTGGCGTACAGTTTTCGCCCAATGCCGGCGGCGGCCCAGCGTTGCCTATGATGAGCGGCACCAATAACATTAATAATGTTCTGTCAGGGAATGCTATTTCTGCTAGTTGCGATTTATTGAGGCATCGAATTTATAACGTTCAGTTTAATAACACGACAGAGTTGAATTCTACGATTTATTTCTGTCGAGCAAACCACAACGAATTTAACTATTCATCAAATCCCACCTATCTCTCATCTAGTAAGCTCAGAGTTAAAAATAATTCACAAGATACTCCGGTATCTTATGCAACGTCTGTGGGGCTATATTCCCCGGATAACGAACTCCTGGCTGTGGCAAAACTGTCGGAGCCCATGAAGAAGGACCCATCGAATGAGTTTACAATTAGGGTACGTCTGGATTACTAGGTTATGGCATGTCCCAGTTTTTCCATAAGTTTGGTCGAAATGATGTTTACATCAACACGATTAAGGCTTACCCTCAAGTAAGTTTACGATTATATAGTGGGTCAGTATTCTATAATAATGCCCCAGTTGTCTCTGGGTCACTAACCAGTTCTTTAAATTTACTCAATTCAGGAGGCATCAGTCTTTACGAGATGAATGTCGACCGATCTGAGGCCGGCACTGATCCCCTCGCGGATGGTGAAACGACGGGCCGCAAATTTGGCCCCAACAATGTAATAAATAATAATCTTATAAGACCATGGGTGTCCAAAGATGGCACACGGATGGCCTTCCGTACAACGAGTAAGGGAGGGTTTGGTGCCATGAATGCAGGGGAAATTATCTATTCCTCTTATCCTCTTAGTGCTTCTATCACCCCCCAATATTATTCCTCTACTACGCCCCGCAGCACCGCAGCCACCTTTGATAAAAGCTCCGGAACCGGGATCGCTGTATCGGGCGAAGCGGCCGTAACTCGAATCCGCGCGCTTAAAAATACAATTAATTATTACAATTATATCAATCCTAACTTTGCCTATTCGTCGAGCAACACCTATGTGGATGCTGCTGCTCCTGCCGGCCGAGACTTCGACAATTGTGAATTGGGGCTCGTAAGTATTCCCAGTATTTTTTATGGTAGTAGTATTAAAAAGGGCACTGTTGATCTTAAGTTTTATTTCACAGGCACACTATTAGGCCGAGCACAAGATACTGCTAAAAATGGAGTACTTTATGAAACCACTGGAGCACTGCCCGGAAGTCCAGTTGGAATCGTTCTCTATAATGAAGGCATGTTAATTTTAACGGGCGCCTGGGCCATGGATCCCGAGGCCCAGGAAGATTATAAAGGAAATAATACCACTGACTTTCCTAGGTGGATTTACTTTGCACAACCAGTTACAGGAGCGTGGGACAGCACCACAAAGTCATCTTACATCGCCGACATGAGTGGCACCACCACAGTTCAGTCGCTTACAATGTTTGCATCAGCGCCAAAGGGACTTTTAAATCATTCCAATAATCCTAGCTATGTGCAGTTTTCCACTGGAAGCTATGTCAAGACGGGATCGACTGCATATCTGCAAGATCGCAAAAGAGTCATTAAAAATATTGTTTCTTCGTCGTATAATGATCCTACTGGGTCTTTTGAAAAGACCACTTATATTTCTAAGATTGGTATTTATGACGAAAATGAAAATCTCATCGCGATCGCCAAACCGGCAACTCCTATTAAAAAAACAGCCGGCCGAGATTTTACGTTTAAGCTCAAAATAGATATTTAATGATTTTAGGACTCGACATATCCACCAGCATAACTGGCTATACTATATTGGATCATGACGGTAACATTGTGGTCTGCGATCACATCGATCTGCGAAAAGAAAAGAACTTTTTTCAGAAGGCCGCCGAGATGGAAGTTGTCCTCAACTCCGTCAGATCTAAATATTTTATAGAACATGTTTATATTGAACAATCACTTCAGTCTTTTAGGTCTGGATTCTCTTCAGCACAGACTCTCTCTTTGTTGTCCAAAATTAATGGTATTGTGTCGTGGATATGCTATAATACTTTTGGAGCTGAGCCAAAGTACTTAGCCGCCACGTCGGCGCGCAAGCTTTGCGGCATTAAAGTTCCGAAGGGACAGAAGGCAAAAACAGTCGCACTGCAGTTTGTTGTTGACAACGTCGATGCTTTTGAGGTACAATATACAAGGCATGGAAATCCAAAGGCTGGTTATGCTGACCGGTCGGATAGCTACGTGATTGCAAAGGCCGGCTGGGTACGTGAAAGAGAAGAAGCTAAAGATACTGACTAATGTGTTGGGGTCCTCT
>Ga0098047_10000435_pt1 | contig 16556 bp, 12 predicted proteins | sample 12_taG_FD_92585 | JGI IMG/M metagenome (GOLD analysis project Ga0098047, IMG submission 92585) | Marine viral communities from the Subarctic Pacific Ocean - 12_ETSP_OMZ_AT15267 metaG | ecosystem: Environmental > Aquatic > Marine > Oceanic | place: Subarctic Pacific Ocean | collected 2015-01-16 | reverse complement strand
GCGCGCAGTCGAACGTGCGGGCGGGGGTGCTTATGCACCGATGGATATTTGTATGTACGATGGTAGTGGTCGGCTACCACTTTCGGAGCATTGTATATGTAAACAGGTGATAAATCTTGTTTTGATAGATAAGGGTTGTCAGTAGTTATAAACCCGTCAGTACAACCTGTAACCATTCCCGCCACAACAAAACAAATTTGAATTATAATTTCATGCATTTTCTTCTCCTTCTATGTCATAGAAATTTTTCGCGTCTCCTTCCTTTTTCTCAAATCTCATAATTATTTCTTCGTCCATTATCTGTAATACTCGATTACGAAATTTCTCATTTTGTAATTTTTTCTTCCACTTAGCAGCTTGAAATTTTTCAGATGTTCCGTCTTCGTAAACTAAGTTGTACCATGCACCGGCAGACTTTAAGTTGTCAGAAACTTTAATTGCTTCAAGCCAGCTTTCTTCATCTTGGATTCCTACATCATTACCCCAGAGAATTTTAAAAGTACATTGTCTTCCTTCCGTGCCAAAACGACTTTTCTTTAAAGTTGCTTTGACTTCAGATCCAACTCTATACCCGTTATCGTCTATAATAAAAGAAGCTTTAGCTTTGCGTCTTGTTAACCATATACGTAGCGAGTAGGCGTAATGCATCGCCTTGCCACCTGGCGTTACATAAGGCGTCGTCATAGCCTCAGACGGGCTTCTAGTAATATTTGTTTTTAATTGGTTCAATACTAGAAAAGTTGATTTCGAAGCCGCTATGGGTACTGTTAACTTAGACATGCCCTTGGCTAAAATCCTAGGCTTGACCGCCATCGAAGATTGTGGATTGAAATCACCTTCGACATCGCTTACAGAGGGAGTAAGAGCTAAAGAGTCCCAAATAAATAACATTCTGTTATCATTTGAACCTAACAACTCTTCAATTGTTTCAAGTACATATTCAACACTAGGTGGTTGCATGTATAAAATATTGTCTACATCACAGCCAGCATTAGATAAGAATTGAGGATCTATGGCTGATTCAGAATCAAAATAAACAACATCAATGCCCATTTTTTGAGCATTGGCAGCTACCTGAGCTGCCATGTATGATTTACCGGACCCTTCGAGGCCTGCGATTTCCACAATCTTGCCAATTGGAATTCCAGCTAATTGGGCTCTACAAATGATGCTGTCAAGCCAGCGTGAACCAGTTGATATCCATTCTTTGACCTGTGTAGGATTATCCTTTGTTAAATCAAAGGCCACCTCTACACCAGCTTTCTTATTGATAAGATTCCTCATCTCACCAATGCTTAATCTTCCCAGCTTCTTTGATTTTTTTGCCATTGTTCTTCTTTTAATTCTAGTTCGCTTGTTAAAGACTCGTATACAGGAATTTCCAGAGTTATCTCTGGATCTCTTTCGTTATTATAATCAACGAGAGTGTGATTTATAAAATGTCGCTGCCTCATATCAAAATGTGTAATCTTGTTTGCCAAGGGGAGTAGTAGCTGCTGTGTCTCCTTGAAAGATTCGTTAATGTCTCTAACAAGTTTTACTGAATAAAGCCTTTTGTTTTCTATGAAAGCGCCAAGAGACATGCCTGATACAAATAAACCAACTGACATGGCTATTATTATAAAAGTATCCATAACAATAATTAGTATTAGTTAAATTTTAAATTGAGGCCTCTGTAAACCCAGGCCTCCCTGCGGTGGAGGAACCTATGCCAACAATTCAGCAAAAGCCTTGTCTACAACGCTTGTGCCGGAATCCTTGTTATATCTACTGGTTTCAGTTGAGGCCTCTTCTGCGTCGCTTTCGTCAAGAAGGAATTCATCCAACATGACCTGCACCTGCTCTGGTGTCTTGCGCTCAAAAACTGAATCAAAATCAGGAATTTGATCCAAAAACGCTGCAGTCTGGTCCTCGCTTTCAGTCATGGGCGAAGACTTACGTCTAGGCGTAATAACGGTCTGAGGAAACTGTGCTCCTGGAGGCTTACCATAATTAATAGTTAAGTCAGTACCCTCGCTGACGTCAGTAATGTCGCCATACTCAGGATTAAGAACCAGGTTAAGTAACTCCCTGTAAGCAGTCTTGCCAAAGCCCCATAGTCGTACTCCCCTGTCCTCTTCACCACGTACGATAACGGGCGCAAAAAAGCGTTGTCGAGCGGAAAGGTCCTTCGCCATTCTAATAGACTCGTCAGCTCCGTCCTTATATAACTGGCGGACGAAATCATTTAGCGGGTCGTCTTCACCAAAGTTCTTCTTCGGGCTCAAAAACCCAGGGTTCTTCCCTAGATTATAGTGGAACCAGTACTCCTTAAACGGATCTCCGTCAGGAGTTGGCACAATTCGAATTGTCGTTTCTCCGTCGTCTGGACGCCAAAAAACATTCGAACCGCCGCGATTTTCCAAAGCGTCGCGCTTTTCTCTCATCTTTTCTAAATTAATACCCATAGTCTTACTCCTTTTTGCTTTAAGCTATAGTACAGCCAGCAAATCTCCTGGCTGCCTGGTATGATTACATAATAATCACTTCAATGATAAAGTAAATAACTAATCTAAATTTTGTTCTTGTATATAAGAAGCATAGTGTGTTGAATAAACATAGTTATCATCGTAGTCTGTTGGATATATCGAGAATCCAACGTCAAGCTTCTCTTCTTTCTTGGAATCTACAAAATTACGAACTTTATTCAAGATTTTTTTGTTGCCCATGGCTTCTTTATTTATACCATAAAAATAATTTTTTACTCTGGGAAATTGTAAATCGTAAAAAGCTCTTTCATTTCCTGTCTCAAAATTAACCACACCGAGTGTTCCAATTTTGATAGTCTCTTTCATGTTAGGATCATTGGTCAAAAGTGGTTCTGTTTTTTCAAAGACATTGATCATATGGTAAGTACTAGCTATGACATTATTAATTTCGTCCCAATAGCTTTTTATTGTAACGTCACCAACGATGGCCTCGACATTTTTATTAGATACAATATAAATTTTTTCCAATATATTTGAACGAGCGTATTCTTGCAAAACTCCAAGGACAATTTTATCTCTAGTTCTCGCCAGGCCTGACATCATAGTTTCATCAGATTTAATATAAATTATTTTTATAGGCAATTTTTGCAATTGATCAAGTAGTTGAAGTACACATCCACTAATTTTGCCGGCCCCGCAGAGAATTAATGTTGTTTCGCCCTCACACTTACTTAAATTAAGTTTCTTATACTTTTTTTCGTAATCTTCGTGAGAATTTTGAACTTCAACGGACAAAAAGGTAGGGTATGCTTTGTTTTCAACATCAATACAAAATACTTTATATTGTTCGTAATTTTTAAAGTTTCTGGCAATTTGACATCCGGCTCTGCCCAAACCAATAATGTTCACTGTATTTTCCCCATTGAGCCATAGTTTTTTCCAATGCTCATATTAGTTTTCAAAATCCCAAATTTTGTCTGCGAAAAAATTTTAGCCAATTCGGAAATTAAATTCTTCTCTTCTTTAGCGAAGTCAATGACTAGGCTGTCATGTACACAAAAAGCAATTTTAGATTTTTTGTTCTTCAATATTTTATCAATTTTAATAGCAGATGTTAAAAATAAATCACTTGTTGTACTTTGGATCATATAGTTAACAGCCTTTTCTTCTTCAACAGCAATTTCTCTGCCAAAAGGAGTTGCGACATGGCCATTTTTATAAAAATTTTCTAGTATCTTTTCTCGGTTTAGGTAGCTATTAAGTTTTTTGTTTTTTGCCTTGGGGTTATATAACCAAGCAAAAACTTTTTTCTTTGTGGTGTCACGGTCATATTTAGATTCAAAAATGTTTTTTGATACCCACATATGCACGTCTTCTTTTGGTTGGTCTTGTTTTAACAAAGCAAACAGCACCCGCAATTCCGCAGCATTATAATCGAATTCTATAAAAAGGTCGTTGTTAGGACATATTGCTGATCTTAATTCTTTATTTAAATTTAGAATTGGAAAACTATTAGGCATTGTAGCCAAGCGGCCCGTTGCTGTATTCCAAGGGTTATAATGTATGTAAGGAGGAATTTCTTTAATTTTTCCAAAACTATTTCTAACTTTTTGATCTGTAAACTTCAAATTTTCAAACTTCAAATTTAATTTTCTAGCTTTTATGCCATGCAAGAAGCAAACAAGATCGACCAGGAAATCATAATTTTTTGGCCTTTCAAATTTTTCAAAAACTGATTTGGTTATTTGATTTTTTAAATCATAAAATTCCAAAAGAAAATTTTCTGGAAGCAAATCATATAAACAGTTATCGCCTAAATTAATTTTGGCCAGCTCGAATGAGGCAAGAAAAGATTTGGCTCTATTGTTGATCCTCTTCCATTCTTCTTTTATTTCCTCCGGACAAACTTGATCCAATGTCGCACCGCCAGACCATATGTTAGCATATTCAATCGATAAACTTTTTATATGCGGTGAAAAAGACCAGGTATGAGTCATCTCTCCTGGTTTAAAAATGTCAACGAGATTATTATTAAAAAAAATGGCTCCGCATTCTTTTTTTTCGTCTAAAATTTGAAAAAACAATAAGTCCTCATTTTCCAATGGTGTTTTTGCAGCCGGTCAATGAATATTGCGCACTCTGTGGATTTTCAGCTTTTTCCAGAGCTACTTTTCGACGCGTCTCATATTCAAAATCAGATACACCATGCCAATATTTACCTTTCATATTAAAGTTAGTTACGGGAAACCACTTTGTCAAATCATTAATATATTTTAATGCTTCCTGACGGCCGAAAAGTCTGTATTTCTCAATCATGATAGCGACTTTCGAGTCAAAATCACGAGGAGTATGATATTGTTTTGTTTCTGTTAGCCTTAGTTTTAAAAGAACCCTCAACCAATATTCATCAACTTGTTCAACTGGGCCAAATATACCGTAAAGTGGTGGAGGCTCTCGATCCTGTCTTGTATGCTTAATTTTAACTCGATGGCATCGGCCAGTAGCATCAATTTGAAATTCTTCTTTTTCGTAGGTGTTATATTGTTGATAAAACGTCTTATATAAAGAAAGTAGCTCTTTTCGAAGATTGGATAATTCTACTTTATAGGCTTTATAGTATCTGTATTGTATAACATTTTCATATGAAACACCAACTTTGTCCAGAAATATTTGTGCGCCTGCTAACTTTTCAGGACTTCCAGACGAGTACCCCGATCCAATATTGAATACTAGTCTCCAAGGCGCATTTTTGTCAACCATAAAACCAAATTTTGCTGCGTGTTTTACCCAAAAATCAAAGTAATCATCGTCAAAATATTTAGAAAGGTTTGCACTGTTTAATATCCCATGATGTTCTGGTGCAACTTCTAACATCATACCACTTACAAAAGGAGAACAATGTACTGAAGTTATAAAGCCTGTCTTGGTTACCGGATAATAATGACAAATTCTAAGAGAATATCTCAAAAATTCTTTTATAAAGTCTTTAAAATTTTTAATTTTGTCTGCCCTACGATTTATGCTTAAATATTTGTCAACAAAATTTTTATACATTAAGCTTATGTGGTTAGTGTATTTTAAATCTAAGTCACCATAAGGATAAGATTTGTAAACTTTAAGATTTTTATAAAAAACACTGCTCTTTAAAAATCCAGATCTTGTAGCTTTTTGATAGTTTGCTTTTAAAGATTTAAAAGCTTCATGAACGAAATCTACAACCAAGTTGTCAGTACCTTTTGCAGATTCAATGCCTCGTAAAAAATTTGGAGCATCTAAAATCATGGCGTCACTGTCTCTATCGATGCGACCATAAAAATAATGCTTCCTCTCTAAATCAAAGCTGGTTATACCATGATAAGTGGGAGATATATCATTTAAACTATTTTTTGCTTTAAATATAGCATGTAAAATACCATTTGCCAATTTTATCTTTTTCCCTGTGCTGTTTGTGTACCAACTATTTGAGTTTGAAAGCGTCCTGGGTTTATCTGCGTTGTTACCGTCCCAATTAGGTGATAACCACCTAGATTCATCTGAGAAGCTAGCGAAGATGCGTCCTTAACTGATCCTAGCCCAGCTAGGCTTGGATTAACATAATAATACATGCCTGGAGTAAACAATGATGTGCCAAGAAGATTTACATTAGTATCGTACGGAAGTTTCAGCTGTTGTAGCTGGTCGATTCCTTCTTCTTCTGCTTGCGCTGACCTTAGTTCTGCCAAAAAAGGTATATTAACTTTATTAAATTCCATGCTTCTGAGGAGGCCCATATCAGATCCAATATTAAAATGGTATATGCCTTCTTTAATATCTTCAGCTGGATCTGCATTTCTATCAGTGATATCTTTAAAAGAAGTTATATATATTAATAAATAATCAAAAGAGGTTTGAAGCATACTTTCTGATTCTCTTCTACCTATAATTTTTTCTAAATAATCTTGAAAGTCGGGGTCCTCTGTGAATATCTCCCTTTTCATAGGTAACGCCTCAATTGAATTCGGAATACTTTTTCCACAAACTTGATGTGTCGCCGCCCCTGGTCCCGTCTCGGGCACAACACCGGGAAGAGTAACACTAATAATACTAGCTCTTGTATGCGGAGCCTTAAAAGATTGTGGCATGTTAGCACCGAGAGCTGGTATAACAAGATTATTTATCAAAGAAGCAAAGAAAGCACCAAGAGGCATTTGTGTTCTGCGGCGCTTAATGATGGTGTTAATAAACCATGATCTAAAATAAGCGAAAGATATCGGCATTTTTGCTAAATTAGTTTTTTGTATTCGTCCTTCGGTATCAACATATTCCAATGGGCCCAGTAAAATTCTTGCGTTGACCAACGGATAACTGGTGGTACCCTCATACTCTTTAACTGGTTTATATTCATTCCACGGAAAAATTGCTGTTTCCCTTTGGGCGGCATTTTTAAGATCTTCAAAATCCAGTGCACCAAGCTTGGCATTTTTACAAGCTAATTCAATAATGTCTCCTAAAAATACAAAATAAAATTTATAATCTCCGGTGAACATCCAATTAGGCGCAACGCCCACCTTTCGTGGGGGGGGGTCGCTTTCTGCCGCCTCAGTTGGTTCCTTGCCACTCGACGCGGCCGGGATGCCGGCGGCGCCGACAAGGGCGCCGGCTGCTTCACTCTCCTTTTTTAATTTGTCTAGATCGTCGGCGCACCTAGTAAAAGAGAATGGTATTTCTCCAGCTGCAATATCATCTTCAAAAGTATCAAGTACTTTTTTAAGTTCAGTCTGATCAATGAGAATACGATCGCGCTCTTCATCTTCCACATCGACGACGTCGCGGTCGACTTCGCGGAGGTTGCCGACGCTCTTTTTTACCTCATCTGCGGACGCAGTGGCACAATATACTCTTGTGCCTGCCAACCCAGCCCCCCGGGGCGCCCCGGTCTCCGGATGTGTCTCAATAAGCGCGTCTATGAAACCAAGGTAAACTTGTTGCTTAAAAATACCAGTTTTATTTTTTAATAAACCCAAGGTCAATTTTATATTATCCAGCTTCTTAAACCATTCAACATACCTTCCGCTGTCCGGGCTGGGCTTAACTCTTAGCACCTTCTTCTCGCCGACTTTATGGATAGACAAACCAGCGGCAGATAATTTCCGGGTGTCTGGAGTTGCAACTTTTTCGCCTATTGCCTCTTTTATCAAAGCAGAAAACAAAGGGTCATTTTCAGTTAAGTCCTTCAACGTTCTTCTTTCCGCACATTTTGAGAAGCACTTAGAATCGTTCAAACCTCTCCACAATGCTTTTATGCTAGTCGCTGTTTTATAAACATGAGATATATTAATATCGCTCTTTGCTTTTTTATCCAATATAAACCGGCCTTCCTCTCCTATACGTATTGTATCTTGGAACACGTTAACCTGGTTTGACCCTATAACCGTCTCTAAACGACCGCGAAAACTGACAGTCACGCCTACCACTCCATTTTCCTTGATATTGATATTGTAATCGTACATGCCTAAGGCTACGATTTGATTCATTTTTTCTATATCCATAATTGCACTAATCTCTCGTTGAGAAAGATTAAGTGCCCGCAACTGTTCTTCATGTGGCGCGGTATACCCCACCAGAGCTTTAATCTCATAATACTTTGGATTGTATGTTTCAGCACCTGGCGTAATTCTAGAAGGAGGCCATAAGATCAAGTCTGTATATCTTAATCCCGGCTCACCGGGCGGAGAAGCATTCAAGTCTTTAAGACTTTTAAATATTAATTCTAGTTTACATTCAATGTTGTTTTCAATCGCACCATGAGTCTCACCATTCTGTATCATGGTGAACCCCTGCAATCCTGCATTACGAAAAGAAGGCTTTGTTGATTCGTAACTTAAGTAATCCTGCACCGAAGCAGCAGTTTCAACTCCAAAATTATCTGAAAATTTAAACTCTTTATAACATGGAACGGGCAAAGGGGTAATGCTGGTCGGAATAACCTCGCCGTCGGGTGTTGTTTTATAATCTTCATATTGAATTTTGTATAATCTTATTTTTGGTTGCAATAAAGATAAAGTAGATGTTTTTAGGTTATAAAAAACGCTTAAATCATCGATCCCGCGGAGTCTATTTATTAATTGTGCACCGGGGCCATTAATTTGCCGATAAGTAGCATATTTAAATTCATCATGTTCGTTTTTTTGTTTATCATAAAATTTGCTAAGATTGCTTAAATTTTTAGTTAATATAAATTGTTGTAAATTATTATAATGTCGATCGTTGTTTATGGTTTTTAATTCTGTTACCACGTTAATATCCCATGTAAAAAAGTACTGTTTCCAGTGGTGTCGGTATATATATAACTTCACCCATATTTATATGAAACTCAGTTGGCTTCTTATTATAAAAAGCAATGACCCACCACATTTTGGGATCACTATAATATTCACTCGCTAATTTAAAATATCTATCTCCCATCGACCAAATATGTTGAATTGAAGAAAAATTTCCTATATTATTTTGATCAGGAAATCTAAATTTGGGAGTATCGTACTGTCTAACAAGAGTCAGACCCCTCGTTTTAAGAAACCTTTTGTAAGTTTTTTCTTCATTTGTAAAAATATTTTGTTTATTATATCTCATAATTATTCTCCTTAATCCATGTATCCCTATTACTTCCCTCTGGTGATATCAGACCCTGAACCGCCAGCAGGATCAGTATCCTCCCTCATTATACTCTTTGTGGCTTTGCCGGCCTCCGCTGTACCAGTGCTTGTTGGACTCTCAGTCGTCGAAGAACCAGCGCCAATCTCCGTTGGCGGATCAGCTGCTTCATTAACCAGTGGAAGATCATATGGGAATCCTGGGGCTCCGCGACCACCTCTAAATTCACCAGTGTAAAAGTCCCAACCAAGCGGATGATCTTGAACGACACTAAGATTCAAAGAAAGTTTCATGAGTTTGGGTATTATAAAATGTTTATTTTCACTTACATGGTTTTCAAATTTGGCTGCAGTAAGTATCCGGCCGGCTGTATTCGCGAATGAAGAGCCCATATTTTTTGGATTTACATGAATAAAACCGTGTGAAGTATCGTGTGTAACAGTTGCGCCCTGAAGAACGCAAAGAAGGCCCTGGCCATTGTTGGTTGACGAACATATTAAATTACCATAGCGTACGCGGTGGAGCGGCGATGCGGCCACTGAAGTTGCGTTGGTAGAATCTTTGTAAGAAGGATAAAGAGAAGCCAGCAACCAACTTAAATTATTTAAATTGTCTAATGCTTTTGAAATTCCAGATGCTGGTATGTCAACATTTAAACTAATCTCTCTGCTATTTCCCTCCCAAATATAAAATGGGTTTGTTCTACCAAATGGGCTTTCTTGGGAAAAGTTTGCTCCAAATCGATCTGATATGCTCTCGATATAAGCTACAAATTGTATGACAGGGGGATTGCGAATATGCACTGGAATAAACTCCAACACACCGCCGCCTTCTGCGGCCGACGTATTGGTAAAATCATTTCTTTTAAATTTTACATTTTGAAATTCAGCTTTATCACCGTCAAATGCGGCAATTTCTGATTGAAAAAACTTTGGCATTTATCACATTTCTCCTTCAACCCCGGCTCAGAGGCGGCACGTGTGACGTTAGAGCGAGCAAGGGCGTCTTGAGTTTAATCTCATGCTCGGGCATGATGCTGCCAGGCCTGGAGATGGCAGACAGATCTGGCATCTCCAGTTTCACGCTCTCAACGACCTCTGAGCCGCCGACCGACAGATTAAGAATGATCGGCCCGGGGTCCGACGCAGATGCGAGGCGGCGGGCTGGAGGGGTTGATGTACCACGAGGGGCATAGGGGTGCGTGGGCGTCGTGGCGCCGCGAGAAGATGAGCCTCGACCGGGAGGCTTCTTGCCGACTTCGTACGAACCCGCCTTGTTCGGCTCACCGATCCATTTGTCGAGCTTGCCGAGCTTGTTGTCCTTGCCGCCGAGATCCATGTCAAATTGTTTTTCCAATCTGTACACCAGGGCCATGGGGATCGGGACGCCGTGCTCCTGCATGGTCATTAATGCAGCAACACTGATAGCGCCAACACCAGCAGCGTCTCTGGCGCCGGATGCGATCGTTGCGGCTACTTTCAATTGGGCCATATGAGCTGCCAGGGCGGTTAACGAATCACCTGACTTATCTCTAAGATTCGCAAACATCTCAAGTAGAAAAGTATTAGCTCTCACTGCTTCTTCGCGTGCTCTGGCCACGAGCCTGGATTGCGCTTCGCCCAAGTTGGTCATGCTAGCTTGCATTGCCTCAGAGACGGTCATTGAAGATTGAATTCTTTCTTTAAGCTCATCCAGTTCTGTTGCTGTTGTATTCATCCCTGATGATATGTCAAAATAATCTTCTTTTGAACCAAATAGTTTTGAAGCATCGACAACGGACATGCCCAACATGTTTGCCACAATTGATTTCATACGACGATTTGAAGTTTCAAAAGTCATGCCAGAGCGGTCAAAAGCGTCTTTGAGCATTTCAATTTTTTCAGCCGGTTCTGCGTGGACCAAATCTGTGACAGATAAAACCGTCTTTCCTAATACTGCGTTGAACCCTTGTGCTGCTTGGGCGGCGCCTTTAAAAGTATCTAATTTATCAGCCACCTTGGCCAAAGTTCCAACTTTAATGCCAGTAGCAACCATCTGTGCCGACAAATTGTAGAAAACTTCTTCGTTTCTTGAGCCATATTGTGCTAGTGTGTCCTGCGTGGCGATAAAGTCCTTAAAAGCCTGACCAACATTAATGTCCAAAGAGTGGGCCATATTTTCCATAGATCTTAATGACTCGTTAGCCATCTTCGGCGTCTTTCCCAAGCCTTTAGTAAAATAATTAACCATGTTTGAAGTATCATCGGTTGCCACACCTAGCTTTTTTAACCCAGCCATTAGATTAACTGTTTCTTCTGCTGCATGTCGATTTGAATCTGAAGCAGCAATCCACGATTTTCGAAAAAGCATAACGTTGTTTTTAACTGAAGTGAGCGCTTCGATGGCTTCTGGCCCAAAAATACCGACACCAGTTAACATTGTTTTAGCTGCATCATCCGCAGAACCAAACTCTTTGCCAATGTGACCTATAGGATCAATGACAGAGCCCATTATACCCATTAACTCTGGAGTATGCACGGTACCAGCTCTTACCATTGATCTATAAGCATCGTCCATTGCGGCACCCATGCCCATAACTTTTGAATAATATTCATGCATTCCAGTACCTGGTATGAACAGGCTTATTGCTGCAGTTTCAACTGAAAGATCTTTTAAAGCATCCGCAAAGTCTCCGAAACCTTCGACCGAGGCGGCGGCGCCGTCGGCCATTATCTTAAAAATTGTTTTTCCCTTGGATTCTTCTTCCTGTTTTTTTCTCACGGCTGCTTCGAGTTGTCTCTCTACTTGTATATGTTTTTCGCGAGAAGACAGCCATTTATCTGATGCTGCTTCAGCTTCTTTTGCTTCTCTGATATATTCTTTAAAGGCATTTCCTGTGCGTCGCTTCAGCTCTTCTTGGATTTTTAGCAATTGATGAAGGTTATTCGCTCGTTTCCTGTAATTTTCAGCCTCTTCTTTAAAAGCTGCTTTTTTTTCTTCGCGGTCTCGGCCGCGTACGCGGGTGGCTTTCTCCTCGGCCTCGCGGGCTAACTTTTTAAAAGCTTCGATATCTTCATTGAGAATTTTTTCCCTTCCGAGCTGTTCAAGGTGGCGCTGTGTATCATCGAACAATGACCGCTGATAAAGCTTTACGGACTCCATCTTATCTTTATAAGCTTCGGACTCCTCGGCGCCGAGATTCTTCAGTTCCTCAAGAAGATTGATTTGTTCCCTAAGATCTTCTATGCGTCTGTTACCGGTACCTGGCTTAGTAAGTCCCTCAACTTCACTTGGTAGTTCTGGTTTTTTAGTGGCCATAAATGATACACCTCAGTCTTGTGTATTATAAATAGTGTTTTACAACAAAATAAAAGCCCTGCAGGGCTTTGTTTATTCCAGAACTTCGTTCTCTTTTTTTATTTGGTCTATCAATTTTTCCAGGAACCAGACCCTGAGTCCAACAGGCAAGTTGTAAGCTTCGATGAAACTCCAGCCACCGTGATACTTCAATGAAAAAAATTGTTCATACACATTTTCCATGTATTCTTCATTCAGGCCAAAAAAACTCCGCAGTGAGCGGGACCTCCTTGTCTTCACTCGTACCACAATGTTTACAAACAAATTCTTGCTTTAAATCGATGTCAGGTGTAATATCACCCAATATAGCCCTTAAATATCTTGAATCTGCTGCCAGCATGTTATCAATAAATTGAGAAACTACTAAAGAATCCTCATCACCGCCTACTGAAAAAACAAATTTAGATAATAAATTGGTTATTACGCTTTCATCGTTTGAACCAACGGGCTCTTTTTCATTTTGACCTGTTAATAGTTTTATCCCCAGTTCAACTTTAGATTTGGGTAACAATATTTCAAATGTATTTTTTTCATTATTAAAACTAAGTTTATTTCTGGTCAAAAAATTATTGTCAAAACAGTTTTGTTGTAAATTTGTTTTTCTTAAATCAAAATTATACTCTTGTTCTTTTTTACAGTCGCTACACGTTGTGTTCGCTTTATAAACGTAGCCGTAGCTTGAAATTCGTGCTGCTATCATTATTGCGGCGCGGTCGCCGACCAATAAAGTAGTTGGATTTGTGCCGCACACAAGAAGGTTTTCTAATAATCTGTCGATTATCAAACCTTTTTTAATTAAGGTTGCGGAAGCAAGAATATCTTCTTCTTTGGCTGTCATGAATTTTATTTCAACAGTTTCTTGGTTGTGCAAAGGGTGGTCGTCTGGATAAAACTTACCCCTTGAAGGTAACTCAACGAACTCAGTAGGCACAACAAAACTCAAATTGGACGCGGCTCCTGGCGCGCTTTGTGCAGCCCCGGGGCCTGGACCCAATCGATCCTGATTATTTCTCATCTAAACCTCTCTCTTCTCTTTTAACTGCCGGCTGCGATCTGGTAGGCTGTACCAGCGGTACCATAATCAACATAGACAGCATAATCGTATACAATACCCACTTCTACGGTTACAATGTCTTCGGTAGAATAATCTAAATTGCCCCACTTAACACTCTTTAAATAAGCGTTCTTAAGAATCCACTCTTCATACTGTCTCGCACCAGAAGGAACAGCGTTCTCTGGTGCATTAATGTCAGTGTTACCAGAAACAGTGACATTACCGGCATCAAGTTGTATGATTCGAATCGTGCCCAACGACGCCTGTGCTGAAACCTTCGTTATACCAGAGTGAAGATTGTCAAGACTATCTGGATTAACATATCCCATGTTCTTCAAAGCGTTATAAAATTTTGACCCCACATTTGGATCAATAGCATCAATTAACGTCATATCAATATCGGCCCACTTGACGATACCAGGGAACTTGAAAGTGTGATTTAAAACTCGATGTTCAGTCGCGGCGGACAACTCAAAAGAAGGCTTCGCACATTTTGAAACCATATACGTTGTATCATTTTGAAAATTTCCAAAATCAACTACAAATCGAAATGTTCTTTTTGGTTGGAACCCTGGTTTTGCTGGAGTAAAGAAGTGGGACATTTATTTTTCTCCTGTGATGTTGTATAATAAATAGTGTTTCATTAGTTTTTAGTCGTCAAAAGAAGCTCCACTCTTCGTAATAATAAAGTCTAGCGCTATAAATTCGATCGCACGAGCTGGTTTCAAATAAATTTTTGCATAAAGAACGTTTCTGTCAATCAGATCTGGAGTTGTCGTGGTTTCATCCAAAATAACTCTGTAATCTACAAGACCAAAACCAGCTTTTACATCATCCAAGAAAGGCTCTACTTTCCCCTTAAAGCTATTCCATGTTGCTTGAACATGCGGTTCAAACAACGTAGTTGCAGCAAATCTAGAAATTTCTTTCTTGACGTAAATTAACAACCTACGAACGTTAATTCTATCAAGCGCCGATTGTGTAACTTGAAGTGTTTTCTGTCCAAAAATAACTACCCCTTCAGCTGGGAAAGATGCAATTGGATTGATATTCGCTTCGTATAGTCTGTCTCTGTTGTCCGAGGTTAATCGCTGTCTAACACTTAGCACCGGCAAACCAGCAGAGCCCTCGCTTAAGCCGCCTCTAGTAAAGCCGGCCGGGGCGAACCAAACATCTGATTTACGCTGTGAGCTAGAAAATGTGCCCAAAGCAACTACCGAAGGTGGCACGTAAAGAACAGAGTCACTTAACGTATCTCTAATTTGTACAAATGGATAAAAAGTGCACCCATAGCTGGTGTTCAGGCCCATGTCTTTTGCCGAAGCAACAACGCCTTCCACTGAGCCAAGGTTATCTTGTTCGTTGCCTGTTGTTTCATGAGGAGGTTCATAACCACCATACAAATCAACAATCGCAAGGGCATCTGCGCGCTCTTCGCACATGTTAATTAATGAAGTGTTTAAGCTGGAGTTGGTTATGCCAGGCATTGTTGCAAGATCAAATTCAACAAATTCAGGATCCGAAGTCATATCAATCGCTTTTCTCAAACTATATGAAGGAGGATGTGCTAAGTCCGTTTTACCACTCATAGACCGGTTTCGAAATGGATCTCTTTCAGTAATATCAAATCCATCAAAACCACCAAACATGGGCGAAGTAAATCTATCAAACCCGGCGGTTGTTCCAGTTAAAACGTATGTTGAACCGTAAACTGCAGTAAGTGAACTGTTCGACGCCCTGGAGCCAGAAGCCCAATACGCATGTGTTGTGTCAGTGCTGACCGTACAAACATCGTCAAGAGTAAATACCCAAGAATACTGATTTGTACCGTCGTCAGCCAGAGCGTGGGGGGTATGATCAGATGGAGAGCCCCTTAGAAGATCAGAATTTGTATCATCATGACGTCTAGTATCTGTAAGATTTGATTGATAGCCAAAGAAAGCTTTGGTGCCTTTGGACAGAGACCCCTCAGATGAAGATACTCTCAACCTTGTAGTTGGGAATTCAATAGACGCGGTCATGGGAGATGAAGTATAAAATAAGCCTGCAGCGACAATGTTGTCACGATAAAAATCATCGCCCAAAGTACCTGAACCAGCATACCAGGCGCCGGCGAGGCTGGCGTCAGTGGTACCAGACAACCATTCTTCAGTTTTCGGAACAATAGGGCCTCTGACACCAAACGGCATCAGCCCATCCTTTCCTTCGTTGCCAGGACTAACATTAGCGCTTACCTCAACCCTAACATATTTCGACCTATTTGGATAGTTACCTAACTCAGTAATGGTTTTGTTGTCTTCACTGTAATAAAAATGTCTATCACCAATTGTTCTACCAATATAGTTAAGTGAATTCGGATTTAGATTAAGATTGCTAAAACGTTCCAAAATAATAGGTACATTATCACTGTCTTTTCCGCTTCTGACAAGTACTGTAAAAGTACCGTACTTATTAAAATTATCTGTTGGCGGCTTGATGTCCATGATAGAAATCTTGTAATCTCTATTGGCATGTTCACCGCTGTCTAAGGCATGAAATTTAAATAAGTTCTTGACACGTGTGCCGTTTGTCGGATCAAACGTGCTGACGGTAGCATCAATATCTTGTGAAAAAAACCAGCCAGTCTGAGCTGCTACCGCCGCTTGTTTTCGTGTACCCCATACAATGTCTGACTCACTAGTACCATCAAGTGCCAAAATAACACCTAACTGATCATCGTTAGTCGGGGCAGTACCAGTAACTTTCAATTGGCTGTTTTGACTGGTCACATTAGATTCAAATGTTTCGCCTAACCAATATTTTTCTTGATCTCCGGTTTCTGTTACATTACCATTCGTAAGAGTTGGGTTAGTGTTGAATACTTTTCTAATAAAGTTTTGTGAATCTCTTTGAAAATTAAATGTAGCAGTTTTAAGAATGCCTTGCGATCCAGTTATTTTTACAGTCCATTGACCATTTGAAGATTTAACAAGGCGTGCACACTCACCATCAGTAGCAGTAGAAGTGGCATCTCTAGCAGTGCCTTGTAACAATGGCGCGCCGGCCTGCAGGTACCAAATAGCTGCTAG
>Ga0098047_10000434_pt1 | contig 16615 bp, 10 predicted proteins | sample 12_taG_FD_92585 | JGI IMG/M metagenome (GOLD analysis project Ga0098047, IMG submission 92585) | Marine viral communities from the Subarctic Pacific Ocean - 12_ETSP_OMZ_AT15267 metaG | ecosystem: Environmental > Aquatic > Marine > Oceanic | place: Subarctic Pacific Ocean | collected 2015-01-16 | reverse complement strand
TACCGGCCTTGCTGGTACAGATGCAGGCGGCCCTTACAACTTGCGTAATGGTTACGCTTCGCCTACAGGTAGTATTGCTACCTTTGGTCAGGTTGTGTTCTCTGGTACCCTCGGTGTCGGCGGCACTTGGTCAGGTCTCCCGAGCGAGGGAGCTGGCTCCCTTGCTGGTGCGGCGCTCCCGGACGGTCAGGTCAACGAGATTCTTCGTTTCGATCCGGATCTAGTTTCGGGATCTGTTTTCTGTATTATTGAGAAGACCATCCCCGCGGCCTCCCAGATGAACTGGCGTGACCTTTCGGCTCTCGCTCTTACTGCATCCAACACAGCAAACTTGATGCTAGTAAATCGCCTAACGGTGATGAGCCAGTCTTCCGATGGTACTCAAAGGTCCTCGATTTCGACTGGTGCTGGTGCGGTCCACGCGGTTATGCTCGGCTCAACCCTTGGAGGGGCCCCGACCGATCTAAGTCACAGTGTGGTGAACGCGGTCGCAACCTTCCCGATGACGGATAACTTCCAGGCCGTGAACTCTGCGATTGGTGCTATTGAAGGTGCTGGACAGTGGGCGCTTGAGGGTAGTGATCAGATCCCCGAGATCGACATCAAAGTCGATTCCGTGGCTGTCACCGCTGTCACCAAGAAGCTCAAGGCCAAATGGACCCCTGAGCTTGGGCAGGACCTCAACGCATACCACAACCTCGACGCCGAGGTTGAGTTGACCCAGATCCTTTCTGAGCAGATTGCTCTAGAGATCGATCGCGAGATCCTTGAGGACCTCGTCAAGGGCTCAACTGCTGGTACTCGTTACTGGTCCCGTCACCCGGGTCAGTTCCTCAACCGCGAGACAGGTGCAGTTTCCAGCGTAACGCAGGACTTCACCGGTAACGTGAGTGAGTGGTACGAGACCCTCGTTGAAACCATCAACGATGTCTCGGCACAGATCCACCGCAAGACGCTCCGTGGTGCTGCAAACTTCTGCGTGATTTCACCAGAGATTGCTAACATCCTAGAGTTCACTGCTGGCTTCCGTGCTAATGTGACTGCTGATAGCGACCGCGGAGACGCGGGTGCTGTTAAGGTTGGTTCCCTCTCCAAGAAGTTCGACCTCATCGTCGATCCTTACTTCCCGCGTAACTTGATCCTAGTTGGTCGACGCGGTAGTAGCTTCCTAGAGAGTGGTTATGTATACGCACCTTATGTGCCGCTACAGACTACCCCCACAATCTTCGGTGTTGAAGACTTCGTGCCTCGCAAGGGCGTGATGACTCGATATGCCAAGCAGATGGTGCGTCCTGATATGTATGGCTTAGTCATAGTCCGCGGACTTGAAGAGTAGCATACCTGACGTAAGGTCAAAATAATGAAAGCCCCGTCTCTTTGAGGCGGGGCTTTCTATTTACTACTAGACAAACAGAGGACCCCTCATGGCCATACCAAAGCTTAATCCGGCTTCGACAACAAATACCAATGTTTTGCCGGCCACTGGTAGCACAGGAAATGTTGCCGCCACACTCCCTTTCGGGATATACTCGTCCGCGGCCTTTCTCTCTGGCGCAGCAGACCAAGTAGCATACACCTACAAGAAGCTCGGCGGAGACATATTAGATGTAGAACTCACAGAGGGGAATGTATACTCAGCATATGAAGAGGCAGTACTAGAATATTCCTACATTGTCAACCTTCATCAAACCAAGAATTCTCTTTCCGACTTCTTGGGCGCAGCAACCGCATCTTTCGACCAAGACGGACAGATCACGCACGGGCACGCTCTGTCTGGGTCGAACATCGAATTAAAGTATCCTCGCTTCGATTATGGGTACGTCCGAAGAATCTCAGAGGGCATTGCAACGGAAACCAATCTCGGGGGCACAACACCGATTTACTCTGGTTCTATCGACCGTATAGCTAACAGACAAGACTATGACCTACAAACGATTTTATCAGCATCATCCCTAACAGACACTAAGGCTCTCTATTATCAGAGAATAAAAGACAAGAGAATCATTGTGCGCAAAGTATTCTTCAAGACCCCGCGCGCAATGTGGAGATTCTATGGCTACTACGGCGGTTTCTCAGTTGTGGGAAACCTCAGAACGTACGGACAGTACGCTGATGACTCTACCTTTGAGATTGTGCCCACGTGGCAGAACAAACTGCAGGCAATGGCCTATGAGGATGCTCTCTGGACGCGGATCTCTCACTATTCTTACGAGATTCAGGACAACAGACTAAGACTCTTCCCTCGGCCAGACAGCACAGGGCCCAAAAAGTTCTGGATCCAGTTCTCTATCGAGGGCGACTACGAGCCGTGGGAGGAAAACCCCCGCGGGCGCACTGGAACAGAAGGCATCAACAACATGAACACGCTGCCGTTCCAGAATCTTCCATATAAAAGAATTAACTCAATTGGAAAGCAATGGATCCGACGGTTTGCGCTAGCGCTTACTAAAGAAATGCTCGGCCAAGTACGTGGCAAGTTTGCTGTGGTGCCAATTCCTGGCGAATCGGTCACTTTAAACCATGCAGAGTTGCTCGGTCAAGCAAAAGCAGAGCAAGATAGCCTCCGCGATGAGCTGAAGACAATTCTAGATGAGCTGACCTACGATAAACTCGCAGCAGTCGACTCTACTCTGCAAGATGCAGCGAAGAAAGTGCTGGAAAACATTCCAGCAGGCATATACGTGGGCTAAGGAGTATAAATGTCGCGAAGCAAACGAACTCAAGCACAGATCCAGGACACAGAGGATCAGAAATACGATTATATTGGCGACAAAGACGTTGCCGACAAGCTGCATGAGATCGAGCTTATGCCTTCGACCCTGGAAACAATCGATCGGGCGATGTTGGACTTCATCGATGAGGAATTAAACTTATCGGTGGGAACAAACGAAGGATTTAAGAAGGTTCCGGTCCTGTGGGTCACCGCAGAGCGCGCATATCAACTAAAGCAGAACAAAGATATCAGAGATTCAGAAGAAACACTGATTTTGCCCTTGATTACCATAAATCGTTCTAACGTTACAAAAGAGCAAGACTTCCGCGGCACGGTATACGCTAATTTATATCCAAATCCAGATGCTCGGGGTGGTACTATTACAGTAGCGCGAACAATAAACCAGAAAAAGACAGCTGAGTTTCAAAATGCCCACTCTAAGCAGAAGAAGGGCCCCGATAAAAATGTCAGCAGTAAAATGTTGAATACGAACAAGAGAAATATGTCGACCCAGCGCGTTGTCTATGAAACCATCACAATGCCGCTGCCAGTCTGGGTTAAGGTCGCTTATGAGATCACAGCGCGAACAGAATATCAGCAGCAGCTAAACGAATTGATAACTCCTTTCCTGACTGTCCCAGGAAACTCCAGAATGCCCAAACGAATCCACAATGAGGGCCATTATTATGAAATATTCATTGAAGGTAACCTTTCTGACGGATCCAACAAAGCTAATTTGGGAATGGAGCATCGGAACTATGAAACTACCATTAATATTGAAGTGTTGGGCTATCTAATGGGCGATGGTGACAATGATGAAAGACCCAAAATAGTGCGCCGTGAAAACGCTGTAGAATTTCGGTTTGCTCGCGAAAGAACAATACTTGGCGATATCCCCGATACCATTAAGGATGGATTTTACAGAGAATAGTACCATTGATACTATTTAACACTATTTACTTTTGAACATTTTCAGTGCATAGGAGAACCTAACGAATGTCAGTTAAAAATTATAGATTTGTTTCCCCCGGGGTCTTTGTCAACGAGATTGACAACTCCCAGGTACCTGCATCTCCTGCAGGCATCGGCCCAGTAATCATCGGTAGAGCCGAAAAGGGCCCTGCCCTCCGACCGACCACAGTTAACTCTTTTGAAGAGTTCGTTAACGTCTTCGGCGCACCAGCTCCTGGCGGCTCCGGCGGCGATGTGTGGCGTGAAGGAAATGACACCACGGCCACCACCTACGGCGCATATGCCGCCCAGGCCTATCTCCGAAACAGCTCTCCCCTGACATACGTTCGACTCCTCGGCTCCCAGGCCGACGGCTACACGGTTGATTCCGGTGAGGCCGGCTGGGACAAGACAAACGCTTGGGCTATCCTTGTGGGCGAAGCCCCCGGGAACGCCGGCGGAGAGCGCCCCTGGCGCCAAGGGAACGGTTTTGATTTCGTACTAGCTGGTATTGTTTATGCACCGGACACAGTGCTTCTGGAGCTTAGTGGTACCGTCGCTGTCTCGGGCGCTGCAGCACCCTCAAAGTCCGACCGAACCGCGCAGGGCTCTTCTTGGATTATATCTGACACCGGCGTCGCTAAAGAATTCAAGCTTGTCATGACTGGCTCCGGTCCGAGCGCTGCTGGGTCCACTGTAGTGTTCAACTTCGATCGTACAAGCTCCAAGTACATCCGCAAGGTCCTGAACACCAACCCGCAGTTAACGAATGACGGCATCACGGCCGCGGGCACACGCCTAAACTACTGGCTCGGCGAAACATTCGATCGCCACTTGGCTTCGAATATCACCGGCTCCCAGACCTGGGGCGCTATCGTCCGCATTAACAACACTGCCGGCGCGGCTAACGGATCCGCAGGCAACCACGAAGCAGCCTTACAGGCAGCTCAGACGCCTCAGATTATTGCCTGCCGCACAAGCAACAATCCAACATCGCGACCACTCTTTAAGGTCGTAGCGCTCAACGAGCCCGGTGATTGGAGCAACAGAAACCTCAAGATCTCTATTCAGGATATCAAGCGTTCACCAGATAACGACAATGATTACGGTACGTTCTCGGTTGTCGTCCGCCATTTGAGTGATTCAGACAACGTCGTCCGCGTCCTGGAACAGTTCAATAATTGCGACTTGAACCCCGACTCTCTGAACTACCTAGGCCGCAAGATCGGAACCAAGTACACATCTTGGTCCGCCACCGAGCGCCGCTACGTAGAGTACGGCGATTGGGCCAACGTCTCCAAATACATCCGAGTTGACATCAACTCCGACGTCGACGCGGGACTCACATCCGCTGATCTACTTCCCTTCGGCTTCCAGGGCATCGTCAAGTACAAGGACCCAACTAGCCCCATCGTCTCGGCGGACACCTCCTCAACGTGGCTTACGGGCTCAGTCCGACCGTCCGACACACCAGCCGGCCTCATCACCGATACGGCGGCTACAGCAGTAGTAACCTTCACTGGGACACCAGTAGCAGACGAGACAATCACGATAGAAGACACTGCGGGCCTCACTAAGGTATATCTTGCCAAGGCCATTCAAACCCTGTCCAACGATCCGCCCCAGTTCTCGATCACCGGCTCGGTCAGCGACCAGGCCTCGTCTCTTGAGGCTTGCATTGATTGTGCAAACGGCCACAATGGAACAATCGTCACAACACCGGTCGCTGGTGTTTTGACGTTGACCCAGAACACCGCCGGCGAAGCAGGGAACAATACAATTACTGAGACTCTCACCGATACCACCGTCACTGGCTTCTCTGGTGGCAACGGGGCCAAGGCGGGCAACCTTCTTATTAGCTTGGGCGGAACCGCGGCATCGATATACTACCCAACGCCCGAACTACGCGTCTCCGCGTCAGACGGCAACTTGCCTAACACCAGCGACGCCTACTTCGGCTATCAGACCACAACAGATGCCGGCGGCTCCGTATTCGATCGATCTAATATCGACCTCTTGCGCGCCCGCGGCGCCATTGTGAGCGAGATGTTCGAGGGCGATGCTTCGACCGAGCGCTCGATCACCTTCACACTTGATGATGTATCGGGATCGCAGGGTAGCTGGATCAGTGGGTCGTTTGCTGAGGCAACAGCCCCTGCACAGTCACTCACACGTGTCAACGGTCTTGTAGCAGGCGTCCTCGACGCAGGCTTCGACCGCTTCACTGTCCCAATGTACGGTGGATTCGACGGCACAAATATCACTGAGATGGACGCCTTCGCAAACCGCAACATTTCGGGCAACGACAAGACAAACTACGTGTTTAACTCGATCCGCCAGGCCATCGACTCTCTCGCCGACCCTGAGGTTGTTCAGATGAACCTAGCCTCTATGCCGGGACTGACGAACGAAGGTCTTAGCACAAACCTAGTGCGCCTCTGTGAGGACCGTGCAGACGCCCTCGCAGTCATTGATCTCAAGGATGCATTCCAGCCCCGTGAGGAAGCAGATAGTGTAAATCGTTTGAACCTCGCGTCTACCATTAGCACTATAGTAACAAACCTTCGTAGTTTGAATCTCAACTCTTCATACGGTTGTGCTTACTACCCATGGGTTCGTGCCCGGGACACCATCAACGGTGCCTTCGTGTGGTTGCCCCCTTCTGTGCCGGCCATCGGTACCTTCTCAAGCTCCCAGCGCAAGACTCAGGTCTGGTTCGCACCAGCCGGCTTCAACCGCGGCGGACTAACTGAAGGTTCTGCTGGAATCCCGGTCGTCGACGTAGCCCACCAGCTGCGCCGCAAGGATCGCGATGACCTTTACAGCTCGAACGTTAACCCGATCGCCAAGTTCCCGAATGAGGGGATTGTGATCTTCGGTCAGAAGACCCTACAGGTTACCCCGTCAGCACTCGACCGCATTAACGTGCGGCGCCTGATGATCTTCGTTAAGAAGCGCATCTCGCAGATTGCTTCACAGCTCCTCTTTGATCCCAACGTGCAACAAACATGGCTGCGCTTCAAGGGACAGGTGGATCCATTCTTGGCAAACGTCAAGACCAACTTCGGCCTTTCAGACTACAAGGTGATTCTCGATGAGACCACCACTACCCCTGACTTGGTTGATCAGAACATTATGTATGCGAAGATCTTCTTGAAGCCAACGCGTGCCATTGAGTACATCGCGATTGATTTCAATATCACAAGAACCGGAGCATCCTTTACAGATTAATAAAATGCGGGAGGTTTCGGCTAGCCGCACTATTTAAACTAGAAACATCAGGAGACTTATTAAAATGCCATTTTGGACCAGCGCACTATCGGAACCTAGGAGAGCACATCGCTTTCTACTTACCCTTCCAAACCTCGTAAGCCCCGTAGAGGGATATCAGTACGAGCAATACTTGGCCAAGTTGACTGGCAAGCCTTCATATCAAGTGACAGACGTTAAGCATCAGTTCCTGGGAAACACTTATTACTACCCCGGAACGGTCGAATGGCAGCCCATCGATATCACTATCGTTAATGCTATTAACCCCGATGGTAACAAGCTCCTCCTGGATGCCCTGACTCGCTCCGGCTACTTGATGCCGCCCGATCAGGAAGATGTTTTTCAGAACCCGTCACGCGCCCCAGGCACCGTCAACAAGGCAGACTCTGTTGATGCGCTAGGCAATGTGGTCATCGAAGAGCTAAATGGTCAGGGTGGCCTTATTGGCACCTGGATACTAAACAACTCCTTCCTCACAAAGGCCTCTTTTGGTAGTTTAGACTATTCTTCTGATGAAATCCTTAACATTGAGGTCTCAGTCAGGTATGATTGGGCTACGTATGATGTCGGCCCCGCTGTTGCAGCGGCCGCCGGGAGCTAGTCAACAAGAAATAAGAGGTGATTCGTGGCTCGAAGAAATAACGCAGACCGTTTAGGTGCCCCAGCGCAAGATACAGGCACACCAGCCAACACTATAAGTAATACAGCAGACGACCTATTCTCGTTTGTAAACCCGACAGAGTTTGTTGCTCTGCCCAGCGAAGGTCGCTTCTACCCAGAAAGCCACCCGCTGCACAATGCTGATACGGTAGAAATTAAGCACATGACAGCAAAAGAGGAAGATATTCTTACCTCCGAGACTCTGTTGAAGAAGGGCGTCGCCATTAATAGAATGGTTGGATCCCTATTATTAGATAAAAATATTAAAGTTCGAGAGCTCCTCCTTGGAGATAAGAACGCAATTCTTATTGCAGCCCGTATTACAGGTTTTGGCCCACAGTACGAAGTTAATACAACGTGTCCTTCCTGTTACGGGAAAGCAGACAACGTTTTCGATCTCGGCGAGATCCAGGCAGTCGAAACAAACGATGTACCCGAAACCGTCACGCTTCTAGAGGACGGCCTTTTCAGTGTCGACCTTCCGTCCTCCAAAGTAAACGTAACCTTGAGGCTCCTTACAACTGCAGACGAAGAGGCCCTGCAGCAAGCAACCTCCAGCAAAAAGAAACTTAAAAGAGAATCATCCGTGGTAACAGATTTGCTAAAAGCAATCATCGTGGCCGCCAATGATCATACCGATCGGCCGACAATTAATAAATTCGTGGAAATGATCCCCCTACAAGATGTTTCATACTTGAGAACTCAGTATGAACAGGTTAAACCCGACATGGACGTCAAATTTGATTTTGAATGTCCAGCCTGCAGCTATGTCGGAAGGGTGGTGATGCCCATGTCGGCAGAGTTTTTTTGGCCTAAACGCTGATTATCAAAAAGGAATGTATGAGGAGTTCTTTAACCTCAAGCATTACGGTGGATGGTCCTTCACAGAAATCTATAGTCTCCCCGTCGCACTCCGTCGATGGTTCCTGCAACGTTTGGTCAACGAATTCAAAAAAGAATCCGAAGAGATCAAAAAGGCACAGAACAAAAGATAGTTATTTCTTTTCATTTTAGAACTATTTACATTTAAGGGATAATAGACCAATGGATGAACTCGTTAAAGACGTTATAAATTTAAACCAGCTGAATGCTCCTATTAGTGAGCGCAGGCGCACGTATAGTAAATTTGCCGGCCAAGTCCGTAGTGCTCTTCTGTCGTTGTATTTCGCCGGAATTGAGAAGCCATTTAGTTTGCTGGGAAGTAATTCACAAATTGAGTCTTTTATGAAGGTCTTATCTGGCGAGAAGCGTTATATGGATTCTTATATGAAGAATGGTCTAAATGATCAGAGAACCCTAAATTCGCGGCACAAGTTATCTACCTCCGTCAAACGTTTTGAAGGTGAAACCGGCCTGCGCTGGCCCTTCAAGAATTAGGGATAAGGCATAATGGCCAATCGTCTCCCCCTTACTCCCGAACAGATCGCTGCGAGCAGAGCAGAATATGAGAAACTTAAGGAGCTTATAGATAACCTTGCGGTAACCCAGAAGTCCCTGGATAGTTTTGGCAGACTTGCCGCGGCTCTTGAGAAGGCCACGGAATCTATAAACGAGCAAGAAACAAATATCCGCCGGCACACGGCTGCTCTCGCCACCGCCACCGCCGGCTCAGACGAGTACAACGCCATTCAAGCTTCGCTCGTCCAGCAAAACAAGGCCCTGAAGGACTCGTACGCAGACCTCGACGACGCACTCGACAAGCAAGAAGACGCCCTCAAGCGCTCAGCGAAGGCGTCAGAACTTTACACCGAGGCGTTGACCCACAAAACGGCGGCCCTTGCCGGTGACGTCGCGGCCATGGCAGAGTACAAACGCTTACTACAGGAATCCACAGAAGCTCTTTCGGAGTTTCACGATGAACAAAAAGTGGGCGCCGAAATGGGCGAAAGCTTTATGGATTCGGTTTTGGGTCTTTCTGGGGGCTTAGATAAGTTAAACAAAGTTTTGTCAATGAGCGCCGGCGATTGGGATGGGTTTGCGACGTCGCTCCTCAATGCAGCCGACTCCGGAGCGCTGCAAGCGGGTATGATGCTGAAGATGGTAGACCTTGGTGCTCAATTCGCCAAGTACCAGCTTGATTTTGCCTTAGCACAAGACGAAGCGATCTCCAACTTCCGTGCTGCAACCGGCGCCGGCAAAGAGTACAATGAGGAAATTCGAAATACTGAACGGCGACTCTATGAGATGGGAGTCACCACCGCGGATGTGGCGAACGCCACGCAGGTATTCAAAAACACCATGGTGGACTTCACATACCTCAGTGATTCTGCCCGTGATTCTGTCCGAGACCAGGCCCTGATGCTTGAAAAGCTGGGGATGTCTCAGCAAACATCTGCACAAATTTCGCAAATTGCTAGCCAAAGTATGAATATGGGTTGGAAGGAGAGTAATCAACTTTTGCTTGATATCACTTCTACTGCTCGTACCCTCGGTGTGGACGTTGACAAAATGGGACAAGAGTTCGTTGCCAATAAAGAGTTCATCGTTGGTTTCGGCAAAGATGGCGCGCAAGTATTTGAAGAGTTAGCGGTCCAGGCCAAATCACTGGGGATGGAACTGGGAACCCTTACTGGTGTCGTAGATAAATTTACCACCTTTGATCAAGCCGGCCAATCCGTCGGCCGCCTCAACGCCATTCTAGGTGGGCCGTTCCTCAACTCGATCGATATGTTAAACGCATCGATGGAAGACCCGGCAGAGGCCATCAAGATGCTCAGAGATGCAACTGACCAAGCCGGTGTCTCCCTGGAAGATATGGGCCGCGCACAGAAGATGGCCATGGCAGATGCTTTGGGAATGTCGATTGAAGATATGACCAATATGATGGGCAAGTCGAATGAGGAGCTTGAGATCAATAGGATTAACCAAGAAGACTTGGCAGAACAAGCGCGCGAAACCCAAAAGATCACTGAGCAATTGACATCAGCCTTCAAAGCATTTTATATTCAGATGGGGCCAGTTATCGAAGAGAGTATAGTGCCCTTCATTAAAGGGCTCTCTGACGTAGGCAAGGGCATCGCCGAGTTTATCCAGGCCGGCGGCCCCCTGAAGGCGTTCTTTACATTTTTTGGAGCACTCCTCCTGGGCAGCATAGGGATGACATTTGGTATGGCATATGCTCTAAATGCATTGACTGCGGCCATTCCTATTATAGGTCCAGGCCTCGCGGCTCTGCAACGCTCCGCCATGAAGCCTATAATTGTGAAATCACTTGCAGCTATTGCTATTGGCGCCGGCGCTGGCCTCGCTGGCGGGGTCTTGGGCAATTTATTGGGCGGCGCTCTCGGCGGTGGAGGCACCCCCGCGGTCCCCAAGGAAAAGAAGCGCTCCACGTCTGGCTTCGCCGACGGCGGCGTCGTCGGCACAACAACCGCAATAGTTGGTGAACGAGGCCCCGAGATGGTCGAGATGCCAATTGGCTCCCGGGTGAATACGGCGCCAACAACTCTAGAATTAACAAAAGCAATCAAAGAATTGTCCAACAAGCTAAGTAGGATGGGCGGCACCGGAGCCGTTGCTGTCTATATCGGTGACAAAGAGGTTACCGATGTTGTGCTTAAGGCTATTGATTCGCCAAAGGGCAAGCGTATGTTCGGAACCTACGCAAGATAGGAGGAATATAGATGTCAAGAATCGCAAAACCAAAAGGAAACTCATCCGCCGCAGTAGACCCTATTCTGCTGGGCAACGACTTCTTTAAAATTAGATTTACTCATTTGGCCACCGGGAACGACGTCGCCTTCAAAGGCTGGGTGACAGAATTCAGTGATCAGTTCAGCTCCGCTTGGACCCCCGAGACTGTATACGGTCGTATGGACCCATTGGTAACTTTCGGCGGCACTCAGCGCCAAATTTCATTGGGGTTTGATATTGTTTCCAAAAATACAGCAGAAGCAGAGGCAAATCTAATAAAAGTAAACCGCCTCATCGAGTTCTTGTATCCTGTGTATGATTCGCGCTCCCGCGACAACCAAAATACCCTTAAGGCAGCCCCCCTGATTGGTCTTAAATGGACCAACTTGATCGCCGGCGCACAAAAAGGAGAGAAGCTTGTGGGATATTTGGACGGTGTTACTTACGCTCCGTCCATGGATCAAGGCGGATTTATGGGCACACCTCAAGAAGCCGGCACAGAGGAGCTGCAGTTCGAGCTAGATCATCAAGTGGGAACACAGACCTTTAAAAAACAATTAATTAAGAGAACCCTTACGAGCCAAAAGGTTTATATCCCAAAAACGCTCAGCCTCTCACTTAGTTATACTGTCATTCACACCCACCTGATGGGTTGGGCAAACGGCAAGTTCGGCGGAAGTGACAATATAAATGGAAAATTCCCCAACAGCGCAGGGAAACGTATGGAAAGTACAGAATTTGTTCAGCGTATTGTGGACACTCAAGGAGAGATGGTCACAGAAATCGCCGCGCAGCTGCCAGCCGAAGAGCAAGCCGAGCATGATGTATTGGCGTCAAACGAATAAACTATGTCACACCGCTTTAGAAACCGCCGCGTCCTTCTTAATAAAGACGAGATCTATAAAAAATTTATGGAGCAACGTAACAGAAAGTCTGTGCGCCAGCTCGATACACCAACCTTTCGGCAGTTTAGTGCCAGAGACCTCCGCAATATCGAGCGCATTCCACACATCTGGAAAGTCGGAGATCGATATTATAAACTTGCTATCCGTTATTATGGTGCCGCCGAACACTGGTGGATCATTGCCCTCTTTAATCAGAAGCCGACTGAGGCCGATCTTGTTACAGGCGAAGCAATCAATATTCCAATGCCCTTGGAAAACGTATTGAGGGTCTTGGGGAGTTAAGAGATGGTAAACCGAGCAGTTGTTGACCCGAACTTAGAAGCGGCTTGGAAAAGGTTGCTCGATGTATATCAGGGAATCCTGGATTTCGAGACAGCTTTTGACGGATTCCTCCTGCCCACCGCTGCCGCGGCAGGTAAATACAACGCAACCGACAACGCCGGCGGCATCGATTATCAAGCAAAAATCAAAGCCGCCAGCCTCGATGAGCTGGCTGACCAACACGCGGCCTGGAATTCTACGGGCCCGTTTGACGGAGCGTCGCTCACTACTCCCCCCGGGGGCACCTATTATCACGCTGGCTTTACGTCTTTTAAGGGTATTGGATTGATTACGGGTGTCAATCTTGGATATCACCCTGACTTCAGGGTCCTCTGGCGCCACCCGACGGCCGGCGACGAGCCGGACCCCCAAATCGGCGACGTAATGTGGAGCCAAAAGGAAGGCACGAAGAACAGCAAACACCCTCCGCCGGCGGCTACGCCAAACAGGAGCCTCCTCCAGGTCCGTACGTTTTATGACAACGAGCAGCACCGCGGTAAGGCAGGGCAAGGCGCGCCGCTCTCATTTATATCTCCCGATATTTTACAATATTTGGTTGATAAAGGCGCCAAGGTCGCAGCTCAAGGGTCCCCACAGAACAATTATTTAACATTGGCAGCCCAGTTGTATCGGCTGATAGCCTCTGGTTATGTGCGCGCGCAGGAGCCCCGACTCGGCGACTGGGAGGCTAAGAAGGCGGTCGCTGTCGAGGCGCTTGGGACCACCGCAGACATTCTAGAGTCGGGAAACGTAAAAACCGGAATGATCGCTGACCTATCCACGACCAATTTGGCCACGTACGACCAACGCGCAGTAGATATCTGGCCCGAGAATTCCACCGAGATGGTGAGGATGGGCCTCTCCAGTGACGCGATCATCGGGATCCCGGGCATTAACTCCAGCATAACCACCTATTTTACCGGAATCTTCTCCGGCTTTGCTGAAGGTAGCACAGGCTATTACACGAACTGGGCCACGCCCGGCAACATCATCAACAAAATTGATAAACTTATTAGGGAATTGATACTCAAAGATTTTCCACTAACGGACGCCGAACTCGAAGCGCGTTCAGAAGTGCGTTTTAATGACATTCTTCATTTCTTTGGCGTTGCCCCCCCAGGCCACGACGCCGCTACAGGCGAAGTCCAAGTTGGCGGCGCCGGTGCCAACACCGCCGTCGTCGCCGCACTCAGGCCCCAGAAGCGAAACCTCACTCCAATAGACCTCCAATGTTATCTGCTAGAACAGATCCGCAAGTTATCTTCTCAGCACGTGAGTGATTACAAAAACATTGTTAAGTTAACCACGGGCGGCGTACCGGGCCTCGTAAAGAGTCAGTTATCTCAACGCTACACTTCAGAAGAAGCTGAAGCCTTGTTGACACTATGTCCTAATGTTCAGGCTATGTTGGTGCCGTATTTAAAATTATGGCGTGTTGACTACGACAAAAACGGCAAAGCGACCGGCGAAGTCGAGCTAGACATCCCAAATTTTATAAACACAGAAGATATTAGCAATATACTGAAAAGAGGCAGACTTCCAGGGGCCGGTATTAAATCCTTTACATGGAACCTTGATGGCGTACAACCAGCAGAAGTGGATAATAACATTAGCGCGACACTGGAAATGTATTTTCAATCAGTGTCTGACTTCTTTAGGAACGATAAGAAAGCTGGCACACCCGGATATGCATCCTACTTAGATCTGGTCATCGCATCGCCCACTGGATCAGACCCTGAAAACGCCGACGCTGATGCCGCGGCAACCGCCGACGCTACGGCCGGCGCTCCCAAGGTTCCTCCCCCTGTGGAGTGTAGCGACACCGCTATAAACAATCGAGCCCGGGAGTATAAAGGTCAGAGCTACCGGATTAAGATCGTCGCCGGCTGGGCAGACCCCGGGGTGGGTGTTCTGAAAACTGTCCGTGCCAAAAAGGCAACAACGCTACAACGCGCAATCGCGAAGTCGAAAATTACTCTGTTTCTGCAACAGACGAGACACCAGTTCAAGTTTAATGAAAACGGAAGCCTTAACCTGACTGTGGAATACCAGGCAGCACTTAGTGGAATGACCTTGTCACCGTCTGCAGACATCCTTACGCCTTCAGGAAATGGCTATATCGACAGCATTAAAAATAAAGAGAAGGCAATAAAGGAGTATAAGGAAACTCATAAAGATGCCGAGACTGACGAAACGAAGGAAGCATACAAAGAGATGCTGGAAGAGCTTAAGAAGTTCCGCGCAGAAGACAGGCTTATTAAATATAAGAAATTTTTAAAGAAGTTGTTTGAGAGCGATAAAATCTATAATATGGCTGTCAACCCCAGCGAGATGCTGTTGCCTTCATATGCTGACCTCACTCCCGAGGGCCGCGCGAAGCGTGCAAAACGTCGAAAGAATCTTAATCCGATGATCTTCACCGCCGGCGGCCAGCGTGCTTCGAACCAAGTGCTTCTAGATGCTGTCACCCGCGCCGCGGAAGGTGGTGGCGACAGCGAAACCGCAGCTGAGAGCGCAACCGACGCGCTGATAAAAACATATGAGCAAGCCGAAGTCAGCCCAGTGATCTGGATTTCTTATTTTTATCTGGGAGATTTGCTGGACCTAGTTCTGGAACAGATAAAAGAAAACACTGAAAGAGATAGTGTGCCGTTCAGCTTCTTTTTATCCGAAGTGGAAATGATCGACCCCCTGTCAGCTCTTCAAATCAAAGATTTAGCTGAGATTATTAAGTGTGGCCAGGATCTTAAGGACGCTGCATTCCTCGCGAAGCTCGTAGAAGTAGACGACAACACCTTCACCAAGCAAGCAGGGATCCATGAACTGATGAACATTGGAGACATTCCAATTTCAATTGACGCATTCCAGGTATGGTTTAAGAACTATGTAGTTAAAAAGGATAGAGAAAAATATTATTTTCTACATTTTGTAAAAGACATTTGTGCAGAGCTGATCACAAAAGCCTTGTCTTCTAAATGTTTCGGCCCTGATATTAAGTTTGTCCAACGCTTCGACGCCCAGCCGGTGTCCTATGAAGCCACAGCAGAGTTCGGTCCGAATTCAGATATCCGAGCCGCCAGTGGGGATAACAGCACCACCGCTGGCCTCTCTTTGAGTCAAGCAGTTCGAAAACTAGACCACACTACGGCCCCAAAAGATGCCCAACTCGGACTGGTGTTATTGGGCACCGACTCAAAGCCGAAGGGGCTTAGTGGCAAGTATGGCGACGCCTCTAAACCTCAGGAGGGTGGAGACATTCATAAGGGCGTTTATCATAATTATTTGGGCGCCCCCTGTGGCCTCCTGAAAACTGTAAACTTTAACCGCGAAGACCAGCCCTACCTGCGGGAAGCCAAAATACAAAGAGAAGGATCCTTCAGCTCTGCCCAACTACGAGAGCTATATTCCGCAGAGATGGAAATGTATGGTAACATTTTATATAAAAACGGAAGCTATGTTTATATTAATCCTTCTTTTATCGGCGCCGACCCAGATAAACTGAATATTCTGGGCCTACATGGCTATTATTTAATAACTGGTGTTAACTCAACGGTGACGGAAAATTCTTTTAATGTTTCTGTGAAGGCCCTGCACGAAGGTATATCGTTCAACCAGCCGCTGATGATCAATCCGGCCACGCTTGTAGCAGGCCAGGAAGAGTGGATAGGTCTTTCACCAGAAAATGCTCCCCAAGGGTGGAAAGGGCCCGCGAAGGGTCTGGAGACCAACGAGCGCGATGTTCACGCACCGTCCACTGCCGGCCCTGAGGAAGCTAAAGCAAGAGCCCTCAGAGCCAAGGATCTGAAAGAGCTCAAGGCCAAGCATGCCGCGGCAGCGGCAACGAGTACCAGGGGCGACGATTTCGATCTCGCCGACGCGATGGATAGGGAGGGTGTATTATGGAATGAGAGAATCGCAGCCGGCAAAGCGGCCGACGAGGCCGCTGCCGAAGCGGCCGCCAACCCCCCGACGACCCCCGAGACCCCAACCCCACCGGCGACTACTGAGTAATGGCCAAAAATCGATTAAAGTATAGGTTCGACGATATGGTCAATCCTAATCCGATTGGAGATAACGCCCTATCTCCCGAAGCCTTATATTATCAGCGCTCTTTATATGACGAAGTCGCATATCCCAAGAACGTACGGGACCCACTGAATAC
>Ga0098047_10000433_pt1 | contig 16630 bp, 18 predicted proteins | sample 12_taG_FD_92585 | JGI IMG/M metagenome (GOLD analysis project Ga0098047, IMG submission 92585) | Marine viral communities from the Subarctic Pacific Ocean - 12_ETSP_OMZ_AT15267 metaG | ecosystem: Environmental > Aquatic > Marine > Oceanic | place: Subarctic Pacific Ocean | collected 2015-01-16 | reverse complement strand
TGATGATTTTAAGGGGGAAGATGAAATATTATGGAATGCACATAGAGCTTATGGTGAAATTAGATGGCCTATGTTAATTGAAGGTTGGGAAATAGTTTTTTGGTATGAGCAAAAAGGAAAATGGAATCAGTATATATGGGTTTTAAGGAATATTAATTAGTTTAAATATGGAGTGTACTAAAAAAGAGTTATGATAGATACTATTAGTTTAGATAAAATTTATATAAGATTATTTGATGATAATGGGATTGTTAATCCATATAAAATGGAGAATACACCACATTATAAACTTTTAACTGAAAATTCAAATGAATATGCAGAGTATTATGATAGAATGCAAAGGTTAGGAAGAGCAAAAGCAGGATATATGACAGATGTTGAGTATCAGAATTTTGCCTATAATTTTAAGTATTTAGAAGGAGATTATAGTACTGATTATATTAGAGTAAAACAAGAAGGAGATAGATATGAATCTTGGGATGGAGATCATAGATTAGTATGTTTAAAAGTTCAAGGAAAAACTGAAGCTCAAATAGAGGTAGTTCAAGGAGTTTTTAAACATAAAGGATTTTCTAATTTAATAGATGTTTTGGAAGTATTAAAGGGATTGGATAATTATGCAGTTATTAAAAGTGAAGATTGGTTTCCAGATTATTTTGATTATGATGATATGGATATTATTTGTGGAGATAGAAATAAATTAACAGATATAATATTAGATAGATTAGAATATTTAAAAGATGATGGTTATATGATTAAAACTACAAAAAAAGGTATTAGAAATCATGTTGATATAATCTCACCAAATAATCAGACTGGTGATAGACTGAATTTTAGGTTTGATATAATGGATGATTTTCCATATAGTATTAATCATCAGGGGGTAACAATTGATGTAGATAAAAAATACTTAAAGTTTGCATTGGATAGATTATGGGTACAATCAATTCCTAAACCAGTTGCATTTGATCCAGAGAATGTGGATGTTTTTGGTTTAAATATTGTGGATGATTTAGTTATAAGATTTTTAGAGTGGGCATGGCAACCACATAAATTAAGGCATATTAAAAGATTTAGAAGAGACTTTGATTTTCATAAACATGGAGAAGAGTTTATTAGTATAATTGATAAGTATACTAATTTAGATATGGATGAAAATTATATAGATATGTTGTTTACAGATTTAAAAAATAGAGGTATATAAATATGAGTAGTAAAGAGTTAGAAACTAATTATAATCCTTGGCCTTTAGGTCATTTGCCAGAAGAGTGGCAGAGATCAGAATTATCCGAGCTTCAAAAAAGAGGTTATACTTGGGATGACCCCAGGGAAATAATATGGATGTTTGAGAAAAAAATGGCAGATTATACTGGAGCACCTTATGCATTAGCAATTGATAATTGTACAGATGGGATTATGTTAGGTTTACAATGGTCATTAATTAATGGAAAAATTAAACAGGGTGATGTTTTAACATTTCCATCAAGATGTTATGTATCACCACCAATGGTTGCAAAAGTAAATGGATTTAAAATTAGATTTGAGGATATAAGTTGGAGTGGGGTTTATCGAATTAAACCTACTAATGTATGGGATAGTGCAGTTAGATTTCAAAGAGGTATGTATATAGAAGATTCTATACAAGTTATGTCTTTTCAGATTAAAAAACGACTTCCTATTGGTAAGGGTGGTATGATTTTAACAGATAGTAAAGAGATGTATGATTGGGCAAGAATGGCAAGTTTTGAAGGAAGGGATTTAAATAAAGATCAATGGGATGAACAATATGAAGTTATGGGATGGAATATGTATATGACATTGGATGATGCTGCTAGAGGATTATTAATATTAGAAGACCTTGAAAAGGAAAATTGGTATGAGGATTCACAAGATCATACATCTTATGCACCTTTAGATGATCAACCCATCTTTAAAGATGATTGGAGTTACGATAGTTATTTGAATAAGTTGAAAAATAGATAAAATGAAATCAATTGTTTTAAGTTGCGATAAATATCATCCTATAACAAATCATATGATAAAAACATATGATAATTTGTGGCCTTCCAATCCATTTGTGTGGAGAGTTCCATGGAATAATATTTATCCAGATTTTTTAAAAGAAAATTGGGGAGATAAAGTTGAATTAATAAAAACTCCCGTTGAATTTAAAAAAACAATAAAAGTGTTAACTGAAGATTTAGAAAATAATGAATGGATATTCTGGGCTTCAGATGATGTTTATCCAATAGAATTAAATTCTGATAAGGCTGGGGTGGTTGCTGATTGGGTTATGAATGTAGATGATGATTCTATTATGTCAATTTCTTTTACTAAATGGGAAAATGATTTTTATAACACCTATGAAGATGAAATAAAATATAAGGATTTACGATTTCTTAGACGGAGGTCAATAAAATATCAATGGCAACATCATTTTTGGAGAGTTGGTGTTTTAAAAATTATGTTTGAATGTCTTGATGAACCGAAAGTTGCTAAGGATATGGATCACATGCAGAAAGAGGAAAAATCTCAAAGATTTTTTAATTTAATAAATGAAGGAAAATGGTATATGTTAGATCATAATATTGGTATTTTTGGAGAAAGTACTGCGAGGGAAGTTAATATGTTATTAAATTGTGCAGATAGTTTTTTTGAGAATGATTTAGAAATACCTAAAGAATTTAGAATTTCAGATGTTGTTAGACTTAAACCAATGAGCTCAAGTTGGAAAGGATTTGGTTCTGAAACAAAACAAACAAAATATAAATTGAATTTAGAAAAAGAAATTTATAATAAAAAACATATAGGAGACAGTATATGAAGAAGAGAAAAGCAGTAGTTACAGGTATAACAGGACAGGATGGTAGTTATCTTGCAGAACATTTGCTTGAAAGAGGATATGAAGTTTATGGATTTATTCGCAGGAATTCAGTTGCTGAACATCAAGAAAGTAGAATTGATCATTTAATGAGAAATAATTCAATTCATACAGAGTATTGTGATTTATTGGATGTAAGTTCAATTGATAGAATGTTGAGAACTGTAAAGCCGGATGAAATTTATAATATTGCTGCACAAAGTCATGTACGAATTAGTTTTGATATTCCACAATTTACAGTTCAAACTAATGCGTTAGGATTATTAAATTTATTGGAATCAATGAGACAACATTGTCCGAAGGCTAAGGTTTATCAAGCTTCATCATCAGAGATGTTTGGTAGTTCAGTTGATGAAGATGGTTATCAAAGAGAATCTACACCTATGCATCCTACAAGTCCCTATGGATGTGCTAAAGTATTTGCATATAATTTGATGAGGAATTACAGACATGCTTATAAATTATGGACATGTAATGGGATATTATTTAATCATGAATCCCCAAGGAGAGGTTCTAATTTTGTAACTAATAAAGTTGTAAAAACAGCAGTTCAAATTAAAAAGGGTATAGTTGATAAATTAGAGTTAGGTAATATGGATTCATATAGAGATTGGGGTCATTCTAAAGATTATACTAAAGCTATGATTATGATAATGCAACATACAGAACCAGATGATTTTGTTGTTGCTACTGGGGAAACCCGTTCAATTAGGGATTTATGTCATACTGTTTTTAGTAAGTTAGATATGGATTATCAAGATTATGTTGTTCAAAATAAAAAACATATGAGGCCGCATGAGTTGAAATATCTAAGGGGAGATCCAACTAAAATTAGAGAAGTTCTTGGTTGGAAACCAGAATATGATTTTAATTCTTTGATGGATGAAATGATCGAACATTGGTTAAATATCTATAAATGAGCTTAACTGTAGTTCAAAATTTTATATGTGATGATACGGACAGATTAAAAATTATTACTGATAATCTTTCTAAACTTAATGAGGTTTTGAAGTGTCCATTTATTGTTAATTTTAATGATACTGAGAATTTAGAAGTTATATTAGAATCATATAGAAAACATATATCACAATTGGACTTTTATAATGAGTTAGAAAAGGATTGGGCATTAGTAACTTTATCTTTAGTTGAGCAAGTAAAGACTCCATTAGTGATGTATTTATGTGAAGACCAACAAGTTAACATGAATAGAGAAGAATGGTTGAATGTGGCAGATGAAGCATTTGTAAAATATGGTTGTGATTATTTTTTACTTACAAAGATTGGTAAATATAATAATAAAAGGTATACAAAGAAGATGATAAAAAGTAAGGGTGGGGAAAAATTTCCTATGATGCAGAAAGCTGAGTTTGGTCATTTGTATTGGGGTAAATTTGCACCACATAAAAGATTATCATTAGATGGAATTTATAGAACTGAGTTTTTTTTGGAAAGACTTAAAGAGTTTATACCAGAAAGTAAAAAGGATTGGAGTATGGAAAGAATTGGTGGTAAACCAGGTGCTAGTTATAATCATATTGGTAGTGGTGCTTCACATTTTGGGCCAAGAATACCATTTGCTGATATAAGACAACCGAATTTTTATGAAGGATATTATGATTTTGAAAATGGAATGGATAGATTCGAAGATTTAAGATGTTATATTCCTTCAAAAGAAATTTTTATAGAATACGATGATAAACTGCAAAAAGAAGTTTCGAACGAGAATACTATGGATAAAATTATGTCTGCGGAAGACAAAATAAGGGAAGGTAAAATTATGGAATCTTTAGAAGGTATCCCCTTACCTAAACATAAATGAATAAAGTATTATTAATAACAACGGTTTATAGGGTAGGGGAAAAAATATATCCTATTATTCCTGAATTAAGTAAATTTTGTAGTATAGATTTATTAAGAGTGAATGAGATGAGTTATGATATGAGGTGGTATGGGGATATTGACCCCCGAATGTTATTTGAAGCAAGGTATATTGACTTTATTGATGATGTTTATGATGCAGGATTTGAGTCATCAAGATTAAATCCTTCTAAAGAAATGATAGATTTTGATATTAAAGGGTATGATATTATTCTTTATGATGATGATAGAAATAGGCATGGAGTTCATCTTTTATATGAACAAACACAAAATACAGATTGTTCTATGATTGGAAATGTACATGGAAATTGGTGGTTTCCACCAAAGAGTCATATTACTCAATTTTATAAAAAGGCTTTTGATTATGCATTTGTATTTGGTCAGAAAGAAAAGGATGCAAGTGAAAATAATGATTATATTTTTACTGTAGGTATACCATCAAATGATGAATTAAAATATTATGAAAGAACTGATGATTTTATTCTTGTTATTGTTAATTTTTTAGGTAATAGAGATTGTCCTTTTGATGTTCAGTTTGATGAGAATTTTATGAAAGAAAGTGGTTTGCTTGAATTGCAAAAGGAATATGATAAAAGAGTTGTATTTAAATTGAAGAGTAGGGCTGATCAGCCATACCCAGATAAGGATTTTCAGTATTTGGCAAGTATAGTTCCAAAAGAATTAGATTATATTGTTATGATGGATTTTGAAGATAATAATCAACTTATTTGTGGAGCAAGTATTGTAATATCTGCACCATCTACATTTGCATTTAAATCTATTCAAAAAGGGATACCTACTATATTAATTGATGGTGCTGGGATAACAGGCAATTTTTATGATTACAGAGGGCTAGTACAATTAAATAAAAAAGATATTTTAAATAGTGTTGAGGAACAAATAGAAAATGGTAGGGATGAAGAATTTATTAATTATACTATTGAAGGTGGATTAGATTTTAATTGTACAGAAACATATATTAATAAACTTAGAAACTTTTTATAGGAGATACTATGAATATAGGAATAGTTGGATTGGGGGTGGTTGGTTCAGCAATTAAAGCTGGATTTGAAAGAATTGGTCATGATGTAAAAGAGCATGATGTTAAACTTTATACAAAAATAGAAGATGTTTTAGATACAGAAATATGTTATATTTGTGTACCTACAAATTCAAATGAAGATGGGGCATGTGATGTATCTATAGTGCATGAAGTTGTTGGTGATTTAGATAGATTAGATTATAAGGGTATTGTTGCAATAAAAAGTACAGTTGAACCTGGTACTACAGAGAAGTTTAAAGATGAGACAAATCTTACTATGTGTTTTGTTCCAGAATTTTTAAGAGAACGATGTGCAGAAGAAGATTTTATAAATCATAATTCTTTGTTACTTGTAGGTACAGATAGTGAAGAAGTATATAAAAAAATAAAAGAGAGTCATGGTAGTTTACCAGTTCATAGAATTAAAGCAAGTATTATTGAATCAGAGTTAGTTAAATATTTTTCTAATACATACAAAGCAATGAGAGTTATATTTGCTAATACCTTTTATAAAATATGTGGAGAACTTGGTGCTAATTATGATGTTGTGAAGGATGCATTTTTATTGCATGGTATTTTTGAAGGCCATTATTTAAATGTAAATAAAGATTTTGGTGGATTTGGTGGAGTTTGTTTACCGAAGGATACTAAAGCAATGGGTTATTTAGTTGAAAAGTTGGGTTTAAATTTACAATTATTTAAAATGATTGTTGAAGAAAATGAAAAGTTTGTTGTAAAAGTTCCAAAAGGAATGAGGAAAGAAATATGAAAAAAGTATTAGTTACAGGTGGAGCTGGATTTGTTGGATTACATTTAGCTAAAGATTTATTGGATAAAGATTATGAAGTTACCATAATAGATAATTTTTCCAGACCAAATGATGATGAAGATTTTCGAAAGGTTACTCAACATGAAAATTGTAAATCTGTAAGAGGGGATATTACATCTTTAAATACGTTCCAATATTTACAGAAAGATTATTATGATTACATTTATCACTTGGCTGCTTTTAATGGTACTGCTAATTTTTATAATCACCCTGTTGAAGTTTTAAAAACTGGAGTTATTGGAACTATAAATGTTCTTGATTGGGTAGTAAATCAAAGTAAGGGAAAAATACTTTTTACAAGTAGTTGTGAAGCATATGCGGGTACGATGAAAGTTATGGGTAGAAAATTTCCAATTCCAACTCCAGAAGAAGTTCCTCTGTCAATTGATGATGTTAAAAATGTTAGATGGAGTTATGGTGTGGGTAAATTGACAAGTGAAGTTGCATTTAATTGTTATAAGCATGGACGTGATTTTGATAGATTTACTATAGTGAGGCCTCATAATTTTTTTGGACCGAGAATGGGATTTGAGCATGTTGTTGCACAATTTATAGATAGAATAATAGGAGAAGAATCCCCATTTAAAATTTATGGTGGTAAGGAAACACGTTCTTTTAATTATATAGGAAATGTTATTGATTCATTGATTATGATTATGGAATCTGAAGAAACTAATGGTGAAACTTATAATATAGGGAATGATAAAGAAGAAATGAAAATTATTGATTTGGCTAAAATGTTATTTAAGGTAGCAAATAAAAAACCAAACTTTGAAGTATTGCCAGCACCAGAAGGTAGTGTTAAAAGGAGATGTCCCAATATAGATAAACTTAGAGGTTTAGGATATGATATTATTTATTCAACTGAAGAGGGGTTGGAAAAAACATATAGATGGTATGTAGACAATTATGATTGGTATTCTATTAAAGGAAGAAGGGATCAAAAATGAAAGAAAAAATATTAGATATGGTATCAGAGTATTGTGATGAATACTTAAAAGAAAAACCATTTAATCCAGAAACAGATAGAGTTTCTGTTGGATATCCTTGTTATTCAGATGAGGAATTGAGAGGTGCTATTAGTACTTTGTTGGATTTAAGATTATCACAAGGTCCAAAGGTTAAAGAATTTGAAAGATTGTATTCAGAGTATATAGGTACTAGATTTGGAGTTGCTTGTAATTCTGGTTCATCTGCAAATTTACTTGCATTGTCTGTATTACTCAAATCTGGTAAAGTTAAGGCAGGTTCTGAAGTTATTTTACCAGCAACTACATTTGCTACAGTTGTGATGCCAATAGTTCAATTAGGATTAGTTCCGAGATTTGTTGATGTGGATAGGGATACTTATAATATTAATCTTGTTGAAATGGAAATGGCAATAAATAATAATACAGGATTAATAATGCCAGTTCCAACTTTGGCTTGTCCTATTGATATGAGAAGTGTTATGGATGTGGCAAATTATCATAATTTACCAGTTTTAGAAGATTGTTGTGAAGCACATGGTGCATCTTGGGATGGTAAAAAGATGGGTTCATTTGGAACTCTATCTACATTTAGTTTTTTTGTAGCACATAACATTACTACTGGTGAAGGTGGGATGGTTATGACAAATGATGAGGAGTTGTATAGTTTGTTACAATCAATGAGAGAATTTGGTAGGTTGAAAGAATATGATAAAAATAAATCGAGGTTTTATTATTCTAATGATGAGTTGCAAGATTTTGATGAAAGATATGCATTTGAAGTTGTTGGGTATAATCTTAGAATGACAGATATATATGCATCTTTAGGAATTCCACAAGTTAGAAAATTAGATGAGTTGAATAAACAACGAAATGAAATAGCTGATTATTATACTAAACACCTTAGTGATTATGAATTTCATTTACAGTTACCTTTTATTCCAGATAAAGGAGAACATGCATTTTATGGATATATCATAACAGTTAAACCTGATAATGGACTCGATAGAAAAACAATAGTTAATTATTTAGAAGATAATGGAATAGATACCAGAGCAATTATGGGTGGTAATTTAGCAAAACAACCTTGTATGAAAAATGAAAAGTTTGAAGTACAAGGTGATTTGAAAAACGCAAATTACATTACTGATAATAGTTTTTTTATAGGTTGTCATCCACATATTAATCAAGGTGCTCGAGAGCATGTAGTGAATGTATTCAAAAAGTTTTTTAGTGAATGGGAATTGGCAGGAATATAAAAAGTTTTTTAGTGAATACAAGAATTGAAAGGATAGGTAAAATGAAATATACGGATAAGTGTTTTGAATCAATTGATAATAAATTCATATATTTATTTATGCCTAGAAATGGGTCTCAATCTTTTAGACAATGTGGTTTATTTGGATCTCCGGCACCACGGCCAGAAAAATATACTGACGGACAAAAGAATTTAATTAAAATTATTATTTTACGAGAACCAATTGAACGGGTTATATCTATATTTTTATACAAATTTAAAAAATATGAAGTTATAGAACCATTTAAAGAATTTTTAAATAAAATTACTAAATCCTTTACTTTTGTGTATAGTATCGGTTTATGGAATCCACAGTACAGATATCTGTCTGATAAAAACTTAACTTTAGCTGATATTGAAGAGGTATTTATATTAGAGAATCTTAATAACGATATTAAGAATTTTAGTACAAAATACAATTTAGATTTAGATATTGGTCATCTTAATCAAAGTAATAGACAAAAATTTGATACTTTACTTCAATTTATTAATGATAATAAAGATATAAAAAATACATTAACTAAATTATATAGTAAGGATTATGAACTATACAATTCAGGTAAAACTTTACAAAATAAATAGAATTGGCAGGAATATAAAATGAATAAAATAGGTATATTATTTACAAGTAGAAATAACTATAATTTATTAGAAGCTTGGTTATCTAAAATAGATACTGAAGGATTTGATATTTTAAATATTGATGAGGATTCTTCAGATGAAAATAAAAATTTAGGTAAGAAGGTTTGTGAAAAACATGGTGCAGTTTATATGGACAGAGAAGAAAGAGGTCTTCAAAATAATATGTCTACTGCAGAAAAACATTTTGGTAAATTAGGTATAAATTGGGCAATTTGGTTTCAGCATGATTGTTTTCCTATAGACAAAGCTTTTTTTAGTACATTTAATGAATTAGTTTTAACTGGACAATTAGATGAGTTTGGTACAGTAGGATTTAATCAATATCATACTTTATCAAATCCCTCATTTAGAGATTGGGTTAAGAAAGGATATAGAGAACTACAAGATACTGCTAGAGCACCATTAGAACCTGGAGATAAGTACTACAGAAATAAAAGATTTAGACCAGACTCTCGTGTTGATTATTCTAAGGGATTTGATAAGCCATTTGCAGTAGAATCTGTATGTTGGTATTCGGTTGCATTGAATTTACCAGTATTTAAAGAGCATGTAATTCCAACAGGAGATTATCACTTTTTTCACGCATGGGATGATATTTGTTTTCAATTTTTATATAAAAATGTATATAATGTTACTGTTCCACATTTCAATATGTTACATGATCAATTGAGTAAAGAGGAATCGGATATGCCATTAAATTCACCTAGGTTATTTAGTGAGTCTAAGGGTGGTGGTGATTCTAAAGAAGGTAATTTTTATTATGGTAAATGGGGTCACTTAGAAGTTTGGAAAGAAAGATGGGGATTTGATTATGAGGATAGAAATACTTTTGGGCCTGTTAAAGAACAATATAAAGATACTTTGTTGTGGCATTTTTACCATCACGATCCTATATCAGGTCCTTTAAGGAGTTTTGATTTTGATTAGTAGAAAAACAGTAATGGGAATCACTTTAGCAAGAGGTGGTTCTAAACGAGTACCACAAAAAAATGTTATAGATGTAAATGGAAAACCATTAATACAGTATACCATAGATGAAGCAAAGAAAAGTGAATATATTGATAATTACATTGTCAGTACAGATGATGAAGATATTAAAATGGTATGTAGGGAATTAGAACAAACATATTTTGATAGAAGTACAGCAGAAGATACACAAAAATCTTCAGATGGTTTATTGGAAGTTTTACGAGTTATGGATAAACCAGATTATATTGTAGAAATTATGTGTACAAATCCATTGAAGACTGTTGAGGATATAGATGGAGTAATAAAGAAGCTTGATATTATGGGTGTTGATTCTGTTTGTTCCGTTGTGAGAGTATGGGATTACCACCCATCAAGGGTTAAGTTTATAGAGGGAAACAAAATGGTAGATGTTTATCCCGAAGTATTAGAAAGTAGAAGACAAGATTTAACACCACCAGCATATATTAGAAATGGTTCAATATACGCAATGACTTGGAATCATTTAAGAATGAATGAAACAAGATATGATAAAAATACTGTACCATATATTATGCCAGAAGAAAGAACAATTAACATAGATGAACCAATTGATTTAGAATTGGCACGAATTATGTTAAAATGAAAAATGTAAATTTTTTAAATGCATCATTGGGTGATAGATATGAAGCGTTTTCTTTAATTCATACATTTTCATCATTATATCATAATGAAAATTGTAGTGCTGAAATTATAGTTACTGATAAAAAACAATATGTGGGCAAATATAAAAATTCTTTAGAATTATGTAAAAAACTTGGTGATGTGTATGTTAGAGAACCTACTTATAGTGTTAAAAATAAGGATTGGCAATACCATAGTGTTAGATATTTAACTTTACCTAAATTAGATAGTATTATTACATTTATTTCTGATATAGATATTCTTATACTTGATAGAGATATTTTTGAAAAAAGAATGAAACACATTAAAACATTAAAAAAACCATATTCTGCTACTATTAGATATGGTCCAGATAGACCAGATTGGCATCCGATTCATAAAAATGGATATTTTAGAGGATGGGGTGCTGTTTTAACTGATAAATGGTATACAGATGATATGAAAAGTTTGATAAAATATTATATAGATGAGAATCCTATACCAAAAGTTTGGCATTGGGATGAACATATATGGTATACCCTCGCCGAAAAAATTCATGGTTTACCTAATAGGCATGAAAATGTACAGGATGAAAATGCAGAAAAGGAAAATTATCATTCAGCTCATGGAATTCATTTAAGTCCTGGTTTGGTAAAATATGGTTCGGACAAGTTACGGAAATATGTAAAACCATATTCTATTAAGTTTCAAAATATGATTAACAGTAAAGAATGGATTGAATATGAAAAAACTCTCCCTGAAACTTGTAAAGCAGAAATAAATAGAGTAAAGGAATGTTTATAAAAATGAAAATAATTTGTATAACACCAATTAAAAATATTTTTGGAGTATTTGAGAGATTAGAATCTATGTCAGATAATCTCTATTATGAACCTGACATTGATAAAGATGCGTTAAAAACATTGTTAAAAGTAAGTGGGGCTGATTATATATTTACAAATCCAAATAAACAAAATTATATGTTGGATGGAGATTTATTACAGTTTGGTCAATTAAAGGTTATTTGTACTGCATCTACTGGAACGAATCACATAGATGTAAAATATTGTGAAGAAATGGAAATTGAGATAATATCTATTACAAAGGATTATCAAGTTATAAATGCAATTACATCTACTGCAGAACATACTTTGGCATTAATGTTATCATTAATTAGAAAAATACCAACAAGTTTCCATTCAGTACGAGATGGGAATTGGGATTGGGAGCCTTATGTTGGAAGACAAATGAATTCTTTAACCATTGGTATTATTGGATATGGTAGATTAGGTAAATTGATGGCAAAATATTGTGATGCATTAGGAATGGAAGTTTTACTTCATGATCCTTATGTTTTTTCATTTGGGGGGAATATAGAAAGAAATAAACAACCAGTAGAATTAGACGAATTGTTAGAAAGGTCAGATGTGATTTCACTTCACGTTCATGTTACAGATGAAACACGAGAAATGATAAATAAAAATACTATTAGTAAGATGGTAAAGAGACCATATTTGATTAATACTTCACGAGGTGAGATTGTAAATGAGGATGATATAATTGATGCGTTAAGAAGTGAAGACTTACAGGGATATGCGACAGATGTGATTAGAGATGAGTTTGGAGATATTAAAAATAGTAAATTGGTAGAGTTTTCTATGAATCCAAATAATAATGTAGTTATAACACCACATATTGCAGGTATGACTAAAGAAGCACAAGAAATTGCTTATCATTGGGCAATAGATAAATTGGAGAAAAAACATCATGACTAAAATAATTTCAGAAATAGGTTGGAATCATATGGGTGATATGGACTTGGCTAAACGTATGATTTCAGAGAGTGTAAATAATGGTGCTGATATGGTTAAGTTACAAACTTGGTCAGTAGATAGATTAAAAGATGGACCGTGGGATACAGATGGTAGACGGGAGATTTATGAAAAGGCAGAATTGACAATGGATAAGCATTTTGAATTATTAAATTGGTGTGATGATTTAAGTGTACCATTTTTTACATCAGTATTTTCAGTAGAAGATGCAGAACTTTTATATGAGGTACAAACTGAAAGAGTAAAAATTGCCAGTTTTGAATCTCGAAATAAAGAACTACTTAGTTATTGTGATAATAACTTTGATACAATTTATATTTCTACAGGAACTTCAACTGTAGATGAGATAAAAGAAAGTTTAAAATATATCAAAACATCCAATGTGGTATTATTACATTGTGTTTCTTCTTATCCATTAGAATATGCTAATGCAAATTTACCAAGAATTAATTCATTAAAAAAATTATGTGATAGAGTTGGTTATAGTGATCATACTTCTGGAATAGAAGGAAGTAAAGTTGCATTAGAATATGATATAGAGGTTATTGAAAAACATTTTACAACAGATAAACGATTACCAGGAAGAGATAATAAATTTTCAATTTTACCACATGAGTTAAGAGAGTTATCTGATTATATTAAGTTAAGAAGAGAAATGAATGTAAATCACGGTGATGGTTATTTAGAATGTGAAGAAGAAGCAAGAGAAGTAATGACAGGGAGATTTGATGGTTAGTGTTATATTAAGATGTAGAAATGAAGAAAAATATATTGGATTTGCTATTCAATCCATATATGATTTTTTAGGATATGCAGAAATAATTTTTATTGATAATGAATCAACAGATGATTCAGTTAGGATTGTAAATTCATTTGAATTTATGGACATAACAAAAGTAAAACTATCTAAAAATGATTATACGCCAGGAAGAGCAATAAATTTAGGATTGGAACATTGTACAAATAATTATGTGTTAGTAATGTCTTCACATTGTCAGATAACTAAGTTGGATTTTGACGATGTTAAAAATAATCTCGATAGTGGATTTGTTTCAGTATGGGGTGGACAAAATCCAATATGGAATGGTAAGAAAATATCACATAGATATATGTGGGCAAATTTTAAAGATAAACCAATGGTAAATTATTTTTCAGAATATGAAGATAGGTATTTTTTACATAATGGGTTTGCATTTTATAATAAATATACTTTGATTGATTATCCATTTGATGAACATTGGTCTGGAAAGGAAGATAGATATTGGGCAAATGATATGATAGAGAATGGAAAAGAAATTTATTATGATCCAGATGTATCTGTTAATCATTTTTATACACAAGAGGGTGCAACTTGGAAAGGTGTTGGATAATGAATACATTAATTACTGTAGAACCTAAATTAAAAGTTAAAGGATTTAATACTGAGAATTTAGGGATAGTTGCATTAACGAAGGAAGATTTGCAAATACGACATAGAATAAATCGTTTATTATCTACATCGTTTTATAAAGACTTATCAGAAAATCATAAGAAACTTGTTTCTAAGATTACTGATGGATATCAAATGAGGTTGGAAGGTAAAGAGTTAGAGGAAGACCAATATATTCTATCGGGACATGAATTGGTTGAGTTTGAAAATATACACGATTGGGAAGTATTTAGATACTTGGTTTACAGATACAAATACAATATGTATCCTGTTTTAAAAATTTTTGATGATTATCCACCTTGTGTTCAGATAGAACCAGCATCGGTATGTAATTTTAGATGTGTGTTTTGCTATCAGGTAGATAAATCATTTAGTAATAAGAACTCTGGTTATATGGGTTATATGAAATTGGATTTATTTAAAAAAGTTGTTGATGAGTTGGAAGGTAATGTAGAGTCTATAACTTTGGCATCACGAGGAGAACCAACACTACATAAACAAATTGGAGAAATGTTAGATTATATGAATGGTAAGTTTCTTGCTGTGAAGATTAATAGTAATGCATCTATATTAACAGATAAATTAATACATACAATTCTATCAAGTGATGTACAGACAATGGCATTCTCAATAGATGCAGCAGATAAGGATTTGTATGAAAAATTACGAGTTAATGGTAAATTTGAGAAGACGTTGAAAAATGTTGAACGATTTAAGGAAATCAAAGAAAAGGAATATCCAAACTCAAGATTGACTACAAGAATTTCAGGAGTTAAAGTTAATGAGATTCAAGATGTACAAGATATGGTAGATATGTGGGCACCTTATGCAGATATAGTTGCATTTACCAACTATACACCTTGGGAGAGTTCGTATGAGAATCCTGTTAATGATATTGTGTTACCCTGTACTGAATTGTGGAGAAGATTATTTGTTTGGTGGGATGGTAAAGTGAATCCTTGTGATTATGATTATAAATCATTATTAAGTAAATGGAATGCAAGTGATACATCTATATCAGAATTATGGAATTCAGATTATTATAAAATGTTAAGAACAAAACATTTGAATGAACAGAGAAGTGAATATGAACCTTGTAAGAGATGTATATCGGCATGAAGATTTCTATTATTGGTTATAAGAATCACGCGTTACGATTAAAGAGTATTTTAAATAAATTGGGATATGATAATGTAGTTAATTACAATTATCATACTGATAGTTTAGAAGATTCAGATGTATATTTTATTTCATCACCAAATGAAACTCATATGGAATGGATAGATAAATTAATTCCGTATGACAAGTATATTTTTTGTGAAAAACCACCAGCCACTAATTTGGAAGACATAGGTAGGTTAGAACTATTACTTAATAAGAAATTGTATTTTAATTTTAATTATAGATTTTCTTCATTGGTTAAATCGGCAAAACATTATATAGATACTAAAGAGTTAGGTAAGTTACTTAATATAAATTGTGTAAGTACTCATGGGTTGGCATTTAAAGAGTCGTTTCAAGATAATTGGAGATTTAAGAGTGATAATTTATTTTCAAGTATAATTGGTAATGTAGGAATTCATTATATGGATTTAGTTGGATATCTATGTGGAAATATATCTGATATTAATATCAGAACTGGCTCAGTAGTATCAGATAATTTACCAGATACTGCAACTTTAGATATAGTTAATGATTTATGTGATGTAAAAGTTTTTCTGTCTTATGCAGCACCATTCAGAAATCAAATAACAATGATATTTGATAATGGAATTTTGGAATTACTTGATGGGAAAGTAACATTACAAACACCAAGAGATATCGTTGATAAAGATGGTAGATTTAAACCACCTGATTATGTACATCTTGCAGAATTTAATAATTCTAAGGAATATTATGATGACTCATTAAAATCATCAATAGAATATTTTATGGAGTGTGTAGAAAATGATGAATCAATTTCAACAGAACACTATAATCAGTCAATAACCACAACTAAAAAGTTACTAAAGGGAGTTGAATAATGAATGCATTGGTTACAGGTGGTGCTGGGTTTATTGGTACTAACCTAATAAAGAGATTATTAAAAGATGGACACGAAGTAGTATCAATTGATAACTATTCTACAGGGAAAAAAGAGAATCATCAAGATGGATGTACATATTGGAATTACGATATTTCAATAGGAACTAATCCTATTTTAGATAGAGATGAATATGATGTT
>Ga0098047_10000426_pt1 | contig 16764 bp, 25 predicted proteins | sample 12_taG_FD_92585 | JGI IMG/M metagenome (GOLD analysis project Ga0098047, IMG submission 92585) | Marine viral communities from the Subarctic Pacific Ocean - 12_ETSP_OMZ_AT15267 metaG | ecosystem: Environmental > Aquatic > Marine > Oceanic | place: Subarctic Pacific Ocean | collected 2015-01-16 | reverse complement strand
TGGTCAGCCGGGAATGTCTATCTGGAATATGCTTCCTTTCAATAATGCCAGTTCCCAAGTAGTTGTTCAGAAGGACAATACTGCTTATGATTTAACCTATCTGGAAATAACAAGTGACATAGGAGTTACTTATGCAGGAACTTATTATCAGGCTATCAGTAAAAACGGGAAAGTATTTATCACAAGGACAGGGACCCCCATTCAGACCCTTAATTTCGGGGGAACTGCTATGGGTGATGAAAGTCAATTTAAATTTAGTCAGGAATATACTTCTTATGGAACATTGAGATTATTAAAAAGAATGCAAGCAGAGAGTGTGAGGGTAATGTGGGATGAAGTTCAAAAGGATGGAACCTTTGTGAGATTCTTCGGGTACGTTACTAGTGTAACTGAGACTCACAGTAATCAGGGACCTCGTGCTCCTAAACCTTTTGCCTTTAATATGGTCGTAGAAGAAATATGTTTAATGGATTCGACTGGTGAGTTAATGAGTGGTGTTATTCCTTTGGGAGGTATAAAGGATGCAGCCAATTACAAGTAAAGTATATCTGGATGGTAAATCTGTAGATTTTATGAGTGCCAATCTGAAACGACAGGGAGGAACTACTGCTACCGGATTTACTTTCATTTTACCTAAAGACGATGCCAGTTTTCGTAAGTACTGGAATAAGGAGGTTCTGTTTTTTGTTAATGAATCAGATGCATATCCTATGTTCAGGGGAAGAGTTTCCGATACTGTTATTGTAGGAGATAGACAAGTACAGTTCCAATGCGTTGATGCGTTGGGATATTTAACAGGTCATTATAAGGCACAGGTTACTTTAGATGATGATGATAATGTGGATGGGTTAACACCTGCCGCTACTATACGAACATTAATTCGAATGGCTAACTTGCAAGATATAGTAGGAACAGATTATATAGGTGATACTAGTCCTATTGTGCGGATAGCTCCCTTAAGAGGTACATTTGCTATTATGGATATCATAAAGACTATTCTAACTGAAGTTATACATACGGAAGGAACTCCGAGAGAAAATCTGATTAAGGTTATAGATGATGGAAGTAAGTCTCAATTAGTGTTTGAAGTTAAAAAGGACGTTGATACTACAACTGCTATCCAGCATTATACATATAATGATAATATAATTTCCTTTAAGGTAACTGATAGAAAAATCCCTACTACTATAGTAGTAAAGGGAAAGGGAGGTATACAAGCCACCTTTAGACATTCCTCGGCAGCAGCAGCATTAGGAGAGAACTTCTTAACTGTATCAAATGTTAATTTAGAAAGTCGGGCAGCCTGTATGGATTGGGGTCAAAAGGTATTCAATGCTAATCTCCATACTCAATATGAATATATATTGGATACATTCGATGGTATTTATCTGGAACCTAATGATGTTATAAGTATTGTGGATGATAAGACTGAGACTACTGGGAATTATACTATAATAGGAAAGAGTTTAAGTTGTGGAGCCAATACATTTAGGTTACAATTGACAATCAATAAGAGACCACCCATTTTATCTCAATTTGTTCGATGAACAATGAGCACAGTATTTTTCACCGTCATAAGTAGTAATGAGAGCACGTGATTCGCAAATCGGACACTCTATAAATTCCAAGGTAATCCTAGTCCGGTCTTACGTGGTTTTTCTTCTCCACCACCATAAGCTTCAGAACCGCCGGGATTAAGTGTTCTATATCTGATAGCTTCACCTTTGGTATAGGTACCGTACTTAAACATAGCATTATTATGTTCTCTACCTGCAATCGCTACTGCTTCTGCATTAAGTTCTACTTCAGTATAGGGGTGAGGGTCTTCCATACTATAACCATTGCCACCACCATTACGGCCCATTTTACGGCCATATCCGGTTACGTCAGTTTCATATGTCACACTTATCACCTATGCAAGCGTATTCGGTTTTACCTTCAGTATTATCCTCTAGTTCATACTTTAACAGCTTGCTATAATTAATTTGGGGGAATTTCTTTATAAGGTTTTCGTAGGTATAGTGGTCAATTTCCTCATAAGGGGCTAATTTATAGTTTCCACCATCGTAAGGTAGAAAGGATACCCCATTGATAATATCCCAATTTTTGTATACCCAATTACCTACCTCGAACCATTCATCATCACGCACATACACTGTCATACTGGCGTTATGTTCACACCAATTTAATTGTAGATTTTTATAATGTCTTAATTGGTCCATTGCTGTAACATCTTTTCGAGTTAAACATCCTTCTGGAGATTTAACTGGAAATTCTAATACCCACGTAGAAGCACTTTTAGCCTCCTGTTCATTTTCAGGATGGCACGGTACACGCTGGTCCTTTAACATCTTGAAAAGAGGGTCACTAGCAGATATACGATATCTTCTAATATAATATTGGGAAAAACGAGGATGGCATCCACTAGCAGAGTCTACAAGCTGGGAAACAGTACCCGAAGGTTTGACACAAGTGGTCGCCACGGGCATATTTACACCGAGTAGACCAGCGGCTTTACGAGAAATGCGTAAAACACGGCTTTTAAGGGCCTTTAATCCCTCCGAAGTCAGTACGGTAGGGTTATCCATCTGTCCGGTCAAACTGACCCCTAGAAGACGTTCTACGTCACAATTCTTTTTCCAAGCAGGTCGTAGATAAGGAAAGTTAGTGAAAGTGGACTGTAATACTCCAAGCCACGTAGCTGTTTCTACTTTATCTAGTAGAGAATCAAGGTCATCATCTTCCCTTACTACTACTTCTGAGAGATTACAGAACTCCATATCACGTAGCATAATTTCCCCACAGGGGTTGGTTCCTTGTATTAATGGTGCATATCTACGAGTGGGTGCCCGATTTTGTGCAGATAATAGATTAAAGATACCACGTTCACCACTGCCCGATTTTGCTAATACGCCCCATTCTACTAGGAAATCTGCTGCTGTAGGTTTGTTTCGATATATTGCTGAGTTATTAGCCATTGCTCTGCGTATAGGAAAGGGCCAGTCTTTTGCGTGACGCATTTCTTTATCATCCAAATCAGATAAGGATATTTGAGAACTGCGTCTTACCCCTCCTGCTACAACTATTTCAGCAATTTGATTGGCAATATCGTGACATTCTAGAGTGGTTAGTTTCCTTCCCTGAGCGTTATGCATTGTTTCACGGATGAAATCGTGTAATTTAATAAGGGGTAAAGGTCCTGATGACCTCCCTCCCATTGTAATAAGGCGACTTCCTTCTGGTCGTAGTTCTGAATAGTTAAAATATAAGTTTTGTCCATCATAAAGACTTTGCATAAGTGTTTTTACTGAGTCAGCCCAACCTTCCCTTGAATCTTCAATCATTATCTTGGGTAAATTCTTTCCAGATTTAATTTCCTGCACTTCGGGTAGCTTATCTACTTCTTCTTTTTCAGCTGAAAACCCAAACCCTGTTCCACACATAAGAATATGCAAACACTCTGCAAATGCTTCTACGCAATTAAGTCTAGCAAAAGAACAATTATAGATAACAGTATTATCCTTTTCTGCTGGTGGTCCTGCTGCCCATAGAAATCGCATTGAGGGCATCACCGCAAATCCAATCATATATTTTCTTATCTTTCTGATTGTTTTATCTGGTATATCTTTACCTCTTTTTGAAATTAGAAAACCAATGAATCTTTCTATAGTTTCAGGCCATTCTTCACGGCGTTTTTCTTTTTCTATCCATCGAGAGTATGTCCTCTTATATATAAATTCGGCGACTTCATTCTTAAACATTTTATCTCTTCTTTTCCATTAGTGTAAATACTACTTAAAGGTTTGCAGCCCATCGTTGCCACGGGTCATCAATCATCCCTTGTTGTAATACCTTTTGTTGAGGAGGTAGCTCCCACGATTTTATTTTAACAAAGGCTTCGATAGTAGGTATGACAAGTATCTTTCCGTGCTTTTTTATACCTTCACAAAATGCCCAGTGCTCGCAACTTCCCATCTCTCTACCTTCTAGGTTTTTAAATTTCGAAGAACGTAGTTTAGTGCCCCACTGAGAATCGTTAACTGCTTTACTTCTAATTAAAGCAATTCCTCCAAATGCCGAGTTAACAGATATGGGCTTTTTATCATCCCATAATTTTCTATCCTCTGCTCTTGTAAAAGGGTTGCAAGATAGTAAAATACCTTCATAATTATCTTTATCTTGTAATGCAAAAGTATCATAATAAGATTGTTTATTACAATTACACATATTGCATTTTACTGATTGTTTAATATAAGGGGTACACATTACAACATCCTTCTTCATATGTGATAGATATTTTTCCACAATATCAACAGTATAATCTATATCTGCATCTAGAAGTAAACAATAATCACTTTTTAATGGCTTGATATGATTAAGTAAAGTGTTTCTATAATACGTCATTCTTTCCATTCTTTCTACTTGAGTGGTGTGGCCAAAGGAGGGGGCATTTAATATTTCACTATAGACCTGTCCTTCTTTATCTATCATCCACGTTTCTAAAATTTCTACTGTCTTATCTTTTGAATCATTTTCGTAGAAGTAATATTCCATATCATACATTTTCCCTAACACTTCTAGTTTCTTTAAACAAAAGGGTAAGGTCCTTTCACTATCCCTTACTACACACATCACAGTTATTTTCATTGTTTCACCATATATTCTTTTTTCAATTCACTTCTAATCTTATTTTTATTTATATTAAATTTAGTCAGAGGACCCTTATCATAGACTGGCATCTTACCGAATCCCCTCTGACTATAAAAAGCAGGCGTAGCGTGAAACCCTTGTTCCCCAATATACTTTCCCATATTTAATTGAGGACTAACTTTTATTTGATTACACAACATTCCTCCAATACATTTCGCACCATCTTGACTATGAGCTACTGAAAGATTAGCACCATAGTTATCATAGAGGTCGTAAATTTCCTTGACAGGACGTAAAGCATAATCTGTTCCTTCTACCAATTCGTAATATTCATCAAAGAAATCCTGTCGTTGTGTCCAAGATTCTTTCGTAGTTCCATAGGACCAACAATGACCCATCGGTTTCATTATATCCTTATTACCTTCTTCAATCATTTCACCATACGCATTGAACATACCTATTTCAGGGTCATCTCGAAATTCATTGAACATATTATATATAGTTTCAAAATAGTATGGAGATAGAACTAAATCATCTTCTAAAAATAAAGCTTCACTTGCATTATCATCGATGAACATACCGTGTTCGGCCTGTCTCCAATTTTCACATATCCCTATATTTCCTTTAGATATAATAGTATCAGCCTTGGGGAATGCATCCTTAAATATTTTTATAGAATCATCGATACTGGATTGGTTAGCAGCTTTCCTCCAAGAATATTTATTGATAGCCCCATCTTGGAATAAATATATTTCATAATCGTCATAGGTTTGTTTCTTAATACTATCTACAACCTGTTGTAAATAATGGGGACGATTGAATGATAAAAGTGCTATTTTCATTTTAACCTCAACGCTACTATTGTCTGCCCCTTTTTAATACTTTCTATCTCATCATAATATTTTAATACCCAATGATATTCTGGACGTGCCCAGAAATCGTGAATGAATACTATAGATTCCCTTTTTAAATAAGGGATGACCTTTTGAGCACAATAAGGTCGAGCTCTTCCATCTATCAATACCAAATCATATTTTTCATTTAAAACATCTACATAATTTACATAATCTAAGAACTGTTCTACCTTCGTAGGAATAGTGCGAGGAGAATTATTTTTTACTAAATGTATTTCAGCACCACAATCTTTCATTTTATTATACCACTCTTCTTCGTGTTCAATACTTATGTATCTTTTAACATATTTACTAAAGAACTGAGTACTTCCTCCAGCCCCCCATTCTAACATTACTTTATCATAATGAAGGTATTTAGATACCAAATTGCGTTCATCGATGCTCATCCAGACATTCATTTATAATCTATTAAGACCTTATTTCCTGAAACAGGGTATCGTTTTGAGTTGGTAGTGAGTATTCCCATTTGTCCTCCAAAATTTTTTTAAATAAAACAACCGTTTCTTCTAAAGAGCTGTTGTCAGTACATTTCCCTACATCTTCCCAGACATCTTCTATCATTAGCATACTGTCCTCTAATGAGAGGTAGGCAAGTAAGATTTCTATTATCTTCTTACCATCGCTATTACTAGCAACCATCAGAATCTTTTACGTGGAGGAGTGAAAGCGTTACTTGCTGAATTGACACTCTTCGATTCTTCTTCTGTTACTATTTCTACTTCTACGCCCTCTTCTTCTACTTCTTCAATTATTTCTTCTAATTTTTCTTTTTTATCTTTTTTAGCCATATGTATTACCTCTTACTTCGCTTTGTTTTGCGTTTTTTCTTCCCAGCAGTACTATACGCAATTGCTGCTGCTTGCTTGGGTTTGTAACCCTCTTTCCTTAATTTGCGGATATTTCCACTAATTGTCTTCTTCTTCTTGCCCTTCTTTAGCGGCATTGGCATCCTCCTGTACCTCTTTCAGGTACGTCTGCCATTGTTCTTCTAATTCATTATCACTAATGAAATTTTGAACTAGCTGACCATTTTGTTGAAGGACTTCCTCTACTTTACGATGAGAAGTTTCAACCGCTTGAAGACGGTCCCCTATCCCCTTTAATTGACCTATTAAAAAGTTCATATTATTGAAGACAAGTTTATCTCCATTTCCTGCCTCAAATTGGGCAATCCAATCTTCCAACTCCGCAACCTTTCTTTCCAGTTTCTTTGTCATATCAATACCTCAGCAAACACAATACTTATGTTTGCATATTTTTAGCTCTACTAATTTAACACCCGAGAATCTATTTATACCTTTCGCTCGAAGGTTACTTATATGGTACCCTGCTGAGCCATCATCATTGTACCATCCCCAGTCACCAGCAGGTTCATCATTGAATATAGATTTAAAAACAAAAGATATGTCTTTATCTTTCCAGTTGGCATTTATTAATTCTGCAGCAATGGCTGTATTTTCTGAATGTCCGAGGTGTCCCTTTTCTATCCCTTCGTTAATTAATTGTAGAATACAATCTCTAGGAGGTATAATATAATCTAATTTAATATCTGTATGAGAATTATCTAGTTCCCTTCCATTAATAGAATCGATTAAGTAATCTATTGAATTAGCAGGAGTATAATCAATATTTAATTTATCACATATAAAATAAAGGAAGTCTTTGGCTGCTTGAGTATTGATAGGAGGTTCATAATCCATCCCCCCCCCTTTATAAGAAAGTTTAATTATATCATCTAGTTCCAATTCTAACATTTCATCTATAGTTATTTGAACACATTTTTTTCCATTAGGTTCCTTGGTTTTCTTATCTATGTAAAGAGTATTAGGCATTCTTCGTAGACAAGAGACACTATTGTTTATACATTGTACGTCTAAAGTAGTCAAAGTATACTTATGTTTTAAATGTAATAGGTAATCCTTTATCATTACTCTTTTAATACCATCATTAATATCTAAGATGTAAGGAAAATCTATGTTTAATTGAAACCCCCTTCCTCCAGTATAATATATGCGTGGAACTAAATCATTAGGTTTACAGTAACGATTGTAAAGTTTACGTACATCCTTTAAGCATTTGGTTACATCTTTGTTATGGTCAAAATCAAACCAGATAGTATTAATTACAGCACTATCATATACTGTTTTATTACCATTAAGTTGAGTAAAAGCATAGACACTAACATAGCAATTATTTGTACCTGAGTGCTTTTCAGACAATTTTATTATATCATCTACACTATAGCATTTAGCTATTCTTTGCGGGATACCGAACTCTCTAAATCCTTTGGACATAATTCTACCATCTCCACAACCCAAGAAGTAGGGATGCATATAAAATCTACCCCATCAATATCTGAATAATGATAATTAATTACAATAGCTCTTTCATCTTGAGTTACCACTTCCCCCACTGTTTCACAATATGATAAGTGATTACTAGGGTCTTCAATATCTACCTTCTTCTGTTGTGTAGCATTAGTTGCGTCTAACCATTTGATTTTCATCAATGGTCCATTACTCCCTAACACTTTTTTTCCACTCCTTAAATAATTCTGCCGTAGTAAAGATATCCATATCTTCCGACCCTAAATAAATAGTATTTGAAGGTGTTTCGTTAATAAAAATAGCATTACGAGGTCTATCAAATAATAATCTATTATAAGGTATCTGTTGTATTTTTAACCAATCTTCGGTTTTCATTTTAGTTTCCAATTCGTTAGTACGTTTGGTCCAAATAGTTATATGATGACCTTCTTTATGAAGCCATTGCATAAATTCAGTAACGTTAGCTATGGGTTTACATAAATTATAATCTGCATTAGGAGAGCAAATAACGTGTTCCATTTCAAATACTAGATTCATCTTTTTCCTCTTGAATTTTAATTATGACGGATTTGTTAATCCTCCATAATATATATTCGACAGCTATAGGAAGGAACACCACTATAAAAAGCATTACATCTAAATGAGCAATCCAATTCATAGCTTCTTTACCACCACTTTCAACCAATCTTTCCACATAGGGCCTATAGTCTTCATCCAGTCATAGTGTTTAACAGCGTATTTTCGTGCATTCTTGCCGTGTTCTTTAAGGACATCTCTATTTTTATAATAGTATTCAAAGGCATTTGCTCCTTGCTGTTCATCCCAAAGAGCTCGCATTGGTGCTGCTCTAATAGGAGTGTCCCACCACATATCCTTATAAGGAATTAAAATACCTCTATTCGAAATAATCATTTCCCCTCCACCATCTAAACCGTGAGGAAATAACATTTCTTGAGGACACTCAGGTTTATCAGCTCCCACTAGTTCATAACTTGTAGTATAATTACAGATGACATTGGGTACTCCACAAGACATTGCTTCAACGGTAGGTATTCCAAAACCTTCTCCACCTGTAGGTAGGGCGTGAATATCCATCATATTATATATATCTACCATACCATCATCATCTGGGTGCTCTCCTTTTTCTAGGTTACCCATCGTTGGTGGTATAAGGTAATCTCTAATGTTGTAAACGTGGTCACCTGTCATATATTCTATATTCCATCCCATATGGTCCTCCCAATGCATATGTAACATTAACTTAGCATCATCGGGAGTAAGGTTATTTCTTTCTACAAATATCTTGAATGACCTCATTAATCTAGGAATATTCTTTCGGTGTTGATTACGTGCCACACATCCTATTACAAATGCATCGTTAGGTCGAGGGATATTACGTGGTTTAAAAAATTCTGTATCTACACCGTGAGGAATACAAGTAGACTTGTATCCACTAAAGTCATCTAGCATCACTGCTTGTCCATATTTAGACATTGCTATAGGAAAATCTACTTGTTCCATTGTTTTTAACCATCCCGGAATAGAAGGTTGGCCATCTATAGGGATGATAGAAGCTAATTTAAATCGAGGCTTCTGCCCGTGCTTAAATGCCTTACGAGCTAATCTAATAAAAGATTGTTGGTTTTGCCATACTCCTTTGTCATCTACTAAAGGCATATTCACACCACCCGGTTTTTTATGGTGAGTAACGTAATCAAACATTTGAATATCAAGATGAGTAAATATTAAATCAGGTTTGAATCCTTCTAACCATTGAGGAAAAGATTTTTCCCCGAATTTTTCTTTGCCCGGATGCATTAAGGGAAGACATTCAAAGGAAACCTTTTTTTCTGTCTGTCCTAAAGGCCAAGGAGTTTCCCAATTAGGTTCGTGCTTAGGATTTTGACATCCAGCATAACCTATAGTATGACCTTCTTCTGCAAATATAGAAGCTATATTGCGTGTATTAGTTCCAAACCCTGTGGGAGCCCAAGGGGAATCACTGATTGGCATTATTCTGACCATTTTATCAACTCAGGGATTTCCTTTTTTACTGTCGTGGGTATCCACAGCCTGTTTGATATCTACAATATCTGCTTTGCTTACCATAACTTTTCCTCTATATCCGGTCAAGTATATAAAATTAGCGTCCTCTCCCATTATCTTTCCTCTTCCAATCTTTATTTTATCATCTTCTTTCCACACTATTTTTACTTCAACATTAGTAAAAAAATCTTTAGCTAAAACGCTAATGTCTGTATTTTCTTCTTTTTCATTCTCCATTATTACACTTCCAAGGGTGTAGTATAATACATTAGTCAATTATATTTAAAGGTTCTGCTGTCTTAAATTGATTTAGTGGAATAAATGCGTAGTGATTTAGTTCAAGAGCACCTCTATCAGTACGAGCATTATAACCTAATTTAAAACTAGCATTTGCCATATCAAGATAACATACTGCATTAGTGAAACTAATCACAAAAAATACTTTGTGGCCCATCCCAATTAATTCAATAGCTTTAGCTACTTTAGAAGCTGGAACTATAGTTTCTTCATAAGCGTCCTTAGCTATTCTACGTGATTTTATTTCTACATAGCACTGTTTTCCATTTCGATAACCTAAGTAATCAAAGTGGTCAAACTTACCTAATTTAGAGAATCCTGTCCCCAATTTTTCCCCTAAATGGTCCATCACTTCCTGTTCTTTTCGCAAACCCCACCTCAAATCTTTATTTACATTTACCTTCTTCATATTAACTCCATAAAAACATCCACATCCATATCATTATAAAAAATGCTAGCAGAATATACCATCCTGCTTCTTCCAAGTGTGGTGGTCCCTTTACGTTCATACATCCATTCCCCATATTCCTAGTACTATATATAACTGTAGCCATCCATAAATAAATTCATTCCAGCTCATATTTCTTCCATTCCCCAGATTTTATCCATTCTTTCTTATCAGCTTCCTGTTTTTTATAGCAATCATCACATACATAGTATCGAAAATATTTACTGTAAAGAGCCATTCTTCTACAAAATACACAATCCAGTTTCATCGTTTGAACTCCCTCTTTAAGCTTTTCCATACTAAATATAATAAACCAATCAAAGGACCGTCTATTACTGCGATAAACAAGAGCCATTCAGCTGTTGTCATTTTATCTCATCCCACTTCGTTGTATGACACTTAGGACAAGACCATCCTATCATTGTTTTGTTCATATCTGTATCAATCCCACGGCGAAACATTGGTGTCTTACAATCTTCACATATCCTATTTCCAACTACCTTATTCATATGAACTCCAATAAACTCTGTTGTTTTCTATCGAGTACAGTTATAAGTGGTTTTTTATTTACCCACTGACTCAAATCAAATTTTTGCAACAGGTTAGATATAATGTTCCAATGGTATTTAATGTCTATGTCATCAATACTATCTATATTACCTTCCAGTTCCACTCCGGTATTGGTCTTATAATAATAAAAAGTAGACCCTACTTTCACTTTCCTTCCGTCCGCTTTTGCTTTATTAGCTAACTGAACTACCAAGTCATTTTCATTTTTGTATTCATTTAGAGGCTGATTCATTGACCTTGCTTGAACAAAATCTTCAACTTTATAATTTTCAAAATCGTAGAGGTCTTTAATAAAATCATTATTAACTTGACTATCCAAGCGAGCTTCTATTAATTTATTTAATACTTTAATATAAAAAGGGGAACGGCTTCTTGATTTGAAAGTAGAACCGTGTTTAGTCAAGGAACCATCTAAATTTCTTAATACATAATTCCCGATTGCTATCCAGAAACCCTCTTTAAATTCATCTTTATCAACTTTAATCCATTTCGATTCACTAAGAGGGAAAAGAGTATCCATTCCTTTACGTAGTTCTGCATTAACCCATTCCACATCGATATTTTTATTAGTATTTACTCCATCTGTATGTATGTACACTACTGCATCTTTACCGTATCTTTGTTGTATTATATTTTTGGCTCCTAATATCAACCATCGTGCTATTCCAGTAATAGCTATTCCTACAGATATATCACCATAACTCATATAGGGATTGGTATTAGCTCCGTAAAAGGTATTGACCATTATTTTTAATCCATTCGATTTACTTTTAGCTTCGTGAGTTTTTATCTTTTTGTAAGGTTCACGCATATCTTTAAATTGTTTACACATTTCATATAAACAAGATTTTTCTTTTAAATCTACACGAATAATAACGTTTTTATTTAATACATTATCAGGAATAGTGAGAACTATATATTTTTCCATTTGTGTGTCAGATTCACACCCAAACTTGGTAATATCATAATCTTCATAACGAAGGATGCGAGTGGTATCAGGTCCTAAATTTAAAGCTAATGCAATACTGGGATACATCGAAGCGAAATCTACTTTGTAATTATGCATATGAAATCCGGGGCGATACAAATCAATATGGGCTGCTTGGAAGCTCTCAATTTCAGAGTGCCTTTCCCGGTTTTTATCAAACGTCAAAATATTTCTTTTAAATAGCCCCCTCCCCAGAAGGATGCGTGTTATAAAGATATCAGCTGAGTTCATATAGGTTTCCAAAGGAACTTTCAATACTTCAGCAATATATTTGTGCTGAGTAAAATAGTGATTAAATAAATACTTAGTAGCATCACAATCACTCAATACATATTCATTAATAGTTTCCATATCATAATCGAGTATGTCTGATATAGAAAAATCTAATTCGATGGGGTCAAGTCCATAATATCTAGATACATCCTTTAGTCTTTTACTTAAACCTGCAAGAGCGTAATCTCTTGAAGTGAAATTATATACATCTATTACTATTCTTCCCCACGTATCCACTCTACTTTTTTTATGATAAGAAAAATCAGATTCCCATCCGTATGTAGCGTGGTTATCCCGATTAAGATAGGGTCTTAAATTGATATTATGGAAACCTGCTCGAGCAAAAAGTTGCGGAATATCGTATCCTATAAGATTATATCCATAAATTATATCGGGGTCGTATTTTTTAACAAACTCTCCAAATTTAATTATTAAATCTTTGTCACTTTTACCATCCCATAATATTGTTTCACGTTGTCCATCATCAGTCACAATACCAACGGCTACTATAGGATGTTGTGGACCAGAAGGGAAAGAACCATCTGCTGAAGATACTTCGAGGTCAAAACCTAAACTTGTAGGGTCCTTTTGGGAGAACCCTGTAAAAAATTCAGGATGTTCAATACATACTCTTTCAATCTCGTTACGGGTCAACCCATCTATTTTAGACAAGGGTGAAAGACGGTCAGGATGTAAATCTCCCAAATTTTCCACGTTGTATTTTTTTAATAACGGAGGAGTAGATTTCCCCAGAACAGTGTATTCTTTTCCCTTTCTATCGTGTAAGTAGTAAGAATGAGTTCGAGGAGAAGGTATGACCCTTTTTTCTCCATCTTGCCAAATAATTATCTGTTGTTTCCCTGTCATTTTGTTATTAGTATTGTAAGTACTAAAAGCGGAAAGAGGAACTTTCATCCGGCTGGCCCCGTTCTATGCTGAGGAAGGATATCATCAAGACCATCATCATCTCCTTCTATCACAGGTAATAACTCTATTAATCCAATAGCGTCATTAATAGCCATTGCCCATACTTTATGAGTAATATGCTCTTCACTAGGTTCTTCTCCTATAATGACTGGAGCGGTTTTCATAGCAAGATTATAATGGTGTTTTACACACCCGTCTAATACTAATAGCCATTGCTCTCTTCTTTCAGCTCGTTCATTAATCATATTATCAGATTTTTAGGGATTAACCTCTTCCTTTTTAAAACTTCCCTTTCACTAGGTCGGTATCTATATACTAAATCACACTTGGTATTAGCTTGAACAGTCCATAACTTAATAATTATAATATCGTGAACTCTACACCACATTTTCTTTTTCAGTCTGCCCGGTATTCTTACCATTCTACTGGCACCATCTTCACAGAATGCGACCATTCTAGAACCTCCGGAAAATTCTCTAATAACAGCAAACATTTCTTCTTTGGGTTTATAAGGAAGTTTAATCTTCATACCAAGCTCCGTAGTCATTTGGGGTTTTATCAGTGATTTCTTCAGCTTGTGGAGAATCACCTACCCTCTTTGGTCCTATACTGACCTTTTCTTGAGTGAAAGGGTTGATTACTTCTACTCCTGTACAATATCTATCGATATATTCATTTGATATTTCAGGCCACGTTTCCTTTACTAACTTTTGAGTTTCTTCTAAAGCTCCATCCCAATCTATTTTAGTACTTGGTTCCCTGATTAATGGTGATTTAAAATAGAGTCTTTTATTATTTTCTTCTTCCATTTCTATAAAACCCAACATTTGTAAAGCTGTTAAAAGTGGTGTGACACTCTTACCTGCAAAAGGTAAACCAGCTTGTCGAGCTGCTTGCTGTATTTCTTTCATACTTAATTTGATTACTTCACTTGTAACCATTCCATATCTATCTATATCACTGTCGGGTATCAGCTTCAAAATATCTATCCCGTGTGAAGGCATTTGTAAACACTCAGTCACAAAGGTATCAATGTAAATTTGGGTAGCTAACCAGTTATGTTTAGGAGTAACCAATCCATAAGTAGTATCGTTCTTTTCTGTCGTTAAGATTTCATCAGGATAAAAACGTGCTACAGCATTTATTAATTTAAGATAATAATGGACTTTACTTCTTGCTATAGGAAATAAGGTAGGTATTAATTTAAATAGAAAGGGAGCACACGGATTACGTAATTGAACTGCCCGTGTATCATCTCTATTAATGATACAATTAGCTATATGGTTCTTTAATTCCTGTATTTCTTCATCACTCATCGTAATAATATCTTCTTGAGGGCGTGCTGTCGTATTCAATTTATATTTAATTACGTCTTCAGTTTGCTTTACAGTAGGATTAGTGTGAGTTACCATATATCTACGTTCTAATTCAGCATCTAGGAAAGCATTTCCTTTTTTGTTTTCCACTGCTTTACACATAAACACATATTTGGGTATAAGTTTCTGCTCTCTTATATCTTGAATTGTAACATCTGTTCTTTTTCTGATAGCTGGTCTATCATCTGCCCACGTTTTTAGTATTTCAATAATACTTTCGGGGCATTTCTGTGCTTCAGGGATAGCTATAAACCTAGATTGATTAATATTTTCCAAATCATACCATAAAGCTGTTTCAGATAATTGTTCTATTACAGCAGTCCTAATCGAGGTTCCTTCTAATAAACCAAATACAGCATTCATTATCACGGTTTTCCCAGTTCCACTGTATGCATTAATCATAAAGTTAGTATCTTCTAAAAGATAGGCTAAAGCAGATGTCACTGCTAGTCTATCTTCTCCAATAATAGGGACAAGTTCCCCTTTACTATTTCTTACGTTATGAAAATATCGGACTAAATCCGTCAATTCAAATTTCTTTTCGTTCATCTCTTTCATTTTTATAAATCCTGTCTCTTAACTCGGTGGTTGACCAATGATGAGTCCGTTGATGGAAATGGTGGGATATATTTAAATCATACCCTGTAAATTCTTTCCCTTCCCAATCAGACCCGTTAATTCTTATATCAGGCTTAACTGCATCTAAAAGTAAATATAAGTCACTTTCAGTTCTATAAATCATTATTTCATCAATATATTTTATTGCTTGAAGCATAATGAACCTTTCTTCTAAAGTTTGAATAGGCTTATGCTTTTCAGGGCGGTCAATGGAAGGGTCTAATTGTAATCCTACCATTAGATAATCGCACTTAGTCTTAGCATCTTTAAATAACTCAATATGGCCCGGATGTAGAACATCAAAAGCTCCACAGGTCCATCCTATTTTGCTCAATGTCTATACTCCTTTGCTTTCTTAATATCTATTAACCCATTCTCTAATAATCTAATAGAATATTTCTTGGCATCTTTATCTTTAATGGAAGGGTATGTTTCCTTTATCAGTAAAAATAAGTCTATAAGACTCATTGGTTTTTCATCATACTTTACCAATTTTAATACTAATTGTTCAGGAACTACCCATTTAAAATCCCTTACTATATTTTGATACGCATCTAATGGGGATGGTCTGAATATTTCCTTTACATACATTTCCCCTGCGGTAGGTATAATATCATATCCATTATACTTTTTACCGTTCATATTAGTCAGTTGCGTATAAGTAAACCTAAACAATTTATCACACGGGTTTGAATCCGTATCAAAAATATTAGAGAAACTCTTTTGAAAGTGAGTATGTGTAGTTAAATTAACTGATAAATATTTAATATCATCATTTCCTTTACTCACATAAATACCGTAAACATAATCCGTACTTTTTTTTATTCCATTTTGACAATGGAAACAATCTTGGTCAAGAGCGCCCCAGCATTTTACATAATAATTCTTTACTGGACTCCAGTGCTTAATATTCTTTAATGGATTAACATAAGCAAATTGCCCTAGAGCGGTCATTGAGTTTGATAACCAAACTCTCTCACTCTTGGGCGACTGTATCCATTCGCTATATCCGCTCACCCTTTAATCAGATGATTGTACTTGGTCAGTTTTGTCATACAGTCTAAAGTATGGTTTGTTGCTTCCCTCTTCCCAATAGGAATTACGGAACATTACAACAGGTTTTCCATCCTTAGTTTTGCCGGAGTAATATATCTCTCCTTTCTTGCTCTCGTTGCGAAATAACCCAACGATTTCCTCTAGTTTTCCAGATTTTTGTGTCATCTTTATACCTCTTACTTAGTAAGGCCAACCTACTATATATAAGTTAGCTTTAACCATTATTTGTTACTATTTTTCCAGTAGCCTCATCTATTGTGAAATAGGTTCCCTT
>Ga0098047_10000424_pt1 | contig 16781 bp, 10 predicted proteins | sample 12_taG_FD_92585 | JGI IMG/M metagenome (GOLD analysis project Ga0098047, IMG submission 92585) | Marine viral communities from the Subarctic Pacific Ocean - 12_ETSP_OMZ_AT15267 metaG | ecosystem: Environmental > Aquatic > Marine > Oceanic | place: Subarctic Pacific Ocean | collected 2015-01-16 | reverse complement strand
TTAAAGTATCGGGCGCCGCCGGCGAGCTTCAAAATAACTATTTCTCTTATTGGGATACTCCAGCTACAGGAGGCCCAGTGGAAAACAAATATGAAGCATTGGATCCCGCAGCACTGCTGGAGCGCAAACACATGCTCACGACCCCGAAAAGCGCCCAGGGACCATGGAAGTCCACTGCTATTAATGTTGCTGTAGACGCCCAATGGGGGGCCGGCGAATTTAATTCTTGCTCTATGACACTCGCCCCCGAGCCCTATGCCGGCGAAGCGCTTTGGGAAGCAAATACTCAAGCTGGGCGTATTGTGGTAAGAAACTCTATAGCGCGGTTTGAGGCAACAGCATCCAACCCTTGGTTTAATAAGTATGATGACTTTAGGTATGATTTGCGCTTGTTAGCTAAGGATTACTCCATTGTTCCTGAATTTAGGATAAGTGAACATGTAGAAGGCATGATAGAAGATGGAATTTTAAGTGAGTTGGATACTTTTGAGATTGTAGGAACGGATAAAGATAGTTCTCAAGATACATTCTACAAAACTTATTCTAATTCTGAAATTACGGATGTCAATTATACCAAGATCACCAATCAAGGTTTAGACGCCAAGCAAATTAAACTGGTTGTAAGTGCCGCAATTCGATTCAATCCTTATAGAGGTTTTTATCCAGCCCACAGAGCCAAAGATTTAATAGCTCAGTTTTCTAAATCTTATAGTGATGGTTTGGTAGGAAAAGCACATGGTGCCTCTCCTGTTAGGGGGGGTGATTTAATTCAAATATCGGGTTCTTTATTGAGGCCTTTGATGCAGGCCGTGGGATCCCCGGGCATTACTTTTAATGCTATTAGATCCGGCATGGCTGTTGATTACCCCATTATTATAGATCCTTCCAGGTTTAGCCGGAGCGCCTTCACAGGGTCAAGTGAGGTGACGGACAATTGGGCTATCGTAGAGGACAATGCCAACAACGTTAATGATGATCCTGAGGGATATCATGGCGGCTCTATTTTTGATGTTAGACTTCCGTTTGAAACCGTTCTGGATCCAGAATCACATTTGACAGATGTAGCTTTCATTGACTGCGAGCCTCATCCTTCTGTGAGCTTGGACATCACTTCGTCTTTTATAGGAGAATCAGACGGAATTTATAGCATGATGGCCAGAAACTATTATGGGGAAGTTGCTAACTTCTTTTTAAAGAATAAAGAATTTTCATATTTAAAGTCAGGAATTCTTTATGATGATTTGCGGTTCGAAAAGGGCGATGTATTTGGAGCCCGCCTGGTAATGAGGCGCCCCCTGAGTGGCTCTCGCACTTATGGATTTGAATCGGGTTCTGACGGTACCGACACTGGGTATGCTAAATTAGGAGCCACTGCTTATAGTGGAAGCGGCGCCGCGGCGCGCGCTCTTAAGGGTTATTATCCGATTCCACAAGATCCTATTAAAAATCCTAAATGCAAACCAAAATTCGTCATGTGTAGTCGCCCCACAGCATTTGGGCCTCCTATTTCTGGTCGACCCAAGTGGGATCCTACGGCAGCCGCTCCTATTCCAACGTTAACTCAACAAGGTGATGATCGCGGCGTGAGAGATTTTGCAAATGGGCACAATTGGGCATATACCAATCCCTGTTATTATGGAGAAGCGTGGTGTGATTTTATTTTTAGGCCTATCGCTGGTGAAAAATATGATGCTGAGAGAATATTATCTGAAATGAGTGCAACTTATCGGCGATTCGATCCTGGCAATGACATTTATGCTAGTAACGTTACCAAATATTCCCTCGCGCCTAAATGCGCTACCGGAAGCGAAGACCCGGGCCCCCCTTATGGTGGTAGCAATTGCAACGAGAACGCGATGCAAATAAGTGCTAGTGTTAACTTGTTTGGAATTGAAAGAGAATTTGATCTAGAAGAACGCCCCGTAGGATCGAGGTGGGTAATTCAATCTAAGTTCGAAACTCCTATGTTAAATTATAGCGATAATGGGATTCGTCCTATCGCTAATAATAATGACACATTGACATTACCCACTTATGGATCAGCTTCAGTTACCCGAGGTATTTGGCATCAGTTTGGAACAATCTCGAAAGAAGGAGTCTCTTTAGAAATAGGAGATATTCCCCAGAATTGGTTAAAATATCATTACGATGTAATCACTAATGATACAGTTTATAATGATAATCACGCGGCTTTGAATGGGAGAAAAATGTTTAAGAAGATGAAATCTCTAACGAAGCTTATGGGCTTTGAACGATCTGAAACAAAGGTAAACTTGGGAGAAATAACATCAAAACAGGTCATCAAAGAAGCTATTGTGGTCGTACCGTACATAACCGAAGGAATTCGAGATACTGACCCGACAACCCTTTCAGGTGTAGAGGCATCTGAAAGAAAGAAATTTATAAATATTCCCATTGAAAGAGTGGAAGCTGTCCTTAATGAGGATACTAAAACAGGAAAATCATTAGAGGCAGCCGGAGCTTCCATTAGAAAGCTTATTCACAAAATGCAAAGATATGTGTTGCCTCCTCAATTTGATTTTCTTAATAATGCAGATATATCTCCGCTTGTAATGTATCTCTTTGAATTCGAATACGAATTAGATAGAGACGATTTGGCGTATATTTGGCAAAATATTGCACCCAGAGAATATCAAAAAATATCTTTGGGTACTTATAGTGTCGCACATGATTTAAGTGAAAGTGAGCTTTTGGATTCCTCCATTTTACAGGATGAAAATTTACGATGGATGGTGTTTAAAGTCAAACAACGAAGTGAAAGCGATTATTATGATAAAATCCTCCCCCAAGCCGACTCGGCTATAGTTGACTCGAGTAGTGGAGCAAACAAGAAAAACGAGTTGTCTGATGGAAGAGAATATGAGCCAAAGTTTAATTGGCCATACGATTATGTTTCTATTGTGGAGATGGCAAAAATGGACATCCAAGTACTTTATAAAACCAACCGAGGGAAAACTTCTTATGTGCGAGCTACCACGACGGGGAACGAGCATGCTCATCATTATAATGTCGATAATAAAGGGAATGGGCGCACATCTTATGATGACGAGCATTTTCATCAAATTACTGAAGGGATTGTATTGGATGCCGATGGCCATACTCACACATTGATAGATTTTGATGAATAAAATTTGATGATATGAATATTTATAGGAGAGCGAAAAAGATTAAAAAATGGCTGTATTTTTAGACAAAAAAGAACAAGTTATCGACTTTAAGTTGACTTCTTACGGGCGTTACTTGCTTTCCATCGGAAGCCTTAAGCCTACTTACTATGCTTTCTTTGATGATAATATCTGGTATAGTGCCGCATATCAAGCCGGCGCACCAGCGACGCGCCCTATTGATCAAAATAAACAAATCCCGCGCATTAAAGAGAAAGTTGCATATCTAGAAAGTGTGGTTGTCTTTAGAGATCCTGAAAAAACTATAAGAAGCGCCCAAGCAGAAACTATTAATTTTTTGGATACTTTTGCCACCTCTATTAAAGTAAAACCTTCGCCAGATGTTTTTAAATTTACTTCAGTTATTGGTGATGCTTTTTTGAACGGCAAAGCAGATGCCGCCCCAGCATGGCAAGTTTTAGCTTTACAGAGTAGATTTTCCTCTTCCTTTTACCATACTGATGATAAATTTGATCCCGGAGTTTATAACGCACCGGGCTCTTTGGTTAATTCCAAAGTCCCACAGTTGAACATCCAAGCACTTTATACATTAAAAGTGAGAAATCGAGAGTTTGACTATGATCCCACAGATGCTAGAGAACTTTTTGATCAGAGTACAACTTTTGCTGACGACAGGGTTATTCAATTGGAAGCGAATGATCCCTTATTATATTTCGATGAAATAAATACACAGCTATTAACTGAAAATTTTGATATAGAAGTGTTTGAAGTGATTAGCGGTAGTGACTGGGGCGATGGCGGAGGCCGCTATAGTCCGACTTTACAACGAAAGTATTTTGAGAAAAAGATTCCTCAAATTGAAAATGGATTTATGATGATGGAGACACCTGTGGAAAATCAAATGCAGAGCTTGACAACCGCAAGTGTAGAATATTATTTTGATGTGTTAACCGACGCTTCTGTTAATCAAACCACTGCATGTGAGGCGGCCGGAATGTTCAATAAGCAAGGTTATTATATTAATTTCGATTTCGATTGTGAAACATCATCCGGAGAAGCTGTGTTTTATGATATTTATGGGAATGTTACGGAGCCTGAGATATGTCAAACTTAATTTATGAAGGAGATATAGTAGCTAATTTTGGTAAGTATTTGCCCACTCCTTATATTGAAACTATTAAAATTGGCGATAGTTCCGAAGGAAATATAAGTATCTCGCTATCGTTGTATGTGAATATTGATGCATCACAATATACAGATGATGAGACTTTTAAAAATCAATTACAACAGATTAAATTTTATTGGATGTGGGGAACCGAACTTTTAGAAGATAACGCATTTATTTTTGATTTTGCCCTCCCAGATGGTAGTAATGTATTTTCTTTTGATTTAGCCGGCGCCGACGCAGTCGACTCGGGACAAATCGTATATGATGCTGAAGGAAATAGAATAATAAAATATATTTATACTGCTGAATATGTTTCCGACGACACCACATGGGGGGATATTGACGATTTTTATATTTATGCTTTTTCAACTTCTGAAGATTTAGTTGAAGAATATTGGAACTCGGTGGAAACAGATATTCCATCCATCGACATAGATGTTCATTGGCAAGAATTGTTAAAAGCTGAAATGAGCGATATAGCTTATGAACAAGTAATGGAAAATGGCGCAGTGCCCGATCCTATAGAAACTATATGGGTGGATATCAATGATGCAGCATATGCTGAAACTCCACTTCAAGCTATTACGAGTTTATACTATAAACCAGAGAAAGTAACTCATGAAGAAATTGTTGAGTCGTTTCAAGAATTGTTGGCAGAATATCAAGAGAAAGCCCAAACCAATAGTAATCTATTGGATGTTACAAATAATATTTCTTTGATTTTAGAAAACTACGGAGATCAAGTTGATTTATTGTCAAGATTAAATCACTTTAGAAGAGCATATCCTAACAAAAGCTCCACCACCCCCCGAGGGCGTTTATATGCGAAGTATAGAAAGAAAATTTATACCGCCAACGCCGCTGTGGAATTGGGCGAGCAACTTTTTAAAAAGGTGGTGCAAAGTTCTAAAATTGTCGATACTCGTGGATATGAGACTGGCGTTTATGAACCCCCTCTCACTACTGAGGTATGTTATAGCGATTGTTATGATGATTGTGAGCTTGTTTCTAATTTTACATTTAATAGACAGGCATTTGAGTGGATCTCTGATGAGGAAGGAGAATTTACTTCTTCGACCGGCATTTTTTATGATTACGCTTATGGTGTGAATTATGGCTTCTTTTTCTTTGATTATGATAAAGCGCTTACATATCTGGCCCAAGCTGCATCAGTTATTAATATAGGGAAAATTCGTCAGTTGTGGGGAGAGGACATTTTCAATCTGAATTTTAAACTAGACAAGGTCACTCTATCTCGACATACTAATGAAGCGGATATCCCGGGCGACGACGGCAATCATGTATATATGACTATGACTGCGCCATATTCTTATACTAGTGGATATCCAATTTTATCATCACGAGGAATGGAGCATATATATTATGGCGATGATGAAGCTGTAGGTTATCAAGAAGTGTCTGCCTCTCCAGCATTGTCGTTGACTGCGGGCCCTGCTGATGAAACCTACTGCACCGCTCGATCCTTCTTAACACTACGCAATTTCGATACAGCTACTGGAGATGGTGTAGGATTGGATGGGTATCGATTGATGTGTTTCGAGTTTCAAGATATAATGGGGAAAGAATTTATTGATATGAGCGTCGGCACCGGCGACGTAATCGGAGATCTATTTTATGAATATACCGCTACCGTGACTATCGAAGACACCACTCTTGAGGCTGTGGTGGCGCTGCTGGAAGTTTTTGATGATTTTGTAAGCGATTTTAACGAATATTACCAGGTAGCTAATGAGACATGTAGCTATAATATGATGGATGGGGTATTTAATGATTTTTTCATTAATGATATGGCAGAAAAATATCCCGATCTGTCTTCTGCTCCTTGGGTAAGAGTGGCTACTGTTTATTATTTATATAGAGATTTGCTTGATGATATTTTTAATGGGGACATCAATCTGATCATGCTTAACGCAAAAATAATAGCAGACTCTATCAGCCCCAGCAATGGAACTCTAGAACAACTTGAGGCGTTTAAAGAACTTCTTGACGATTTAAGTGAAGATATCGACGCGTTTCGCGCTTTGGTAGACGACAGCGGTACTGTTATTACGAAAGAATTTACTTGCACTGGAGATATTGGAGGAAAGGGTCTTTATGGCCAAGACTCAGAATTTACCGCATGCGATCTTATAACTGCCGATGTGGAATACTATGACCCCGAACCTCGCGACCTGCCAGATTGCTTCGAAGAGGGGGAGAGAATACTGAATGCATCTTGGTTAGAAGAGTGGAATGAATCTTACGACGGAGGAGTACTCTTTGATAACCTCACTTTTGAGTCAGCAGTGACCTATCTCGCTAGCGGTACCGATTTCACCGCGGAACTTCTGGCGATTGATTGGGCAATGGAGTATCCTGCCGCGGCCATGCTTAAGGCATATGAGAAACTTAAGGAATTGGCTGATACTTCCGGTGAATGTGCCCCTGAGGACAAAGATGCACTCCATGGCGGCAGGTACCCCGAAACCACCACCGGCATCGAAGAAAAAGTGATACATGAACAATATGGCCAAGTAGATGTGATATGGTATAACTTATGGGGGGACGCCCTTGAACAATATTTCGCGAATTGGTATTTCGTGTATAATGAGTGTGGCGGCACAGTTGAATCGGACGGTACCGTCGCAAAACTTGATGAAACAGCATGGCATGGATTAGCCGAAGAATTTGATGATAGTATTTTAGGAGGCGTCGATGTTAAACTGGAACTAGCAAAGATAGCTGGCAGCTGGCACATTTTGTGTGGCTATGAAGAGGGTGACGTTGGCCCTATGGGCGACTTTGGCGTGATCACCGACGCCGACTTAGCCGTGAGAGAAGACTATGAGACAGTCACAGACGCATGGAACAATATACAACCAGTTCTTCAGAAGCTTATTGAAAATTACCGTTTTCCGATTTGGTATCCCTCTCTCGACGAAGACAACGACAACACTGGTCCGTTATATTAGGAGAAACAAATGGCACAATCAACTTATAAATCCCCATTACCAGCAAAGAACCAACGTAGCCAAAGAAGTAACACATCATCGAGAACAAAACGCCACAAAAACACGAGGGTTGCGGGAGGAAAAGTCCTTAACCAAAAGACGCAGCCCGATGAGCTTCGTATTTTGTTGGCATTAGATAGGCTCAATGTTTTTACAACAGACATGACTTTAAATGAAGAAGCAGAAACATTATTGTGGGCTCTTGACTGTACAGTGTCTAATGCTTCCCTAGACAAACTGACAGATACAGACACTGAGATGTTAGCTAATCCAAATATCGAGACTCAAATTGGTAAAAAACCTACCCCAACCAGCGCAGTAGGCAAATTTACTGATATTAATGGACCTTTTTATAAATTGGATCCAGCACAACGTAAGAATATAGTAGAAGAGGAACGCACAATAAAAAAAGAGAAAGATGGTAATTATATTAGGTTCGCATCTAATATGACAATGATGATGAAGAGAGGGAGGTAAAATATGGGCACAGAAGAACTTGGAGACTCGGCGTACCCAACCGACTCGGATCTCCTCGAAAAAGAAAAAGAGGACTCTGATGTTGAGGCGGATATATCCGCTGAAGTCATAGGGAGTAGTACAGACTGCGAAGCATGTTATACCTGCGATGGCGCGCTCGAAGAACTCCTAGGGCTCACCATCGAAGAGATAGAAGATCTTTGGAGTGACTGGGAACTTGTCTTGGACGAGATCCTCGACAATATAGTGATGACATATGCCGCTATTGGAGCCGATTTTTTCGAGGCGTATCCCGAATATCTCGAAGGAACAGGGTGGGATGGGTCAGTGAGTTCACTATGTGGGTGTCTATATACCTCCTTAGACTCTGGACTAGCTTATGCCCTCAACCCCACAGAAAGGGAAGGTGGGTGCGATCTTGCTGAAGTTGATTATGCGGTAGACATGCCTAGCTCCACTGATGTTGAAACACTTGGAGTTGGAGACACATACATTATTAATGATGTAGATATAATTTCAGAGTCAACACATTTTCTAACCAGTCCATGGAATTTGAGCCATACTGTAACCACTCACATCGGCGCCGCCGGCGATCCTTTGTGTACAAATGATGCTGACTGGACTTTGGCATGCTCTTTGAAAACAGGAAAAGTGGGTATCTTATATGATTATATTGTTGAAGATCTTATTTATAAATTGTATCACACCGTGTCAGGGCATGGGGATAGTGTTGCTAGTTCATCATTGATTTTTGGGGAACTGTCGACCGCGTATGTCGCGCCCGAAGGGGGCGTCCGCTACTGGAAAATCTATTTACATGAAGATGAAATAGATGGAATACGGGAGTCTTTCGGCTCCACCAGTGTAAGCGTGGACGCCGCGATCACCAGCGATCTTGAAAGTATTATTGCGGAAGTGGCCGATTCTGTTGTAACAACTAGCTATACATTTAAAAAGATTAAACAGCCTATTATTGAGGATAAATTATTCAGTGCATTTAACCAAGGAATGAAAGAAATAACTCAAACTGTTGCTGTCGACACATCTAAGACGACTACTACTTACTAAAGGAAAAATAAATGGCTGCAGACCCCACACAAGAAAAAATAGCAAAGATAATTGATTTAAATCTATTTTCCGGCTCTTCAGACACTATGCGAACCAATTTGGGGGGATTTTGGCAGATCGAGGAAGCTACCGCAGGGGGAGATGCTCTTGTTAGCGGAGAAGAGGTAGTGCAAAAATCTTTTGATTCTACCACATTAACAAATCTTTTTTTCTTAAAAACAGAACGAGGAGATATTGAAACGACTTCTATGACAGACGGAGTGGTCATTCCTACATTTAAATTTCCAACGAGGTTGTATGGAGACAATAATTTTTTAAATAACGATAGTCAATGGAAAGCGGTCGTAGCAGGGGGGACATTTGCTGATGTGGTGTATTCTCCGGTTTATAATAATGATGTTTGGGATGATTATTGGTTTGAAACAGGATTGCCATATCCAAAACAAGAAATAATTTCATTAGCGGATAGAGATGCGGTGGCAAGTATTTCGCAAATTACTTATGATTACAATTATTACTTAAAAGAATATCAAGAATATGTCGCGAATTTAGATTCTACGCTTCTTATCCCCAACATGTATTTGATTGAAATGTATAATAATATTACTTATATCCTCGATATTGGTGAAGCTCTTGAAGAAGAAAAAGCTTTTTTATCTGAAGACATAGATCCCAAGGGAAGAGTTTTTAATCCTGTTATGGAGAATTTTGTGAGCTTAGAGAAAACCTGGCCAACGGATGAATGGCGCGTCCCAGGAGTCTTAGAGGAATTAGATGTTATACTATCTGACATTGATATGGAGTGGATAGAAGAACTACCTGACTATACTCTTCATGGTTATCTTTCTCAATCGGTACCTTTAACTTCTCTTTCCGCGTCCACCAAAAGTGATGTCGAGACCATGTTGCAAAATATATATTTTGATCAATATTCTATTAATAGTGGAACTCCTAAACCTAATTTTGTCGATATGGAGACCACCAAAGGATTATTTCCATATTATATTGACATTAGTTTTCCATCGGGAGACATTTTTGACTCATCGACCGATGAGTCAAAAGGGCATCGCAAATATTTTACCGACTCCTTGTATAATAACAATTGTTCTTCGAAATTTCTTAAAAGTTTAAAAGAAGTGTTTAACAACGAGGCAGATTCTTTAGCCCCAGAGGAAAAAGAATATGCTTTATCATTAGACTATCAATCAGCCTCAATTGATAGTACCCGCGACACTACCGTTGTGAATACTCAGAATATTTCTCTTAAAGCAGTAGATTATTTCAAATTACTCAGCTATGCTTATGACAATTATCTTTCAACTACTGATAACGAGTATTTTATAGGAGAAAAAACTATTCATCGAGAGGCTGCTATTGATAAAACTGGCACTTATCGTTACATAAATTCGGAGAGTGTTCTGGGGACTATTGAAGATGCTGTGGAGTTTGTTAGCAATACGGATAATTTTAGTATTGATAATTTGAATGATTTATACAATATTGGTTCAAAACATAACGAGGTGATAGCATATAGAATTGAAAAAATAGGAGGTCCCCCAACAGGTGATTCACAAAGACAAAATGTGTTACAAAATTACTGGATTTTCAATAGTATATATCTAGAAAACACTGGATTTTTTGAGAATAATCATATTAATCTTTTTGATTCACAAGTAAAATATGGAGAAGATTACACTTATAATATTTACGCTTATATTGTCTCTGTAGGTGCAAAATACCAAACATCAGATTTGCGACTTACACGAACTATAAACGATATCGAGGATGATCCCGATAATGGCATTGAGGGAAGTTGGTGCGTGGAATTCTTTAATCCAGAAACTGGTGATAGCGCCTCTCAGCTTTGGGGCCCTGGTCCTTGTTTTATGGACTCAGATTGCGGGAGCGACGAAAGTTGCGATGTATCGACTAATAAATGTATACCTACAGATCCAGAAGCCACCATACTGGATGATTCTTTACTAACAATTTTAAAAAGCGAAGAAGACGCCACACCTTATATGGCTGATTTTTATGTGAATGTCGAGCCTTCTTTACAAATATTCGAAGTACCAATCGATAGTAAAACTCTTAAAGTGTTAGACAACCCCCCAAACCAGCTTTCGTTAAAACCATTTCAAATGTTGGACGCTTCCCAAATTATTGGATATTATGTTGATTACGAAACATTTGCAGAAGAATCCTATCCCAGCACCATTTCAACTGCAGATATAACATTAGAAGAAGATTATTTAAACGCACGCGATCTTATGGGAACAGACATTATCCCATTTGAAACTATTTCTCAACAACGTTATGTGGAGATGTATCGCACAAGCGACCCCCCCGAAAATATTGCAGATTTTGACAACAATTTGATAAGCACAGTCGACTTAAAACTTAAAGATTCACAATTTACCTTATCAAACACAATCTTGTATGATATGATACAAACCAATAAGAAGTATTATTATCTGTTTAGGATACTTAATGAAAACTTCGTGGCCGGCCATTTATCGGAAATTTACGAAGCAGAGCTAATTAATGATGGGGGTTATACTTATTCCAACTTCGAGGTAATTTTTGAGGAAGAGTTAGAAGAAGATATTTTCGTAAATCCTTCAATTCCATTTAAAAAATTAATTCAGCTACAACCCAATATGTCTCAAATAGCTTTAAACGATGTGCTGGTGGATTATGAAAAAACTGCCCATTCTCAATTACTGAACATGAGCCTTGGAGATGCTGACGATTTAATTTGGGATAAAACTTTTAAGATTCGCTTGACTTCTAAAAAGACAGGTAAGAAAATAGATTTAAATGTTACGTATAAATACGAGTATGAAAGCAATTAAAAAAAACACTAACTATTTAAAGGAGAGAGGTATATAAATGGCTTTTTTAGACAACTCTGGTGATATTATTTTAGACGCTGTTTTAACAGAGAAAGGGCGCGAATTAATGGCAAAAGGAGATTTTAAGATCGCTAAATATGCGTTTGGCGATGATGAGATAAATTATGGGATGTATAAACTCAATCATCCTTCTGGTTCTGCATATGATGATTTAGAGGTTTTGCAAATACCAATTTTAGAAGCGTTCACAATGGGAAGCGCCCTTAAGTATGGGTTGATTTCTCTTCGTAATCTTGAACTTCTTTATCTGCCTAATCTTTTGTATAATGATGGAAAATGGGATACCTTTAGCGTTACGCGTAAAAACAATACCATTTATGTGGCTGTAAATGCTCAAACCCTTAGTGCTTTAAATGCATCACCATCTACAGGCTTTGGTCCGGGCTATGCATTAGGCTCTGGGCAGACATCTGCGCAAATGATAACCATTGAATCTTGCATAGATAATGCTGATATTTTAATGACCAGATCAAATTTAGAAAACTATATTATTGCTAATAATCTTTTAGATTTAAACGCTAAAGTTACTTATGATAAGAACTTTATTAACTCGATCATGAGTGCTCCCGGGAGCGCTAAGTATGCTACTGATGCCGGCGGCAATCCGGTGGCCTCAGCGCCCCTTTTACAAACACGCACCGCTGTTTCCCCCGGTGACCGTTTAGGGTTTAGATCGGTAAACATTCCTATGGCGCGCGCCAATATTTTCAATGTGAGCAGTGGAACTGATGTAACCACTTTAGTACAATCGCAAGGAGTAGTGGGAAGCATGACTTCGTTAAATGTAACTGTAGACCCGGCTTTAACCACCACTATGACCCAAACTGCCGACACTCGTTGGACAAAATTTGGCTCTACCGGTGCAACAATTACTGGCATCTCTGGTAAGACATTTTCAACTATTGTCACTTCTTTGGAAATCACTGGTCGCGCTAGCGGGATTTCTTTAGATATCCCCATTACCCTCATTAAGAGGGACACCTAAGATTTGGAGAATATGAATGGCTAATATTTTTGAAACCCTTAACCCGGGCACCGATGTTACTACGACACGCACCCTGCTGCATGAGGCGATCCCCCTCACAGGCTCAATAGTTTCAGGAACCTATACAGATAAAACAACTACCGGCGAGGAGAATATTAAGAATTATTCTCATGGAATGTTTCAATCTGTTTATGATTATCCCTACTTGAGTTCGTCAGCCAACCACATTTTTGATCTTACAGTGGGATATTCCGACAATTCTGATTTAAGTTCTTCCGCAAATGTACAAAATGCTAAAAAAATTAACATGTACAATGAGTTGGCTTTGGTGTGTTTGGGGACCGATGTAACTGGCGCCATCGAACAATTTGAAAATGATTTAGTTATTGCTGATGACAACAATTTGATGAAGGAAATGTTCTTCGTTAACTTTTCTCGTCTGTTAGTTAAGGATTCCATCAAAAAGGGGACATTTAGTCTTGTTATCGGGACTGGCTCTTGGTCTGTTCCTTTCGGAGTTCCTACATCGTGTCAAACAATTACCGACTCCCCTTCCGCATCAGCCACCCAAGGCACAGCCGAAGGTCAAACTGGCGATTGGGCACCACTCTATGTCACCACCCCAGCTTATCAAACGGGCTCTGTCGGGGCAATCTTTTATAATTTAGGCATTGTGGCATTGACGGGTGCGGTGTTTACGAGTCCCCCAGGTCAGGGCAACCCTATAAACCATGAATTCTTAAAGAATAATGGTATTCATCAAGGCATCTCCGGCGCATTTACCAATGTGCCTATTAGCGCCGCATGCGATGGATTCAGGCACCGTATTCAAAATATTAGCTTTAATAACACCACTGAAATTAACTCAGCCATCTACTTCTGTCGGGCGCCCGCCACCAAGTTTAACTATAGCTCTAACCCTACATATACGACAGGGAGCAAGATTCGAGTGAAGGAGGAGGCAACCTCGATGCCGCGCGCCTATGTCACAACAGTAGGCCTCTATAACGCCAGTAATGAACTACTGGCTGTCGCCAAGCTATCGGAGCCCCTAAGGAAAGATCCCAACAATGAGTTGACGCTGAGAGTCAGACTGGACTACTAAAAATGTCCCTAAAGAAATTCGGGCCCAAAGATATTCTCACCAACACAATGAAAACTCACCCTAGTTGTGAGTTTTTCATTTTTGATAGCGGCGTATATTATAATAGTATCCCTAGTACATCTGGCACGATTAATCGAGGCGCCGATGTTCCCATTACAGCAGGATATGTGAGTCTATATGAATTAAATGTAGATAGGCTTTCTTCTAGCACTGGAAGGTTTATTGGACCTTTGGGGAAGCCTGAAGAACCGAGTGTGGCTGTAGTGGATAATGGATTAATTTATCCTTATATCACCAAAGATGGCACTACACTAACATGGCGATCTGTAGCTACTGCGAGTAATTATGCGACAGATTTTGAATTTGGGGATGTTATGTCCAGCAGTTATCCCATGTCTGCTTCTATAACACGCGAATATATGGCTCCCTTGGCCGGCAAACTAATCACGGGAGATCCTACTTTGTTGCCCGCCGGCGCGGATCCCGTTTCCGATAGTACCCCGGTCGAAGTTTTTAATCGCCCTAAATATCCTCACTACTGGGCGTTAAAAACCACTTTGGATTATTATGGTTATATAAGCGAGCACTATAAAGTTACAGCCTCGGTGAACAATAGTATTGTATATAAAGATCAACAAACGATCAATCTTCTTTCTATTCCTTCGATTTTTTATGGTTCTAAGATTAAACCAGGAACTGTTTCTTTAAAGTGGTATTACACAGGGTCATTGGCAGGAGAGTTAAAAGATACAAGACAAAATGGAGAACTGATTCAGGTATGGAGTTCTGATTCAGCAGCCTACAACGATAAAGTTGGTGGTGTTGTTTTATATGATGAGGGATTTGTATTGCTCACAGGCTCGTGGGCTTTAAATGACGAAACATTGCCAATCGTCAAGGGAGATGGGACTGCTTACGCTCCATCATGGAAATTCTTTGGGGCCGGCGCCAATGATGGTGTTTCTCAAGCCACCACAGGACAAAATTTTTATAATGCATCGTTTGTTTTATCTTTTAAAGGAACAACGGAGGTGCAAACCACAACGATGTTTGCTAATGCGCGCCGCGGCGAAGTGAATTTTTCCAATAATCCGACTTATCTCAATTATGTGAGCGAGAGCGCCGCCATTGACGAAACCCCCCAGCAAGCGGATCCCAATTATTGGATTATAACTTCGTCTTATCTTTTTGAAGAAAAAGAGCGCACTATTACTAACTTTGGAAGTTCGAGCGCCCAACATTATTCAGCTTCTTTTAAAAGACAGGTATACATTTCGAAAATTGGAGTGTATGATGATAATAAGAATTTGATTGGGATTGCTTCCTTGTCGTCTCCTGTACTAAAAGAAGAAGCGCAGGATTTAACATTTAAGATCAAGTTGGATATATGATCCTAGGCGTTGATATTTCAACGAGTATTACTGGTTTCGCGATTGTAGCTGATGATAAGTTGCTCTACTATGACTCGGTTGACTTGAAAAAGTATAAGAACTTTTTTGAAAAAGTAGAAGTTATCAAAAATAAACTCATGGATATTTTTGAAGCCTATCAGTGTAATAATGATACTTTGGTTGGAGAAGCTCAATTTCCTATAGAGCACATTTACATCGAGCAGTCGCTTCATATGTTCATGTCTGGCAAATCATCAGCGAAGACTCTCTCCACTTTGCATCGTTTTAATGGAGTCGTGTCGTGGCTCTTGTATGAGCTATTCGAGATCGAGCCAGCTTATATTGGCGCATCCACCGCCCGCAAGCAAGCAGGAGTTACAGGCCTTCGAGGCAAGAAAGCAAAGGAAGTTGTGTTGCAGTTTCTGCTTGACACAGAGCCTGCATTTAAGGTAGAATATACCAGACATGGAAATCCTCGCCCTGAATCCTATGACAGGGCAGATGCTATCATACTAGCCAAAGCAGGGTGGGCGCTTGAGCAGAAAGGAAAAGATCAGAATACTTCGTGATGTCTTGGGTGATGCGCATGCTCAACGTCAAGAACTGTTATTTAACTGCCCTGCGTGCAATCATCGCAAACGCAAACTTTCAGTGAACATCGATAAGAATGTTTTCAAGTGTTGGATTTGTGATTATCGGGGAAGAAACATCAGGCGCCTGGTGCGCAAATGTGGAACTTTCACACAGCTACAGAAGTGGGATTCTCTATCTGGTAGAATTGATTTCACCAAGTTTGAGGCGTTATTCTCGGATGAAAAGATTCGTGAGGATAAACCAAAGGTAGACATTCCAGAAGAGTTCATTTCACTCTGCTCTCCCAATACTCCAGCGACTGGTAGACATGCACGAAACTATTTGCGCAAGCGCGGCTTAACAGACGCCGATATCGTGCGCTGGAAAATTGGTTATTGTTTTGAAGGAGAGTATCGCAACAGAGTTATCATTCCATCGTTTGATGACGATGGTGATGCAAGCTATTTTATCGCTCGTTCTTATAATGGCGATTCATACAAATACAAGAACCCTCGCTCTTCAAAGAACATTGTTTTCAATGAACTATTTATTGACTGGAATGAAGATTTGACTATAGTGGAAGGTGTTTTCGATGCAGTGGTGGCGGGTAATGCGGCTCCTATTTTGGGTTCGACTCTACAAAAAGATGCGAGACTCATCCAAAAAATTGTCTACAATGACACCCCCGTCTATGTCGCCTTAGATGCGGATGCTCGAGAAAAAGAGAACAAGATCATCGAAACTCTCCTCAAGTACGATATCGAACTCTACAAGATAGATGTGGAGGGTTATGAAGATGTGGGTTCGATGCCTCGAGAGGTATTCAAAGAGCGAAAGCAAAAAGCGTCTTTTATTGACAGAGACAACTATTTATTGTTGAATTTACTGTCAGCGATATAGGAGTATATATGAGCGACCCCGACAACAAAGACGAGTTTGACT
>Ga0098047_10000420_pt1 | contig 16904 bp, 13 predicted proteins | sample 12_taG_FD_92585 | JGI IMG/M metagenome (GOLD analysis project Ga0098047, IMG submission 92585) | Marine viral communities from the Subarctic Pacific Ocean - 12_ETSP_OMZ_AT15267 metaG | ecosystem: Environmental > Aquatic > Marine > Oceanic | place: Subarctic Pacific Ocean | collected 2015-01-16 | reverse complement strand
TGTCATAACGAGCAAGAGCATTATCAGTAGATGAAGCCGGACCAGCGACATCACCACCGGCATTGGCTTGCCATGACATATCGCCACGGAGAAATGTTGAAGATGAAGCAGTACCTGTAGTATCTAATTTAAGAGCAGTAACAGCTGCATCTTGAATCTTAGCTGTTGTTACACTATCGTCGGATACTGTTGGATCCCGATCAGCAGGACCAACTCCTATATAACCAGTATTGGCCATTTATTATACGTCCTCTAAAAGTGATACGATACAGTCAGCAGAACTAGCTGCACTAGCCGCCACCGTTACTGTATCTGCTCCTGTTGCTGTACTCATCAAAACAATTTTTTGGCCACTAACAACTTTTAATGCACCCCCCACTGGAACTGGTGCGGCCTTAACAATAAAAATATCATCAGTCCCACCAGTACCGCCTGAATTTTTATTAACTTTAACATCTACTGTTATATCATTTGAAGCGTGTGTATTTGCAACGTCTATTTCTAGAAGGATTGATTCTACTGGAGTAGCAGTATAAGGAACGGTATAGAGAGTAGAATATGTCCCACTGTCTATTGCTACGTTCTGTTTTGAAAAACTTTTAAAGTCATTTGCCATAATTCTTTACCTTCTTTTTATCCCAAGGCTATTGCCATTGCTATACTAAATCCTGTTGTTGTTTTTGAGTTGATTGCTTCTACTAAATCAGTAGGAGTTCCTGAAAATGCATTGTTTAAATTTCCTATATCTCCTACATCTTGACCCGTGAGATTATATGTTTGTCTCCACTGGTCGAATGTATCTGTTGTTGGTACTGTTCTATCTGCCATAATTTATCCTAATGCACAACACAAGCCGATAGTTAGTCCTTGTGACGGAGATGCATTACAAGCCTCCACCAAGTCAGTAGGAGTACCTGAAAACGTATTACCTAAAGTAGTAATATCTCCAATGTCTGTACAAGTTGCAATATAAGTTTCCCTAAAATCTGCAAATGTTTCTTCTGGTGTTACACTTCTATCTGCCATCTATCAAGGTCCTTAGCATAGTTTTAATTTCTGTTAATTCAGACTTTATACTATTTATATCAGTAGTATTCGTTTCTAATTGTTCCTTTGCCTTTTCTCTGAGTTGTCGAGCACGTTTTGCTCCAGCAAACGCCTCTTTGTTTACATTCAATATGGCTCCCGTGCTGAGATCCCTTACTAAATCTTTATTCCCTTCTATTGGTCTTAATTCCATAATTACGCCTGGAATGCAATTGCTCTAAAGTCCTTTACCATAGGTGGTAATGCAGAGTTAGTTCCCTGCAATACAATCTTAATTGCAAAAGATACAAACTCAGGTAATTCTGTTCCGACTCCTACTGAATTCTTACCAACAAAATACTTGTATTCCTTATAATCATATCTCGTTTTGGATATCGGAACTGTTGCATCTGGTGATCCGTCAGTATTAAAAAATACCCAATCAATGTCATCAAAGTTTTCTGCTGAGTCTGCTCGCAGAGTCTTATAAAGAACTTTAATATTTGATTGTGACATATTAACAGCACCAAATAATACTTGAAGTGCCGTAGCCCCTTGAGTTAAAGTTACTTTCTTTGTCATATATATGGCAGTACTTGGGTCTCCAGCAGCAGCTGTCATTGGTAGATAAGGTGTCAAAACACCAGTGTCAGATGCACTATTAATTTGATTCATTTTATTACCAATCAAAATAGCTCCCATACGTCCAGTATCAATCACCGGCGAAACTAAAGCACTATCACTAGTTAAACTCATAGTCAATCGTAAAGATTTGTTACCAGAAAGCTGAGCCGTTTCATTAATCTGTGAACATACAATTTGTGGTGCATCAAAATAATGATCTTCATTAATAGGAACACTTATAGCATTAGCAGCTGTTGTTCTATTAAAAGATGTTTGTGTGCCATTAACACTTGTTCCTGAAGTACTTTGCAATGCACCTGTAAGTGTAGTACCAGGTAATTCCATTGTTTGTATAATTGGTTGTATAACATCTGTAGAAATATTCCTAGTACATTGTACACCAATTCCACCACTTGTTACCGTAGCAGCTGCTGCGGTAGTAGTAGCTATCATAAAATCATCTACACCAATAGTGCCGTATAGTGCCGGTGAAGCATGAGTCTTATTAATTTCTGTTAATGGAATACCGTAAGGTGCTGTTGTTGTATTAACACCGATCATATAAAGTTCCACAATACTGTTATCTTCGTGGGCAACATCCGATGCAGCTGCCTGAGTATAGGCTCTAGTAGTAATTGTAATTGATGTAGCATTAGGTTTGCCTACATATGCGATTAACTCATCATCAATTTTAACATAACCGTTTGTAGGCCAGTTACTACTATCATCTACATTTATATTACCAGTTACACCCTGTCCCAAAGCACCATTTAATGCTGACGGAGGAACTTCTGAGGTAACACCAGAAATAGTAACACTATTAGTAGCTGAATACATACCATGATCTTTAAATTTCACTCTTACATAAGCTGATGTTATACTTGTATCTATTGGGTTTTCCGGCAAAGTAGGAATTCCAGCTTCTTTACCTCCACCCAATCGAGGCGGAATAAGTAAATCTGAACCAGCAGTCATTTCTTCATTCACTACAGCCATAGTACCAGTATTACTGATATCAAATACTGCACGATACAAAGTAAATTTTAAATCTTCATACTGTGAAGGAGTCCATGTTGAGGCGTTTTGTGATTTAAACAATGACCCCAATGTTGGTTGAGTTGATATCGTTCTAGTGCCGCCAATTTCTACATCACCAATACGAGCTATCCAAACTTTATACTTGGGTGAGTTCGATGCTAATACAACACAAAATTCCTGTTGGTATCTAATGTAAATCGGCGACTCAAAAGTAAAAGTAGTTGCAGTAGTTGCTGTTGTAGCATCTATATTTACATCAGCCGGTGTTAATGATATCTTACTAAAAGGTAAAATCTCATTTGAAGGATACCCATTTACAACACTACGAACTTCACACCATACCGGCAGAGTATCATCCTTTGCCTGGAAGAATACATCCAATTTTGTAATGAACATACCCTTATTCTGATCGCACATAACAGTCTGCGCCAAAGGATCATACCATACACCAGTGAGTGCTGTATCCTGTTGAGATACAACTACGTTTGTTTGTATACGTTCGCCTGTTACTGAAGCAGTAGAAAGTTCAGCATTACGAACATTCATTATTTCTTCTCGTTTTGTTTGTACAAAACCAGAAGCTGTATATGGTTTTTCAGCTGAAGTTTCTACAATACCTTGAATCATGCTGTTTGTAGAAGAATCTGTTAATCTAAATGTTCTGGTTCCCACTCTAAATCGTTTTGAATCAGTATTCGGAATCTTAAATCTACCATAAAGAGTTCCAACATTATCACTTACCATTTGTGTACCGTAAGTTTGGTTAGTAACTGCAACACCAGAAGCGTGTTCTTGCGGCTCAATAAACTGATTACCTGTATTTCTTGTCAAACCAGTAAATGTTGTAGCAGTTAAGCCAGTATAAGTCATCTGTTCCTGTTGACGGAATGTCTGACCAAAGGAATCTGTTACGGTAGTATCACCAACACCCAGGGTTCCTGTTGTTGGGAAGCCTGTAGTAGAGGCTACGGTAATAGTAGTAGCAGTTTTAGTTACTCCTGATGTTAATGTTGTATTTGAAGCACTAGTCTGAACTGGTTTTGTATCTGCATTAACATCTACCTTATCGAAAAATGCATATACTCTTGTATTGGGTTTCATTCCAGTTACAGTAAAATTAATATCTCTTGTTCTCATCCATGGAACGACATCAATACTGACCACTCTGTCTCCCATACTGACTTGATCTACACGTTCCACCAAACGGGTATTAGTACCAGTACGTCTTTGTCTCTGATCTACTGATGTAGTTGTTGTCCGCATATTCTGGCGCCACGGTCCACCACGATTGGCTAACCAATCTTGGGTCGTAGTTCTTAAATTGCCTGACCATGTTGTGTTCCATGAATCCCAAATCGTTCCAAGATCAGCATTACCACCGACTTCTCGGAGCATCTGTTCGTAGTTACCTTCTACGTCTATCGTAATCGCAGGAACTCTTTCTTCATCCATCCAGAAATCTGAATCTGGGGTAAGTGTCATGTTACCAGCCCATAATGTAACACTAAATGGGTTTACACTTTCAGCTCTACTTGCATAAGGCTGTGTTGTGTCGGGTGTATGAGTATAAGGCAGTGTAATTATATCACCTGTCTTTTGATAATTGTTAGATGTTCGTTGTGTGTCTGATGCATTTTCTTCTATAAGAGTAATATTATGTTGTTTACTCTTTGGTCGCATATGTCCTCTACCAGGATCCATAGCACATTGGTAATCATCAAGTAATGTATTACCTAAATTATGCCCATAGAAACTATCGACCAAGAAGCCTGACTTAAATCTGTCTAAACCATTTTCATCCAAAACTTGAAAACTATCTGTTTCTCTTTCTAGTAACCCAAGAGCTGTTGCATATTCTAAATTCTGTACTCTGGACTCCAATTTACCAATATCACCCATCGTATAACGTCTGTTATACTCATATTGAATAATAATATCTGTTTCTGGTTTGAATGTAAATGGGGCTACTGAAAATCTAGCCACCAACATATTAATATTTTCTGAGGCTGGATATCTGGGATCTTCACCTGGTATTCCAGGGACATGAATAAAATTACCTAACTTATCCAGATAAAGTAAATCTAAACGCCCAAGGTAAAAATCAAAAGTAATAGTTACATTATCATCAGGTACTGGTAAATTACCAGCTGATGCACCAGTTTGCTCAAAGTTTTTGTTATGAAATGAAAATGGACAACTTGTAGGTGCTATTTGATCTTCTACCCTAGGACGCCAATCTAATGCATCCCGCAATTCATAAAAACCAATTGGGGCTTTAGATTCAGGATCTACTTTTGTTGATCTATATTCTGGAATATCAGCATAATCAACTTGACCTGTATAAGAATCAACATCAAAATAATCACCAGTACCATGTGAGAAATAATCGTATACTATAAGTAATTGTCCTGTGGGAACTACTGAATCTCCTTTTCTAAATACTCGTCCTAAATCATAAAACGAATCTCGTTGACCTGTGTCTAATAGGAAACCAGAAGTAACATTTCTACTTCCTGGAGCGGTAGCTGTTACCGTAGCCATATAGCCAGAAGTACCACCGGATATCTGATCGTTAGTTGTAAAAGTTCCTGTCAACATAACATACGACATAGTAGTTAAAGGTGAATGTAAAATAACTCTACCTGTAGCTCCTGTAGAAGTACCTGTAATGATTTCTCCAACCGTAAATGTTCCATTTGCATTTGAAAGTTGTAATGTGGGTGCAACAGGAACAACACCTATTGCTGTAGATTCATAGATGGCGTGTAATGTATAAACGTCTGCATATGACAATGAAATATTTTTATCACCAACACGTTCCCCAAAAACATTACTTCTCGTACCAGTAGTACTATTAGAGTCAATAGTTTTTGTAGACATCTTATTAGCAGTCTTAGCTTTTTGTGCTTTAAATCCTACAGTAATAGTAGCCATTAAGATTACTTGGGCAGAAGTACCTAAAAGGGTTGCATCAGTAACAGTAAGGGATTGAGTTCCTGTACCAGTAACCGTAGTAGTACCAGCTTTAGTAGATGAAATATCTAAAATATCACCAACAGCTAAATTACCAGCAGCACCACCTGATGTAGTAATTGTTAAAGTATAATCCCTTCCCGCCGAAGCTGAATAAAATGTTTCACCAGCATTAGCTGTAAATGATACTTCACTAGATGCGTTTGTTGTACCTGTAAATTGTTTTCTAAATGTATAAGATGTATCCGAAGAACCACTCTGCAATAAAGTTTGAGTATTATCTTTAGGTGTCTTATAAACGAGGACTGTTTCTTCTTCCTCTGCAATCTTTCCTCGAATTCTATTACACTTAGTAGATGTAATAGCATTACTCGCAACAGGAGGACCAACACCCGTTGCGGCAAAAATAGCTAGAAGATTATTTGTTATAACAGTAATTCGGAATTCTTCATTAATACCAGCAGCACCTGACGGTATTTGAACAACATCTCCCACTTGTAATTCAGTAGTAAATTTAGTATTCGTACCATTTAATGCAGTACCCCCACCCGTCACACTAACATCTCCAGATAAAATAAGAGTTTGATTTAATACTACGTCCGCAGTATAATCTACAGCCGAGTCCATATAAATCTGTTTAACATCTGCAGCAAAATCTGAAGCATCAATAGTTTGAATTACACCAGCTCCAAAAGTATCACCAGCAACACTACTACTTAAAACTTCACCTACTTGGAAAGCCCCTTCAATTTGCATTAAGGCTATTTCAGCAGCTGCTGTTATGGCAACGTGTGCAATACCCGTAGCGCCGGAAGTAAGTCCTGTTATAACAGCATTTGCAGTTATTGTACAATTCGCACTCAGACTGATAAAGGTGAACATCGTAATATCAAACAAGTAATGATGATATACGGCCGGTACAGCTCCTACGGTACCTGACTTATATTCAAAAGAACGAGAACGAGCTGTACCAATGTAGCTACCCGCTGGACTTCCTCTCACAATGGTCTGTTGATCTTGCAGTTTTACAAAATCAAATGGATCTATCGCCGTACTTACTAATGAAATATCAGGCTGACCGTAAACATTATCTACATTCGCATAGTTACCTAAATTAAACGGTACGGTATCATTTTGAATTCTTTTAGTTGTTCTTGATTTATCAAAATCTACAAAACTAGCTGTTTGTGTTTCTACTTCATACCCATTTACATAAGCTTTTCCTGGCGCAATCACCAAAGTATCTTTTGTTTCTACTCCACCTTGTGCAGCAGTATAGATACCTCGGTTTGTTCCAGTGTTTAAATTCTCTCTGGCCTCTATATCAAAATGACGGACAATGTAATCACCAGATTCATCATCTGTCCGACGGGCCAGCATATCAGCCACCACCGCATATTCTGTGGCTTTCTTTCTATGTACTATATTACCATCATTTACTCTAGCTAATTCTACAAAATTAGTATCATCTGTTGCCGTTAAAGCTTTCTTTGCAAGAGTTAATGTTATCTTAAATCTATGAGCACCCTTTGCTGCAAAGTTTGAAGAACCCTGTGCATTATCTAAAAGGGTTGTATCAGCTTCAGGTGTAACTAATGTTTCTGTTACTGTAAATCCAATTCTGTATGATGGTGTATTAGTATATTTGTCAAGGACAATTGTCTCAGCACTATTGCGACACATAAAACCATTGATAAAGAAAATACCAGAAGTTACACTGGCAGCAGAACCAGTAACAGTTGCACCAGAAATTAGAAGTTGTGCAGATACTACATCAGCAGCATAAGATGAAATAGGACGATCAGCCGATATTTCCTCATTGTCACTGAAAGTCATTGTAGTATTATCAGTAGTATTTGTACCGATATACTTAACCCATATCGTATCTGGATCGCCAGCTGTTGTAGCAGCTTCGGTTCGTACTACTTGTGCAGTTACTCCAGAAGTAGCCCCTGTAAGAATGGCACCTTCTGTATATTCTACACTATTATGTGTACCAGCCGCATATTGTTCTATATAAGTAGCAACAGAAACCGGTGTGGGTGTACCAAATGTAGATTGTAATTTTACTGCATAGTAATTATTATCATATGCAACACTACCTGGAATTACAATAGTACCATCTTTAAAGAAATGATTACCAAACTGTTCAATTTGGTTTTGTAGTATCGTTTGTAATTGGGTTAACTCTCTTGCTTGTACTGCAAAGCCCGGTCGAAATAGAACACGGTAAAAATCATTATCAATGTTGAAATCATCCCAATACGGGGATACATTAAAATCAGTATTAGCTGGCATATTAGAATTCCACTATTAACTTAATATTTTCTGTTTGATCTGTGGCTCTTGAAATAGGAGCACGATCTTCTGCATAAATTGTATTACCACTGTAGTAAGCAATTTCGGGATTAGTTATCCCACCAGTTGCAATAGTACCAGTGGCACTTGAAGCTGATGTTACTACATCAGCTGCCGCAAATGGAATAATGTTCCCTTGAGTGGCACCAGCAGTAGTCTTTACACCAGTCCATTGAGTCTGGATATATTTCAAAATCCTAGTAGTAGAATCCCATGCAACTACCTTGCCTGCAGCACCAGACGGAGCAGTAATAGCTTCATCAGCTAAAAATGCACCCGGGGTGGGAGATGCATCAAACGTCATTGATGTCAATGCGTTTAATGTAGCAGCAGTGGCCACTGTAGATGTACCATAATTATATGGATTAAGAACAATACCCACTCTACGAAAATCTTGATCTACAACAAAGTCACCACCACCTTCTGTACCTGAAATTGTGGTGTTTGTCATTATATAAAAACCACCTAGTTCATTAACAGCATTGGAACCATGACCACCGTTCGGTCCAATAATTGGGGTTACAATTGCCGATGTAGATGGGGTACCAATAAGACTGATATTATCAACATTACAATCTGCAAACGTATAACCAGTACCACCCGCAACTCCGGTTACCGCAGTAACAGCTCCACCAGAAACAGTTAGATTAAATGTAGCAGCAGAACCATCGCCTCGGAGGGTTTGATTATTATTTGTACCATTTGTATAGCCAGCACCACCTCTCATTACTTTATATTGTGTTACAGCACCATTTATTAATGCAGCGGCAGCTGCCACTGTAGCATTTGTAGCTACTGGCATAAAGTCTGCGGTTAAGAAGTCTGTAATTTGTGTAGTGGTAAGTGAATACATATACTTCCATACATAGCCATCACCAGTAGAATATTCTGCATTAGATGTGCCACTTGGTTCTACAGTAGAAGCAACTCCACCATTATTACTCATGCATTTGTATACATTGTTTGTTGAACTCAATACATAAAAAAGTGTAGTTGATGCCCAAAGGTTTGTACCGTTATTGACGGTCTTTACAATGTCAGATGCAGTAGATGACCACTGAGCCCCATAATCACCTCTGTAATAATCATAAATTGTGCCTGATGTCCAGTTGTGTCTAGGTATTGCATACTGAATATCTGCGGAAGCAATTCTTTTTGCCGCTTGCATATCCCGAAAATACATATACTCGTCATCGACGTTATCTAAAGGTGTTGGGGGTGCAGAATCAGTACCACCACCATACGGTGTTGTAGCCGTCCAAGGTTGTGGTCTGCCCACGAATAGGTAGAAAGACGTACTTGCCTCACTAAAAGACTCGTAGAATTGCTCTGCGTTATTAAGTCTGAATTTATTTGTTACGATTGCTGCCATGGCATTAGTTCTCTCTAATATTTATTAACTATTTATATGGATTAATTAAGTCTTCCACATGGTTATTTCTGTTGGTGCGGAGATATTATTCTTCCGCTGAGGATAAGTTGCAATATCCCCTATCGTCAATGCAACACCTCTCCAATCTGTTGCCCAATCTTGTATTCTATAGCCTGATGCACCTGTTTGTGATCGGGCAAGTCTTACTAATGTAAGATTTGCATTAATAAGATGGGATGCTGCGGTGGTACTATTAGCTCCTCTAGTACATCCTGTAAGATTGCCAGCACCAGATGCCGTCGATCTTCCTGTATATGTTATTTCTTCAGTTCCTAATTTAATCGTTCCTTGTGTAGGAAGGTTATCTGTTGCAGCTACTGGTATAGTAGCTACTGAATTGTTTATAGCACTTGTAATAGTAGTCAACATATTCAGATAAACTGGATAAACTGCCATAGTACCAAATGTTCTACTTGATGCCGCAGACGATACCATCCCGTTTGAGAATTTCCATTCATCACCATCACCAAGATTCGGATGGAAGCCATACTTATCACCGACCATATAAACTGGCGGCTTGAGTATTTTAACGTACCTATATAATGTTACATCTCGGAACCCTTGTAAGCCGTGTATTGACACTATAGTTGCTGTGCCTGTATACACACCAGACATTGTTATATCTTCTCCAGCTGCAAAGTTTACAGATCCTGGTGCCAACGGTACATCACCACCAGCTAGTAATTCATAGTATAAAAGATTTACACCATGGTCATTTGTAGTATCAAGAATAGCCGTAGCTGTTGCACCTGAAGTATCACCAGTTATTAATGCACCCTTCGTAATAACACCGGACGATCCAGATATTCTAAATGAATTTCCATAATCTGCCGGGTCATGTATACCTACAGTAGGATTAGGATTAAGTGGTAATTGATCTGTAGTTCCAAGTCGGCGACCAATCAACATAGTGTAAATAACTTTGAACAACGGTCCAAGTCCAACGATGGAAGTAATATTAGCTATTGATTGAACAACAGTTGAAATATCTACTTGTCCGAATACTTGCCAACCAGCAGGGTGCACCGCTGCAAGTAATTGATCTCTCCATGTATTAATTGAAGATGAAGATTTAACCACATAAGAAAAATCTTGGTAATAATAACTATCTTGAATTTTCTTACTTCGTTCATCTATAAAACCATCTTCATTCAAATAGCGTCCAGATGTTTCTCCTAATACTCCATGTGATGCAGACATAGAAGGCGTTGTATACGAATCAATAACTGCTGTAGCACCAGATAATGCGCCGGTAATAGTTTCTCCTGATTTTTCAGCTCCCGCCGCAAAAGTTCCCACTACATTTACTAACTGTACAATATTTCTTGTTGATTCTGTATTTTTAAAAGTACCTGTAGCACCCGATGTTGCTCCTGTTACCGTTTCATTTAATAGAAAATCAGCAACAGAAAAATCAGTACAAAGGAAATTTGTATAAGGATTAAGAGTTACAGGAGAAGTATAGTGTACTCCAGCATCTAGAATTGTTACATCTTCAATTTTTCCAACATTAACCCCTTTTGCATATATTGTGGCACCAGTTCTTGAACCTGTTGTGGGTAATGTGAGTAATGGAGTTTTAGTATAACCTTCACCCGGATTATTTACTACAACATCCGTAATATCACCATTTCCTGTTCCAACTTCTTGTGCAATTTTATTTCCCTCTACACCATCACCAAATACTGTATAATTTTCTAATACAATATGGTCAATCGCCAACATATCGTAGGCTTCTTGTTGTTTTATTAAACCAGTTCCAGATGCAGTTTCTAATTCTATATCACCAGGCGCACCAGGAGTATTAGTTTCTAATTCTACTCCCCATTCACCTACAAGGTCACCAGCTTCTGGTGAAATCCCACCATTCACCATGGCTACGTTTGCAACTAATCCAGCACCATTTGTATTAGCATTATTTACAGTAACAACATCTCCATTCTCATAACCACTGCCGCCCGCATCTACAATAATATTTGGTATATTACCAGCACTTAAAGCTCCAATTTTAACAGATGCATCATTACCGTTATCAGCTGCTACAGTTATAGGATCTGTAATATCATAATATTGACTAGAAGTTGATCCTGCATTATACTCAGTAACGATACTCGCTAATTTACCATATAGTGTAACATCTGGATCAGCATTCGATGTTGCTGTAATTGTATGACCTGTGGCAAAAGTACCAACAAGACTCCCATTACTTAATACTAATTCATATACATCCTGTCCCGCATACTTAAAAGATGATATACTATCCACCAATGCAGTAGCCCTACCAATAATAGGATATCCTAAACCATAATATGCACCGCCCGGAAGAATACTTAAATCTGCAACTAGATTTTGTGTTATTTCTTGACCTACCAAATATAATAAGTTAGATGTTCCTGTTACAGAATCTTCCGTTATTATCTGACCACCATCTTCATTCAAAATAAAAATATCACCAGCAGAAGCTGATGCATTTTCCATCAAGATAGTATCATCTATTTTGGTAACTCGTAAAATCTGTTCCTCTGACCAATTACCATCTGATACTCGTAACATATCATCTTTAGGATAAGATAAGGAAACATCTTCATTAAGAAGTATTCTGAAAAATAATTCATGCCCTTTTCTCTGACCTTTTGCTCGATAAAGGTCTTTAATATTCTTTAAGAGATTTCGTTCATCTACTCCTGATGTTAAATCTCTAGGAATTGTTCTTAGGAATGCTTCTTTAAATTGGTTAAAAAATGAATCAATCGTATCATCAATATCCGCATACTCCATCAACTGCTGAATATTTTGAACTGGGTTAGCCGTATAATCTGATATTACACCAGTAGCATTTGAAGTTTGTCCGACAATCTGTTCACCAATAACAAAATCACTTTGTGCAGAAATAAAGAGGCGAGAATTTGCATTTATATCTTCCACACGAATTGTGGCCGTGGCATAAGATGTTTGTCCTACAATAGTTTCATCATTTACGAAAGCACCGGTTGTAGTATCTTCCATTAAAACTGTATTAGTTTGTCCAGGCCGATATAGATTTGTATCCTCTAAAATGACATAATTAAGAATAGTACTACCAATTGGCTGGTTCTCCATAATCATTGAATCTATGGAACCCAAAGATGTTAGTTTTAACTCCGCAGACTCCATAAACTCATAATATGCCTTCATAAAGGATATAAAGTTTGGATTTTCTGCCTGAACAAAATCAGGCATCTGCGTTTCTATTTGTAGAGAAACTTTATCTTGTAATGATGAAGAATGTGCCATTTATAATTTACTTGCTATCTTGAGGATTTTATTAAAACTTACAGCTGTCTTAACTTTTTGATCCCAACCTTTAGACATTTTCTTGTCTAATTTAAGCAAGACTTCTGCTGCCTGAGGAGCAAGAGCTATTACATTACCATCAGGCAACTTTATATCCCGAGGCACTCCTCCACCGTGTGCAGTATGTTTTTTCTCTCTCGCAATATTCTTGAGAGCCTTCACACTAAATTTTTGTTCATGTCCTGATTTGGCTTTTCTCGTATACGGCCCACCTCTAGGAATTGCCTGATCTGCAGCAATAGGATCCTTGCCTTCCTGAAATTGTTTAAAAGTTTTCATTTTTAATCTTCTCTATTTCTTTACGACCTATTCTCATTTTTTTCTTTCCAATCCCACGATTATTATCAGGAATATTTTCATCTAATTTAGAATTTAAATCCCAAGGCCCATAATGGTTATTCTTCAATAATTTCATCATTGATTTATTTTTACTATACTCTGCATAAGCTCCACTTTCTTTTGGGTTTATATTACCTAATTCAAAATATTTTTTTGCTGACATTATTATATGATTACCATTACTATCATCATATATCGTATTTCCTAATTTATTAAATGCATGAGGAAATCTTCGTTCCTTTAATTCTCCTTGGCCTCGAACATATGCATGAACTAACTTATATCCTGCATCATCTTCTTTATCAGTTAAATCTATCATATTTTTAGCAGCTACTTGAAAACAATCTCCACCTGTAGCCTCATCTAAATAACTCTTAAATGTTTTCATTCTTAATAAGTAGCGCTAGTTGTGTAATTTACACCGGCATCTCCGGCTCCTGCAGCGATTGTATCAGCTGTTCCCGTTACTGAAAGATTAACTGAATCTATTTGTAGTATCTGATTACGAACAGGCACAACATCATTAGAAGCAGGTTGTACTATTATCTTTACTGAAGTACTTGTAGCACCATCAACATCACCAACAGCAGTAATATTAATTTTTGTTAGTACAACATCACCTGTGGTATAATCTATAGTACCTACTGAAGCAGCTTGATATACTTTAGATGTGCCAGAAACATAATAAGACTTTACTATGCCGGCGCCATCATCTTCTAGATACCAAGTTTCAGAACTCCCACTTAAACTAAACCCTGTCGAGGAAAGAATACCACCCGCCGTAACTCCAGAAGTACTCGCTAAATGCCCAGAGTGTGGATTAAAAAGAGCATTGGAAAAACTGATTGTATATTTTAATGCACTCGCCAAAGTAGGTTTAAAAGTTTTACTTATTTTGATATTAGTAATGTTATTCAATATAGCAGGATCTACCTCATCTACCAAAGTAGTAAACTTTGAATATCTAAAAACTGTTTCAAATTTCTCTAATGTAGTAGAACTATAATTAGTAACTGCTGTTGTAATAAGAGCTTCCAAAGCCGATGCAGATTTGGTTGTTGCATTAGCATCGTATTTAAAATTAATCGTAGGCACAACTTTAGTTGTTTCTAAATCTATAACCTCAGGTGTAATACTTACTACATTATAATCCTGTAATAGATTTACAATAGAAGCTTTAGTAGATGTTGTTAAGACTGTACCTGTATTTGGTAAAATACTAATAAAGACTTTACCATATACAGCTGGACTATTATATTCTCCGCCCCATACCGCAATCGCTTTTACATTAGAATATAATTGTGGCACAATGGCTTTATAGTCTGCGGCTGTTACTGTTCTATTTTGTGCCGCATAGCTAAACGGAGCATTATACTTAATTGTATCTATCCCTTCTGGGTCTGCACCATCAGCGGCCGCAGTTTGAGTGGCTACTGTAATATTACCAAACCCACTTATACTACCAGCAGCAGTAAATGACTTAGCTCCATTTGCCGCAGTTCCATTTGTCACCACATAAGATAAATTAACAATATTACCATCTATCAACGCCGAACCAACTACCCCATCACCAAAGTAAACTTGCCATTCCCCTTCTAAAGTCTCTTGAATAAAATAAGCATTAGTTGTACTTTTTACTTCCACTAAAGTATTAGCTTTAGTAAATGTCGTAAGAGTTGTATCTGCAGCACTTGTTTGTATTGAAACTGCCAAAGTAGAAATATCTACATTATCATTATCTAAGATAAATCTTTGGTCTGCATCAGAAACATCTACAGTATAGGTTGTTGTTACCCACGTTCCTTCATAAATTGGAATATTAGAATAAGTATAAATTCCAGAAGTTGGTTGCAATGTTCTAGCTGTAGTATTAACAAACTGATAATTCACACTTGCGATAGTTGTATTAAATGCATAACCAGCTGGCATTACAACGGAAGCAGTGTTTGCATCTTGTACTGTTACATCCACATAAGCGACTGGTGCCTTTGTAGATGTGGGTGTATAGCCTAATGACTTTGCATGAGATGTTACACTATTCCTTTTTACTGCGGTATCAAGGAACATTTCATTTGCAGCCATGTTCGCCATGAAGGCATTGTAGTGTGTATTGTATGCCAAGGTATCAAGCAATATTGACATCCCAGAACCTTCAAAATCATAATCTGTAAATTCTGTCTGCCCTTTTAAATAAGTTTTCAAATTAGATTTAATACCATCAAAATCTAATTCAGTAATATTCATTTTACCTTTTGTGTTTATGCCTGCCATTAGCGTACTCTCTCTAAAAGTATATCTACACTTTGAATCTGCGGATCATTTTTAAGTGTAAAAAATATTCTAACATTTAAGTTGTTATTATCCATAGCCTGACCACTATCATCTATTTCAACATCTGTAACACTTACCCTAGGTTCATAGTTTGCTAAAACTGTTTCTATTCTATTCCTTAAAAGGTTAAATGTTATTGGAGTAAATCTTTCAAATAAAAGATCCCGCACATGAGAAGCTATCTCAGGATGAAAAGGCTTTTCAAATCTATTAGTCATAACTAAATTACGGACAGACCGTTTAATATCTTGTACGTCCGTAACCATAGTTACATCACCCGATACTGGATTGGGTGTAAAGAATAAACTTAAATCTTTGTATATGTAAGTATCTACATTAGCATTATTGACGCCTTCAGCATCACTAAAGCCTGGATTTATCTGTTCTGGTGGTCTAGCCATTGTGTACTATTTATGTTACTTTCCCTGTCCTCTGTACTTTTTGTGACTTCGCTTTTTATGCTTGTTCTTGGGACGAGATCGTACAGAATCTCCTATAGATGTTCTCTTTTTTACGGGATCTAATCTTGTATTAGGTAACCCTTTTGCCTTTTTCATGTTTTCTTATAATTTTTCTTCATCGGTCCAGATTTTTTATTTGTTGATTGTTTTTTATTATTGTTGTGGTGATGGTGGTGGTGATGTTCTTCCACCTTCTGTTGCCATCCTTTATGTTGCCAACAAATTCCCATTACACCCCAAGCGATGGCTAATACTGAAACTGCCATCCACGGTTCTACACCGCATAGTCCTGCAATACCAAATGCTACGAGAGTTACTCCACCCCATAGCTTTTTTGTCTTTACTCGTTCTTTCAAACTTTCCATTATTATCTCCTAAAATTTTCATTACGGTCCGGCAAATACAGTTGGACTGCCGGTTGTCATTGCTCCAGCATCTGCACTATCTCCTATACGACCCACCGCAATACTATTAATAAACACCGTTGCAGACCCAGCATTTAATTGTGCTGTATGTGGAGCACAAGGTGGGTCCGGTGGAAAGGGATGAGATACAGTGGGAGCTCCCACTACATCAATTAAAATGCTATTTGCATAAACATTATTAACTCCCTGATTAGAACTTGCGATAGTTGTTGTTCCAGTACAGCCATGTCCTGTTGATAAACTATCACCTATTCTTACTACTGCTGGCATTATTTACTACTCCCTGAGGTACAATTCCATGTAACACTTGTTGTATCACCTTCCTTAGTCCAACCATGAAAACGTCTAATGTTAGAAAAGGCTCTCTTACCCAAAATGTAAATATCATTTTCTAATTCATCTGAATAACCATCCCATATTCCAGCTGACGTAGTAGTAGGCACTCCTGTTAATACTTGAGCACCAACATTTGATGATGGTGTAAATGTATGGGCCACCACACCCGAACTCATATCGGCTAACAAGTCTTCCAAGTTTCTAATATTCTCACCACCAAACCCACTA
>Ga0098047_10000419_pt1 | contig 16909 bp, 15 predicted proteins | sample 12_taG_FD_92585 | JGI IMG/M metagenome (GOLD analysis project Ga0098047, IMG submission 92585) | Marine viral communities from the Subarctic Pacific Ocean - 12_ETSP_OMZ_AT15267 metaG | ecosystem: Environmental > Aquatic > Marine > Oceanic | place: Subarctic Pacific Ocean | collected 2015-01-16 | reverse complement strand
TCCATGCATAAACCATTTGCTCTTTTTCGGTAAGAAACCATCTCCGCATAATTGCATCCACGGAGCAGTCGGGCCTTCAAAGGAAAATGGCCCCAACAATGCTTTACTTGACCCCATACCTAAGTTGAAATTGGTTATATCTCCTACCTTTCCTTCCGCTACGCCGAGTCTGATAAACTTTGGACTCGTCATGGAGATAGGGGGTGGCCCCGACATAGGGGGGTCTGACCAATCATTCCAAACTGTCCATAGGTTCTTCTCCATTTCAGCAACCGAGCCTTTCTTCCTCAAGAATGCAGGTATTCCGACGGCGTATTGCTGTGATTTCGTTTTGGCTTCGTGCTTAAACTGTGTGTATTGGGGTAGTGCGCTGTATTCCACAGGTGGGGCGGGGCCACCGAATCGTGGAAACTTCTTTGGTTGAAATGCGCCTTTGGTTAAGCGGAAAACCGCATCCACCCACTTCTGAAAATCAGGTAATGGTGTGTAGGCCATTAGTTCACCTTCCCTACAACAACGGTGATGTCATCCTCTTTGCCACCCTCATATTCCTTTCCCCTCTTATTCATGGCAACAGAAAATGGGGTGTGGTCTTTACTTACTGAACGGTCAAATGCCATAATCGCCAATCGAGAAGCAATAAATGTTGACGATTCATTAGGATAAGCACTCGTTATATCGGTGATGTCATCATCAAACAAATTATCAAATAGACCGTCAGTAGCCGCAATAATGGTGTCCCCTTTTTTGATGCTTTGTGTTGTTAATTCTGCCACTTCCAATCCCTCACCAAACGCTTCCCCTTTCTTATCTCTCCCAATTTGATAAGGTTTGTTGAAATAACGCTCTTGTTCTTCTGATTTCATGTTAATTTCTCCATCTCTTATGATGCAATAGCCCGAATCCCCAATCATTAGGAAGTTGGCCTTCTTTTTATGAAAATCAGCAAGAATAATCGTGGATGACCCTGCACCTGATGTTCTGTCGTATGCGTTGCGGAGAACCGACTCAAGATTCTTGACACCCTCTCCTAAAATCGTATAGGCGTTATTCATCAGCGATTTAGCATAATCACCTGCGGAAATACCCTCATTAGACAGCCAAGACCCTACACCATCAGCCACTCCAAACGCAGGGTAGGGGTCGTGCATGATGAAACACGCATCCTCTCCACCCATCTCCCGCTTAGAAACTTTCGGAATGTTGGCGAAACCCAATTCCACACGCATACTCATTACTTACGCCTTTCGCTACTTAATGGTGTGGGCAAAAAGCATTGATGTTAAGTATGTGATAGGGGTAGTAGTATGAGCATGGAACCGCTCGTAGAGGTAGTGGGAAGGGCATATCCGTTCCGACAGGTTTTGGCGAAACGGTATTCATTAGTGTTCGATAGGAAAAACAAGCGATATGTAGGGCGGATGGGATTAGACAGCCCTCGGTTGAAACACTTGATTTCGTATGCAGAAAGTGTGGGGCTTAAGGTGATTTCCGACGGCCAATCCCTATCAAAGAAAACAAATAGTAGTGAAGTAGTGGATGATTGGTCTGCGAGTGAAGTGCCGGAATATGACGATACAGAATTAGGGAAGGTTGGAGGAAAAACCATCCCATCACTACACATGAAACATGGTTTTCAACATATACAGGTCGAGGAAAACGATTCGCCGCATTGGAAGGTGGATGAATGGTTTGAAGGAACAAGATTCAAGACCCCCCGAAGCGAGCAAGAGCAAGTTATCCCTTTAGTGGTTGAGGCCATTGAAAAAGGCTACAAGAACATTGTGATTTCATGTCCTACGGGAAGTGGAAAATCCGCTATTTCAATGATGATTCCTAAGATGTTTGATGAAAATGCATACATTACTACGCACTTGAAGGGGCTTCAACTACAATATATGAATGAAATGCCCTTTATGCGAAGTGTGATGGGTAGGTCTAACTATGAATGCAAACTCGATATTGCGGCCGGATGCCGTGATGGAGAAATGGCTACTCTTGCATTAGAGCAAGCCCTCGCAGGATTGACGAGTCCATCAGGGATAGGCTCTCATTTAGCCCCTTGTAAAACTTGTGGGTTTCCGTGTTCATACAAGACCCCAACCAAAACCACTAAGGGGAGCAGTCGAAATTGGGTGTATGATTGGGGCGTAGACGCATCTTCCCTTTGTGATTATTTCGGGGCATTGACCGAAGCCCAAAATGCCCGATTCTTCATCGGGAATAACCAATACTTGATGGGGCTTAATTCGGCGGCCCATATCCTTCCTGAACGAACCTTCTTAATTTGTGATGAAGCCCACAACCTCGCTTCCGCCATGACTAACTTCTATGCGTTGGATTTATCCATCAGAAGTATTGAGAGATTGTTGGGTGTGCCTTCATTTGAAGAAGCATCCAAAGACGAGAGCCTGATGCCACAGCGAAACCGTAGACTGCAAGCATGGACTCCTTCAAGTGAGGATGTGTGGGGTTTTCCCGAAGTGCCTTCGGTCTTGATGGATACGCCGGACAGGGTGCGTGAAATTGGGAGCCAAGTGTGGTTCCATTACCTTGTAGCCATCAAGGAAGAAGTGGAGCAACGCATTGAGAATGGTAAATACAATGAAAAAGACCTTTCTTACGCATACAATTTCGTTAATCGGCTTTCAGATATTGACTTACTTATGCACAAATGGAAAAATTGGATTTGGTCTAAGGATGATGAGGATTACCCCTCATTCGTGACTTTCAAGCCTATCGACATCAAGCACCAATCCGAGGACTTATTGCTCGGTCTTGGAAAACACCGCATATTTCTTTCCGCTACCATTCCCTCCATTGATATTTTCACGGATGAATTGGGTCTTAACCGTGATGAAACCACATTCATCGAAGTTAAATATTCCTCATTTCCTATTGGCAATCGGCCTATCATCACAACGATTAAGGGCGGCAAGATGGGCTACACAACCCGCAACGAAACCTCATTCACTCAAACTGCACAAGCCATCTCTAAAATCATGGACTTGCACCCTAATGAGAAGGGATTGATACTGCCCTACACGGATGAAATAGAGGAACGAGTGAGTGAGGAATTATCAGGCTTTGGTTCGCAATATCGCAATCGGCTTGTGAGGCATGGGAAGCATCCACAAGAACGAAATGAAGTATTCGCTGACTTCAATGCGGATGATGGGGGAAATGATGTATTGATTTCCACCTATGCGAATCAAGGGTATGATGGAAAGGTGTGCGGATTCTCGGTCATCGTCAAATTACCATTCCCTGCACTCGGCGATACGAGAACGAGAATGAAAATGAAGACTAACGATGATTGGTATAAAAGCGAAACTGCCGCCTATCTAATGCAGATGGTGGGCCGGATTGTTCGGTCGCAGACCGATACAGGGGTGACTTACATTATTGACCCCGCATTTGAGTTCCATTACGATAAGGGGTTCGCCGGAAAGCCACTTAAAACATTCATCCCACATTACATTGATGAAGCCATGCTTTAGGTATGTGGTAGGGCGTAAGGGTTAAATGGTAGGGATGCCTCGCATCGAACAAGGAGAAGTCAATATGGTCTATACACCGAATCAATCTCCCCTACCCATACGAATTGGGTTTTGTGGGAAAATGGCGTCAGGAAAGACGACTATGGCTAATCACTTGAGTTCTAAACTCCTCTTATTAACGCCACCTGTGCGTTTAGGGCTACGCAAAATATCATTGGCAAGTGGGGTTAAGGAAGTAGCCACCCTCGTTCATGGAATGAAGCGAAATAATAAGGATAGAAAGTTGCTTCAACAAATTGGGAAGGCTCATAGAGAGATTGAGCCATTGGCTTGGGTCAAGTGTCTGCTAAATCGTATTGAGGATTCCTGTTGGGGTGGAGGATGGGTCATAGACGATGTTCGTTTCTTGAATGAAGTTAAGGAATTGAAAAAGGAAGGATTCGTAATTGTAAAATTGGATATTTCGGATGAATTACAGATTGAAAGACTAAAGCGCACCTACGGAGATGATGTATCCCAACATTTGCAGAATAGAACCGATATATCCGAATCAGAAATTGACGAGATTCCAATTGAATTATTTGATTTCTCAATTGAGGTTTGTGATGGTGAAGAAATCTTCGATGAGGTCTATGCCCGCCTGTGCGAGTTATCGGCCCAATATGCAGTCCATTGAGTCCTATTTTGAAAGTAGTCGCCGGATTCCACATAGTCTTCCCACTTATCCACTTCCGCATCACCCAACGATGCTTCATTCCACTCTTCTTCATTCTCCGAAGTGATAGGCCACGGGAGAACCATTGGGTCAAAATAGACAACCGACCCATCCCTCCTATACCCGAAATTAGAAGGGCTTACCACATCCTTCATTACCCACCCCAACTTATCAAATAGGAATGTAGCCATTTGTTCATAGCCGATTTGCTCCTTCTTGATTCTTGCTAAGTCCTTTTTCGTCATGGTTTCTCTCTCATCAAATGGTGGGGCAAAGTCACAAAACGAAGGTCTGCTTCGCCCAAGACACGGCACATACTCCATAATCCAATAGGCGCAGGGCATTTCAGGTGTCAACCATTCACTCAAAAAATCGGTTTCATCAATACTCCACCCATATTTCAGCGCAGATTCCGTGAGGCTCTCAATGAAATGCTCATCCACTTCAAGTTCCCCATACTCATAGACATAGGGAATTGCATGAGGAATGTCATCTTCCGTTAAGTCCTTATCCTCCCCCCCAAAGGCTAAGGCCAATTGCTTGAACAATTCTGCTTGATAGATGTTCAGTTGCGGTATGGAACCCGGCCCCATAATAGAATCCTCTACGAAGTGTAGGGGGACTATTTTCACTACTTTGTTTGTGCGCCTTTTACCATCATACAATCGAAATACTATTCCTTGTCGCCCTTCTCCGAGAACCTCTCCCATTTCTTCCGCCGCAAAACCGTATTGGTCTGCTACCCACGCCCAATCAGCAATACCATTCACTTCACGGTAAGTGAGGACTCCATCAGGAAATCCAAGCCGACAAATTATTTTTACAGATGCCACCAATGAGATTCCCCCTCGGAATCAAAGTCATCAACGACTTCCACACCTGCGAGGGATGACTCAACATCAGAACCGAAATTGCTTTTAGATGCGATTACACCGGCAATTAAAAGGGTCACACCAACGAGGATAGCGGCGATTGACCCATTAGACAGCGAGATTTCTTCCGCACCGAGAACTTTAGTTCCTGATTCTTCTGCACCCTGCGCTTTGCCTTCAATATCCACAATTCCCATATATCCACGCTTTCCCAACGATTCTTGGAATGCAAACCAATCTGCACCTGCCTTATTCTTCAAAGAGCCATCCGAGGCGTTTTCGTTGAATCCTGTTTCACGATTGATGGCGTAAGGGTCGGTATTAGGAGATGACTCTTTCATAGCCTCAACGATAGTTTGTGTATCGGGGAACATGAGGATTCTAACTCGATTGTGAATGACCCCATCTCCTGTGTTGGTATTTTGTTGTTGGTGAGGGAATACTACGAATTGAACCACCGGCTCGTTGCTATCCCGTGTTTTCACGAACTCATCGAGAATATCGGTGGATGAGAAGTATTGACGACCTGTGTAGATTTTGCCGTCTTTGAGTGGGTGGCCGTGAATAGTCCACTTACGATTTTCCCGTTTCAAGCCCCTTTGGGATTGGTCTTGAGTTTCCTTAGCCTTCGGGTTCACTTCAATTTTGGATTTTCCCCCAAATGATACCACGCCGAGATGATAAAGGGGGCTTGATACCCCGTTAATACCGTGTTTCTTAGCGTAATCGGTGGCCTCTTGCGCTGTCTTGAAAGATAGTAATTTCTCATCATCACCACGATAGAGAATAGGAAGGCTATCACCCTCCGTCATAATTCCGTAATCCTGCTCATAGATGTAGCACATCCACTCTTTTTCCAAGTGGGTATTATCAGACCACTTTTTCATTTCCTCAACCGATGATGGGGTGAACTTAGCCCACTCCAATTGCCACGGTTGATAGGATTTGCGACCTTGAGCCATACAGAATCTTTACGCTCACCGCTACTTAATGGTTTGGCTCGATACTTGACGGCTCACCAATAGTGAATTACGATGTTTTCGTTCTTATCTCGGTAGACTTTGAACAGACTGCCGAGTGTTTTTACAGCATCTTCCCAATGCTTTCCCCCATTTTGTAGGGTAATTGTCGGCCCCTTCTTTGACCTTGTGATTGTGGCGGTCTTAGGGGCGTGTCCTGTTTGTTCCCACCACGCTTTGATACCCTCAAGGATAAGCGGAATAACAATGCGATTGCCCTTGGAGTCCGAATCCGTCGTAGCCCTCGTTCTTACTAATTCCCAATCGGAACCACTCGGAATATCATCATACGAAAATACTTCGACTTGACCTGTGTGGGTATTAACCCATGCACTATTGTTGCCGTAATCACCCGCACTTAGGATGGCTTGAATATCAACAGGTTTCATTGGTGGGGTTTCATCGACATAATCCGTTTCATCACTCGGCCACAAACCCTGTTCCAACATTTCCATAGCATCCTCCCATCCTTCCAAAAAATCATCTAACAATTCATCTGATAATTCTGATTCATCGAATGCTTCCATTTCAGGAACGGGTGGTAATTCTTCTTCGACATCAATAATTTCCTTCAAGGCGTCGTCATATTCTTCATCGGTCATTTCGGAACGAGCCGTTTCCACCGCTTCCTTTGCGGCTTCTGCCGCCCGTTGCACATCCTCTTTGTCATCGTCATCGGAATAGTCTGCGGCTCTATCAGCATCTTTCATAGCCTCAACGGATTCCTTAGCCGTTTCCACCGCTTCTTTCGTATCGCCCTTATCCATGTTTTCAGTAGTCTTATCTCGTTCTTCCTCGGCTTTATCAGCACATTCTTTGCATGAGCCTTCTTCACCGCCTTTTTGACCTTCTTCTCCATCACCGGATTCTCCATCTCCTGAACCGTCGCCGGAGCCTTCGCCCCCTTCACCTTGACCTTCTCCACCTTCGCCATCACCCTCACCGGAGCCTTCTCCACTTCCTTCACCCGAACCCTCGCCCGAACCTTCTCCTGACCCCTCACCGGAACCCTCTCCCTGTCCTTCTCCCTTTCCATTTCCTGAACCTTGTTGTTCCCAATGTTCCTTAGCGGCTTCCATTCCTTTTTGGCGGGCTAATTCTTGAGCATTAGATGGGGTGTCCGAATCAGACCCTTCACCTTCGCCCTCACCGCCTTCACCTTCTCCTTCACCTTCGCCACTACCTTCTCCGCTACCTTCTCCGCTACCTTCGCCGCTTCCTTCTCCTTCGCCGTTTTCACCATCACCACCTTCACCGGCACTTCCACCCCCTGCCTCATTTTCACCCCAACCCTTTTCGTCTGATGGTGGGGCGGTTTGTGGGCCTGTATCGTAGCCTTCATCGTAAGACCCCATAGTGGATGGGTCATGTAAATCCTTCTTCCGACGCTTCCCTTGTTCAACCCATTTTGACTTGTCGCTGACTGCCTTTGCTTTAGGGTCGGGTGCAATCCCAAACTCCCCTGTTTCCTTATCGGCTGATTGAATAATGAAGTAAGGCGTAGCATCCACTAATTGCTTGATGACACCACTATCCCCACCGAATATCCAAATGGTGTTCTCTTGAGGCACGACATCAACGATACCATACGCTTCCAATGCTCGCCCAAATCCCTCAAGTGTTGTAATCCATTGAGTCGGTTCCTCATCGGGGCGTGGATTATCCACCCATACGACCGGCAAATGGTCGGGTAATTCCTTTTGGAATCCGGTGACATTCCCGTTGGATGGGTTCAACCATAGATACGCCATAGTGTAATGTGGTGCATACAAATACTTAAGCGTTGCCCTCCTACCTATGTTTGACACTACCTTAATCTACTACCCGCACATGAGGAAGGTTTCTATTTAACTCTTTGTGTGAATGCGAGCAGTTAAATAGGTCATCACCACAAGTGAGAATTACCAACAGGTGAGAATTATGAGCAAGAAAGAAATTGAAGCATTTTTGAATGAATTGAGTGAAGTGAGAGCAGAATTGGCCGAGAACAGCGACCGCAAGTTCGTTGTGAGAGATACTCTCAAGGCCGAGTTTGATACTCTCTACAAGGACTACATCGTTGAGGGCTACACATCCGGCATCGAAGGCAACTACGGCGTGAACACGGCTGTTCGTGTTGTTGAACCAAAGACAGGTCGCCGACAGACACTTTGGCTCTCCGGCTACGAGCAGGAGCATTTCGTCAACTTCGTGAACGCACTTTTGGAATCCGGCAAGGACTACCCCTTCGTCTGCGATTTCCTCCGCCACAAGAAAACCGCCGCAGGTTCGGGCAACGAGTATAACCGCTTGTCTATCCTGCTTCGTGCTTCCGGTGATGAAGTGACCGTTCCGGCCGTTCCTGACGACCAATACGAAGATAACTGAATCAGCCATTAGACATCGGTTCATCCGATAGTCTGCTGTCGTGCCGATAGCAACATGGTTCATCCATTGAGGCGAAGGCATACACAGTTAGACTGACGAACACCGCTATAATGCTTCCCATTCGTGGGATTCGATAAGTGGCTATCCGTATAGGGTGGTTATCCTGAACGGATGATTCAAATAGATGGTTGCCTGTGATGACACATGGTGATGATTCCTCATGCCCAAGACTATTCCGAAGCCAATTTCAGACTTCGTGAATGAATGCGTCTTTGGTGTTAATTCGGGTCGCCCGTATCGCACACGCTCGGTGTCGTTAGAAGATGGCTACTATTCCCAAGTGACCGGAGAATACGCAGTCGGTTCAGGTATCTGCCTCAAGGTCGAAAGCGAACCTCTATCAAAGCAACATACGAGAAAGACGGCTATTCAATTCATCGTTTCGGATGGCGACTTTGCTATCCCTTGTATAGCGCACAACGGCACATCGGCTGTCCTACCTTCACCTAAGACTGCATCAGACTTGGCTTCCTGCCTACGGGTCGTGACCGACTCCATCAAGAACGGCACAGAAGTATTCGTGAGTGGGGCATTCTGCACCCACAAAGGGAAGCGTTTATTCGTCGTTGATAGTATAGAGGCCACCACTCGGAATCTTGAATCACAAATGAGCGATGTCCAATTTACGGATTTCATCAACCTATGCAACAAGCACAAAACAGACCCTCTCCGATTGATGATGAGGGATGATACCCTTTGGGCTGAATTGTTTGCTAAGGACTACCTCAAAATGGCTATCCTTCTATTCTGTTTGTCGCCCATGCGTAAGCAGGATATGTTGCACATCGGTATCGTATCCTCCGTTGGTGAAGGTAAAGACCACCTTATCGAGAGAGTCGTTGAGCCTCTCCTACCCGTTGGCGTAGCATCCACAGGGAAATTATGCACTATACCCGGCTTATTTGGGGCGATGTCCGGTGATGATATTAACTCCATTGAATTAGGACTCATCCCAAAGATGAACAACGAGCGTATCGCTGTGAGTGAGTTTCAGACTTGGGGCGGTGATGTATTCGGCGAATTGATGAACACGATGGCTAACGGCTATTTCACTATGCAAAAGGGGCAGGTGCATACTCGTAGGGATGCTAATGTCAATATGCTATTTCTCGGCAATCCTCCGAAAGAATATGAGGATGGAACGCATGATAAAGCGGTGATGTTGGCGGCATTTGGAGAATACACCCCACAAATCATCAGTCGGCTATCCCTCATATTTACTCAAATGAGCCTCGCAGGTGATGACGCCAAAGACAAAATCAGGGATGCGATTGTAAAGACCATGGATAATCACCACAATAGAAGCGGGAATATCCACACCCTCAATATGTGGCGCACCTTCTTCCGTGAGTATTTAAGGAAGGTTTCTGTGATGGAACCGGAGTTGGGAGCATTCGTGCAGACCATCAATTCTGAATACGACAAAATGGAAGGTATGGGGCAATTCGTAGCCGCATTCCTACTTAAAGGAAGAGTGAACAATGACTACCGCAAGTATCAAGAGTTCGCCAATTTGTGTCGAGGGTTCGCCCGACTACGAGGGCATTCACAGGTGAAGGTAGGAGATATTCTCACGGCTAAGACCCTATTCCAAAAGAGCCTTTCCACGCTAACTGATGATTTCCCTACGGAGGCGTTGGTTCGTGGCGTAGTGAATGAAGAAGTGCAAGCCCATCGTGACCTATGCGATATTGCCCCCACATTTGACACGCTTTCCGATGCCAAATCAAAAGGTATAGGCATCACACAGAAAATCCTTGATAGCCTCGTTAAATACGGGGCTGTGCGACAATTCAGCGACAAAACATACCATACCGTTGACGACTTCAATTGGGATAATATGGGGGTGAACGACGATGAATAGTATTGACCCTGAAACGGCGACTTGGTATTACTTGAAGGTGGGATACTACCCCCAATTCAAACACGGTGTTAAGGACTTGGATTGGGATGCTCGATTCACCCTGCTTCGTGATTTGTATGACCGAAAGGATGACGATAAATGGGAATTGAGGTCGGATGACCCCATAGCAGATATGATGGCGTATGTAGCCAAGAATGGTTATTTCACCTTCTTTGTCCGAGGCATTGATGTTTTCCCCGATGGCGCATTTAGGATGTCGTCAGGGGTATGTCGCTCCTTGGGTGTGTGGGGTGCTGTGACCGGAATGGAAGATGGGTGGAATGACGCTCTTTAAGTAGATGATTGGGGGTTAAAATAGTATGGTATTATCACCGGCCGCTCGCAGAAGGGCCACTCTTGCTCTTGACATGATGTTGAGAAGTGGTATTGGGGTCGAGTCTGCGGCAAGTAGGAATCACACGACACGGCGCACGGTGTTGAAGTTCCTCGATGAGTCAGGCATTCCCTATGTGTATTCAAAGGGAATCCCCCTCAAGATTGTTCGGACACCCCAACAAGAGGTCAAAAACTTCCTAACTCTCATGCACGAAGGAAAGTCAGCAACGGCCGCCGCCAAGAAATTAGGTGTGCCTGTGAGTGCTATGAGGAAAATGCGATTGAAAACTGCCAAGGGCGGTCATAGACTCATCATCCGTAAAAATAAGAAAACGGGCAGGTGGGAAGCCAATTTCGTTCCACTTTACGAACACTCGATGGTCGTTCATGGAAAATTGATTGGGTTTAGAGAGTCGGTGCAAGGTCGAGGACAATTAGAAGGGCCGGATGCAACAAATAAGCGTAAGAAAAAGAAACCCGACAAGGATTACACCGATATTTGGTGGCAGGTAGACTTCAACAATTTTCAATCCACACTTCCCGCAGAATCGGCGGGAGAGTATTGGAAACCGGCCATAGTGCAACATTTGAAGGGCATATTGGAATCGGCAAACATAACCCACCCTTCGCTGTCTGCCAAGTTTCTATCCAACACCGATGTTTCTGCACACGCTAATACTCACAATCGGGTTGATGCCGCAGGACAGATGAAATTATCCATGTTGGAAGAATTGTTGGAGAGGTATGATTTAAGAATGTCGCCCAAAGTTTCAGTAGGTGTGGATGATAATTTCGCCCCACGAACAACGGACTTCCTATCAACAACCGATTTGGATAGTGGACAACCACGACAAACGAGCGGGCCTTTTCAAGTGTTCTTCCTAACTACCGATAGTTTGAACATTTATCCAAAGACGGGTTCAATCAACATTACATTTGACTACAATTTGTCTGATGAACGAGTCGAATGATTACATTTGCCGCAACGGGGGTTATTCCCCCGCAAGCCCTACCTTTCCTCAAAAACCGGAGGGAGAGGGTGGCTACACAGTAGCCAACCTTGCGGCGGTTCAAAATAGAGTGACTATCTACTTAATGTCGCCTACAAAGCATTAAGTAGTCCAATATGGCTACCACCGTTATGGCTTTAGACAGGTATGATAAGGCAGATGTAGTAGCGGTAATTGGAATGGCACTTGCTTCGGCAGAATTGGGCGGATATGCGCTCACTTCGTATGAGTGGCTCGGAGAAGGGGGAATCGGTTTGGCCGCTCTCGCAATTTTGAGTAATCTCTATGTGAAGCACAAGACGGGCATTGTAGCCAAGATTGATGGAATCCGACACAAGGTATTTCGTTCAGCGCACAAAGATGGTGACGAAGAAATCATCGAAGATGTGTTGGATGCAGTAGCCGAAGTTGCGGGTGATGTCGCCGATGATGGCGAAATCAACAATTCCAACGATTGATTGCTCACCTTTAAGTAGCGAATTGCGGTAATCTATACCGAAAGGTATGTCTAACGGATTCCAACGATATGTTGTGCAAACAGACACACGGTTTCAAGACGAGGCCATGTTTGATGAGTGGTCTATCCAACATTTTACCACCGGAGCAATCGTTGGTGGGTTGGGAATACTCAACCTCGGACAATATTTCGTTCTCCATACTCTATTTGAAATATGGGAAAACACGATTGGGATTGTTGATTGGAGAAGGTGGGGTTGGGAAAAATATGAAGGTGATTCAGTCGCTAACATGGTGGGCGACACTATTAGTGGTTGTGCAGGATTTTACATCGTGGATAAGATAACCGAGGGCAAAATGGCCCCGCCCGTCATGCTCGCTGTCCTGATAGGCTTAGGGGCATTCATTTCCTATCATCATCCACCACCCCCTGACAAGGTGATGAAAGGGTTGGTATCGCTTGGAGTGGTAGGCTTTGGAGTGTTAGCCGGTTATCTATTCTACAAAGCGGTTAAATAGGTGGTAAGCCAATGATTCAGTATGGTGAGCGAAGCCTACGAAGAGTATTTTGGGTTGTTGGCTGACAAAACCAACGAGTGCTACGAAATCGCAGGGCGATGTCGGGCGAAAGGCTACGACTATTCTCAAGAAGTGGAAATCCCTCAAGCCCATGACCTCGCCGACCGGACTCAAAAACTACTCGACTTCTTGCACCCACGAAATACTGCTGAACAAATCCGAGAATTAACGGAAGCCCATGATGGAAACCGAGAGTTGGTTGCTTTCGATATTGCGAAAATCGTCTGTGCAGAAACCTACCTCTATGGAAAGTTCGGTAAGTGCCAACCCTGTGGTGGGAACGGCACAACCAAAAGTGGGTATTACACCAATGAGTGTGATGATTGCGAAGGAACGGGAGTATCAATAGACTACAAACCTGAAATTACTACTGCTTGGAAGGACACCCTTACCGAGTTTGAGAAGAAAGCAGTTTCAAGACCCGACAAGCATCTTGCCGTTTGCATTTATCATGGGGTCTGTGCAGGAACGGCTGTCTTGACCGAAGGCATCCTTGTAGCCCCGCTTGAAGGTGTGGTTTCGTGTAGGGTTATCAAGAATGAGGATGATACTAAGTCGCTGTGTATTAACTATGCGGGGCCGATTAGGTCTGCGGGTGGAACAGGTCAAGCGTTGTCTGTTTTGATTGGGGATATTTTACGGAGAGAGTTCGGCTTTTCCTCACCACAGGTCACCGTGGAGGAAACCGAGCGATACAAAGAAGAGGTTTCAGCATACAGTCGTGGCCTTCAATACCGACCCTCTAATCCTGAATTGGAAGTGATTGCTAAGAATTGTCCGGTCTATATTGATGGAGAAGGGGTAGGAGCAGAAGTGACCGGCCAAAGGGATTTACCAAGAGTGCCTACCAACAAGGTTCGGGAAGGTATGCTATTGGTTATGTGTGAAGGACTCGTTCTCAAGGCTCCCAAAATCCTTAAATACACGACTGCCCTCGGCTTGGATGGGTGGGAATGGTTAAGAGCCTTCACCAAGTCATCGAAGGGTGATGATGCGGAGATAAACCCTAATAAGAAGTTTCTAAGTGATATGGTGGCGGGGCGACCCATTTTCAGTCGCCCTATGGCAACAGGTGGGTTCAGACTCCGCTACGGTCGCAGTCGGTTAGCAGGACTCGCTACTACGGCTTGTCATCCGGCCACCATGAAGGCGGTATCGGGTTTTATGATTGTGGGAACTCAATTGAAGTATGAGCGACCGGGAAAAGGAACGGTGGTGACTCCGTGTGAGAGTATTGATGGGCCGTATGTTCAATTCACCGATGGTAGTGGCAAACGGATTCAAGATGAAGCCGACATTCCCGAAGGATTACCAATAGACCCTGATTGGCCGATTAAGACAATTTGGGATTTGGGGGAGTTGCTCGTTCCGGTGGGTGAGTTTTTGGAGAATAACCACATCCTCGCCCCAAGCCCCTATGTTGATGAATGGCATGAGCAAGTGCTACCCGATGGTGTGGAATATCCTTCATCATTCAAGGAAGCCAAAACGCAATCCATAGAACATGGAATCCCAATCGCCCCCAAGTATGTTGCTCTTTTCGATGCGGTTTCAGCCGAAGATTTGTTGAAGTGTCTAAATGACCCACAGGCTCACACTACCACAGTCTATATGACCGGAATGAACATCACTAAGGATGGGGATATTTACGGGGATGCGGCAGAAGTATTTAAGGATTGTGTAGGCAAGACCATAAAATCAACAATTCCTGAAGGTGCTGATGGGGTGTGGCTCATCAATGAGTTGGCTGATTATGAAATCAAAGCAAGAGGCACACTACGAATAGGTGCGAGAATGGGGAAACCGGAAGGGTCAAAGCACCGTGAAATGAGGCCACGAATACATGGGTTGTTTCCTGTTGGATTCAAAGTAGGTAATAAGCGACTAATGCGTGATGCGGCCGGTGTGAATACCTCGATTGAGTTAGGGTTGAGGGTTTGCGATGATTGTGGGGTGCATACTTGGAAGCCCGCTTGTTCGGGTGAGGACAAACCCCATACCATCACAGCGACAAGACACATAGGAAACAAAACGCAAGAAATAGGTTGGGATGAATTGTGGGCTGATAGTTTGAAGAAGGCAGAACATATCGGCAATCCTCAAGTGAAAGGAGTCAAGGGTTTAACCTCAAAGGAGAAGTGTCCCGAACCAATGGTGAAGGGGATTCTCCGACACAAGAATGATATTTCCGTGTTTAGAGATGGAACTATGAGATTCGATATGGTGGATATTACGATGACTCACTTCACCCCTACGGAAATAGGAATGACGATGGAGCAAGCACATGAATTGGGATATAGATTTGATACACACGGAGAACCACTAACAGATGAAAACCAAGTGGTCGAATTGAAAGTTCAAGACATCATCATCCCTCGTAATTGTGTTGAGGAATTGCTCAACGCTACTCGATTTATAGATGATTTGTTGGTAAAATTGTATGGGGAGAAACCCTACTATCAATGCGAAACAGAATCCGACCTCATCGGACAGTTGGCTATGGGGATTGCTCCGCACACTTCAGGGGCTATCGTGTGCAGAATCGTTGGCGTAGCCCAAGTGAAGGGTCACTATGGACATCCATTCTTCCACGCCGCAAAGCGGCGGAATTGTGATGGGGATATAGACGCCATTTTACTACTACTTGATGGATTGGTTAATTTCAGTCGTGGGTTCTTGCCCGCTAATCGTGGTGGGCTGATGGATGCACCTATTATTCTCACCATGCGAATTAACCCTGCGGAAATCGACAAAGAAGCACTCAATGTGGAAACCTGTTGGAATTATCCTGTGGCGTTTTATGAATTAACTCACTCGGACATTCCACCCCCTGCTAAGGATGCGTTGAAGGCAGGTGTGGAAATTGTGGAGAGTAGGCTCGGAAAAGATACTGAATTGGAAGGGTTTGGATATACCCACACCACGCCTTGTTGTGATGCGGGGCCGAAAAATAATCCTTACAATACTCTTGAATCCATGCGGCAGAAAACGATGGCCCAATTCGCCCTCGGTGAAACGCTATTCGCTGTGGATAATAGGCAACAAGCATCCATACTGATTGACCGGCACTTGATTAGAGATATGAGAGGGAACCTGCGAGCGTTTGGACAGCAGAAGGTTAGGTGTCCTAAGTGTGGAACATCATATCGTCGTGCGCCTATTTCGGGAAAGTGTATGACGATTGTTGAGGAACGGTCAGCAGATGAAACAGTCACAGGAAATGCCGAAATAATCATGTGTGATGGAAACATTATTTTGACCGTCACGCACGGGTCAGTCAAGAAGTATGATGGGTTGATGGAAGATTTGATTGACCGCTACGGTTGCGAAAACTACACGGAGCAATTGTATGAGCAAGTTAGCCGGTGGGTTCAGCAGACATTTGAAGATAGGAATGAGAAAAAGCAAGTCAAATTATTTTGATTAGAAAAAGAACGCCGAAGGACAGGACTCGCACCTACACAACCCGACTCGTCAGCCGTTGGCTTCATCCCACCCCTGCGAAGGTTAGGGAATCTTCAGCAATCTCTCCGAGGGGGGTTCGGTTAATAAGGCTTTCTATTGGTGTTTGTTTTCTCAATCTACCAATAATGCTTGCATCTGATAATCATACGCATCAACTGAACATAGTATCGGTGTCGGATTTCGGAGGTGGTGGGTCTTTATGTCCGAGCAACGCTTCAACTAATTCTTTCAAAGCCTGATGATAGCCGTTGATGTCGTTATGGATGGTATCGAGGATTTCCAAGACTTCATCCATTTTTTTATCAACTTGCGTGACCGTCGCTCTTTTCTTCGGAACAGAAGGCGTGACCTTATCTTCCATACCCCTTATTGGCTGTTCTATGACTTAAAGGTTAGGATGACTCATCATCGGGTTCCGAGAGGGTCACTTTTGGCTTCGGTGAATGTCCAAGTGCATTTTCAAGAGCGTGGATTATACGCAATAATTGAATTGCACCCTCTTTCCCTTGACAATTTATTTGATTTATTACATTTAATAATAATTCAGCATCTTCGGGTTTGATAGAAATGGTAATTTCACCCATACTATTCACTTATCCATCTACCTATTTAATACTATTTATCAAG
>Ga0098047_10000416_pt1 | contig 16947 bp, 22 predicted proteins | sample 12_taG_FD_92585 | JGI IMG/M metagenome (GOLD analysis project Ga0098047, IMG submission 92585) | Marine viral communities from the Subarctic Pacific Ocean - 12_ETSP_OMZ_AT15267 metaG | ecosystem: Environmental > Aquatic > Marine > Oceanic | place: Subarctic Pacific Ocean | collected 2015-01-16 | reverse complement strand
GGAAGATTTCGACTATGATATAGTTTCAGATCATAATACTTAAGAAAAGTCTCATGCATACCCCCTCTCAAGGGTAACGACAAATAACATTGCTTTATTCTCATTGACTAAGTACTTTCTTAAATAATGATTCATATTGCTTTGCAGTTTTATCTATATCAACATGCGTATTTTTTACGTGTATTTCTTTTTTTGAACATTTTACAATAGCGTTAGCAACTATATCTCTATCAAAAGATGGAGGATTGTATAGATCACAAGGCTTAAAATCCCAAGGCTTATCAATATTGCAAACGATACCACCACCTGGACGGACCAACTCCTGAGTCCCGCCAACATTATTAGTTATAACAGGAACGCCAGCGGCTATTGCTTCAACAACACTATTTGGACACCAATCTATCCAAGATAAATGAATTGATGCATCACAATTCTTTAGATATGATGCTAATTTTCTTTGAGAAAGATTGCCAAGATATTTTATATTTGGCTCTTTCCTAAAATACTTCTTTATCCTACTAGAATTGCCACACTTAGATATGTCTCCCGCTACAAATAAACAAGACCCTTTAACATTTGCATGCAAAAAACACTTTATAGACTCTCTAAGCCTCTTGTGAGGTCGCCATCTTGAATACGCTATAAAGCAATGATCAAACCCATCTACTATTACTGGTTCAACATCATTATGAGCGTCTAAATTCGTCCCATTAAATATAATGTCATAAGAGACATCTATTTTTTTGATATATCTATCAGAAGCTTTTTTACAAAATTTGGTTTGATATACTACGCCATCAGCTTTTTTAAGATTTTTTAATATCCCATTGTTTTGTTTCTTATATTTTTGCTTTATATTGTGCCATATACCATCAAGTCTAACTATCGATTTTGCTTTTATCTTTGTTTTTTCTAAAAAGACTATATTCAAAGAAACATCGTGAGGCTTATGTATGTCGCTTGTTATGCCAATCCCAAGTTTTTTAAGAGACACAGAAAGTCTTTCACAAAAGAAACTTTTGCCGGATGCTGCCTTTTCAGATAAAGATGGTATACAGATAATCATTAATCTTCCCAAATTCTAGTATTGTCTTTATTGATTCCGTTTGTCTTCCTAAGATCATAAACAGACCTTGCCAAACTATGTACTTTTTTGTTATATTTTTTGTTAGCCTGTCTATATCTAGTCATCTGCTTTTTATGGTATCGGTAAAAAGCCACAGGTTTATTAACATATGATCTCGACACAAAACTTAGATCTTTTTCTGATTGACCAAAAAATCTCCACCACATCTCTCTATCTGACGCAGACCTCAACTTCTCCTCATAAAGACCAAACTTTTTATATAAATCTCTTTTTATAAGAACTGTCTGAGCGTGTATTTCATACGGGGTAGGATAATGTAATATCACAGGCTTTTTTATTTTACAACATTGCTTATATGTAATATTATTTTTAACAGATATTGCATCAGCATGACAAAACTCGGTTCCCTCTTCTAGCATAGCCTCTACTCTCCAAATTAACGATTTCTTTGTCAACATATCATCTGCATCTAATATAGTAAGATATAAACCATTAGAAGCTATAATCCCTTCATTCTTAGCTGTAGAATAGCCACGATTCTTCTTAAACCTAATTAAATTAATTCCCTTATTGGCGAATGTCCTCGCAACATAATCGGCTGATCCATCTGTAGAGCAATCATCAACTACAATAATCTCAACATTAGTGTAGTTTTGTCTCCTAACAGAATTAATACAATCAGCAATGTACTTTTTATAGTTATATAATGGGATAATAACACTTACTAAAGGTCTTCTATCGGTTTTCTGTGGATTAGTCTGTGTTTTAACAAATTCAATACCTGAAAAAAATAACTCTTTTGTTATTAAAAAACTCGAATCGGCTACTTTTTGAAAACATGCATGAATTAAATTATTCCCATTTTTAATTATTTTACCTAAATGAATTATTCTATATGAATTTTTTTCTGCTAAATTCCTAAAAAAATCCAATGTATAATAAACAGGACAATGATCTTTACATGATCCAAACTCAGGGACAGAATGCAACATTATCCCACCAGTCTTACAACATACATGTATGTTCTTAAAACATTCATATTGAGATTGTATCGGAGAAACATGTTCAGACGTACCCATGTTAGTAACAACATCAAACGAATCTATCCACTCTTTATTTCTAATTGGATCTCCTAAATCATGAATAATAGATCCGTTTTCTCCATTAAAATCTACAGATGTATAACCAATACCTTTCGATTTAAAATATTTCTTAGCTGTAACAGTCTTCTTTTTGATGACAGCTTGAACAGATTTTTTTATATGTTGATTACCAAGCTCTAGCATTTTAATTGAACTTAAATCATCACCATAAAACTCTTGTAAATATTTATTCACAAAATTCCAACATTGTATATTATATCCCATATTAAATATCTCCAATCGATATAAGGTCTTTTGAAAAAAAAGATGATACATCAATTTTCTTTAATTTACCTACTCTATATTTTTCTCTAAAATTATACAAATTCATTACCCATCTTGGACTAGTCTTATTACTAGGGTTAAGTCTCTTTCCTACATATTCGTCACTTTCTAACGTAGATCTCTTCAAAAATCGGACATGCAAACATCTCAAAGGGCATTTATTCCACTTGTACTTTTTATATAATAAGCATTCACTTTTAGACGAATACCCAGATCTAAATTTTCTTTTTTGACTATGGAAAAGAGACATTTTACCATCAGTCTTCCAATATTTCAACAAACCAAAATTATATATCTTATTTGGATCTTTAGAAGGTGGAGCTAAATATCCTTGAGCTACATGTTTATCATCTATAGATTTGGCGTGTAAAAAATATCCCTTAAATCTAAATAATTTACTATTCTTCTTCTCAAGTAACATCTCTCTGACCGAACTAAGACCTGAAGGATCATAAATCTCATCTCCATCAACACCAAAAATCCATGTATTAGTACCAGCATATGCTTTAACATAATTTTGAGCGTCAATAAAACTATCTATACTGTTATACTCTACTTTTTTGTTTACATCAACTATTCTTTTTACGATCTCAGCCGTATTGTCGGTAGAACAATTATCCAAAACTATTATTTTATCACAAAAATCTATAACATTTGTAATAATTCTATTAATATAAATGTCTTCATTTTTTATTAAACAAATTCCAATAATTTTATATGACATAATTACTTTTTATTAGAAATAACAATAATATAATCTCTTTTTGAATGTTCAGGCTTGCCACTATGCTTGCCAAATTCTATAGTTTTAACTATAAAATGATCTTCAGATATCATATCTTGATATTCTTTAAATGTTGCTCCAAAAGGATCACCTGAATCAACATGCTCAGGTCCATGACTGTAATTCCAAGATAAAAAACACAATCCATTTGAAGTTAAACACCGCATCCATTGTTTAAGGCAGTCTTTTGGCTTATAGCTATGATCTAAAGCATTACTAAAAATAAAATCAACATTATTAATCCATTTATCTTTAACTTCATGAAAATCCCACTGTATAATGTGATTAAACATTTTAGCTGTAGGAGATATATCTGTTCCTATTACCTTGATATCAAGTGCTTTTCTAAACTGTTTTACTTCCCAACCATTTCTAGCTCCATGACATATACCAAATTTATAACCAGGAATATTCTTTTTTATATACTTAGAAACAATTTTAATTTCTTTTCTACTTACACCAACAAGCTTAAGTTTCTTTTTATTTTTCTTTACTTGATTATCAAAATAATTGTCATATGATTCATATTTATGTAATTTCATTTATTTCCACCAATGATCAGTAGTTAACCAATCTTTTCCTATACTAATATACTCTTTAACCGCTTGATGGACTTTGTTATTGACGGTCCCAATAAGTTTAGATTCGTTATCTATTTTTTCTATAATATCTTCAATATTATTTTTATCCCAAGGAATAGCATTTGGAGCACTCCCATTATAAATACATCTTCTCCCTTTCATCCCAAGTTCCACGACAGTATTGGCAACGCCATCATGACTTGTCAATCTTAAACCACAAAAACATTTGTCATAAACTCGGAAAAGCTTTTTTCTTGTATAGCTCTTATGACTCGTTATTATATTAATCTTAAACTTACATAATTTTTTAATCTTTTTTACGAAACGTTTACCATATAAATCCCCACTTTTTTTAGGAACATAAGTATAGATCTCGTTCCCCAACTTAGTAGGTTGTATTTGATGAGCAGGAGAAGCAATAATAGGAATGATTTCATACTCTACATCATATTTATCAAGATCCCTCGCCATAAAATTAGAAAGAACTATATGTTTAACATCCTTTTTTATGGCGAGTTTAACATTCTTTTTTCTCATTATATCAGAACCGCACCATACAACTACAGCCTTAGCTTTATGTTTTTTCAATTTATTTAGATCGACATGCGTATACAGCCCAAAAAAAATGCATGGCTTTTTAGGATCTTTATAGGGCTTCAATCCATACATATCGTATATTGATTTGAATATACCGCTATGCTTAACTGGCGTTGCTAAATAACACTGTTTAATTCTCACTCGATTCTCTTTCCTTTTTTTCTTTTATCATTCTTAAAGAAAAATCATCATGATCGTTCTTCCCTACGAGATCAAACCCAAGATCTTGCAATTTTGCAACCAGAGCATAATGCTCATTTTTAGTAACTTTTTTTAACTTTTTGTGATGCCACTCACAAATTATTTTATCAATGTAAGATATAGAACCTGTCTCAATAAGGTGATTTAAAAGTTTATACTCAAAACCTTCTATGTCTATTTTAACAACTATATAATCATCTTTATTAAAATTATTGATTAAATACTGTGAGAAATCTATAGATTTAACTCTTATGTATCTATCTTTTTTTATATTTCCAGACTTTTTAGAAGACATTAATGTAGATCCTGATCCTATTTTTTTAGGACCAAGACCCTTTCTGTAAATATTAAGATATAATTTAACGTTCTTTTTGCCTATTGTAGATACGGCAGACTTGATAATTTCTACGTGAGGATATGCAGATAATCTTTTAACCGCTTTATTAAACAACTTAGGAACTGGCTCAAACCCAATATATTTGTCAAAATCCTTAAAATAATTTTCGATCATCACCTTAAGGAGCTTGCCATCATTAGTCCCTAAGTCTATGAAATATCTCATTTTATCCACTTCCTTTCTCTTGCAATGGTTTTTAATGGATTTCTCCACTCCTCAAAAGCAACAGCTTTATAGGACGTACCAGAAATATCGTTTATTATTTTAGCCAAACGAACTGACGAATTAAAAAATCCATATTTCTCGTTAAACCATTCCTTACATACACTACCGTCTAAAATCATAGAATCCTTCATAGCATTACGCAAAGACTCTACACATTCATTTTTATTATATCGTTTATGCCAATATTCAGATAAGGATGGAGCATCAAAAAATCTACCAGTTTCACTAGATACGTATTTCCAACCTCCATATATATTACTGTTAACAACAACTGGTTTCCCACGAACAATTGCTTCGGCTAGAATACGTGGACTTGCATCTGCGGTATTAGGAAATAATACAAACTTAACGCTATTCATAATAGAACAAACATCTTTTGTAGAAAAATTCTTATCTATAATTGTTAAATTTTTCCACTTACTTCTCAATGATTTTAACTTCTTCAAAGTCTGAACATGCATTTTATCTTCAAATTTCTTTGTTTCACGAGTAGCGTAATTTATAATCAAACCTCTTAATCCAAGTTGTCTAGCAGCCTTATCTATCATAGGCAAAATATGCAATCCTTTGCAATTTACTCCTTGTTTCGAAAATAATATAAAACACACAAAATCGTAACTCTTATTATCAAAATACTCCATTCTATTCAGAGTAGGAGTAATCAAAGACGAACAAAAATCTGATTCAGATAATAAATGAAGCTTTATATCTTTAGGAAAAATATCTGTCTTTTTAAATGGATGACATATCGCTTTTACTTTTTTAGACCACTCCATCTCATTCTCTAAAAATCTAAAATCACATACAATACAAATAGAATCATTCTTTAATTGTTTATTTTGTAAAGATTCACTAGTGCCTTTACGCAATATCCTATTTGGAATTTGTATAACTTTTTCGTCATCAATTGCCAATAATTTTTTACAGTATCTGGTTTAACTTTCATTTTAACATCTCCAATCCAGAAAAATCTGTTTTCCTGTCTTCTATTTTTTTTAACACTTCTTTTTGCAATTCTTTATTTATTTTCTTTTTTGCTTTAGACCTGTGCATTTGCAAAGAGTGTCTCCTATATATGGCAACATCATTTGTAACATAACCAACTTTGAAATTATTGTTAAAAATCCTAGCAAACATTTCCCTATCACTTTTACATCTTAACGTTTCGTCATACAACCCTATACGTCTGTGTATGTCCTTTTTCAACATAACACCCTGAGCGTGAACATATTTATAGTTTCTATTCTTTAACCATTGCCCCCACATTTTAGATCTCTTAAGTTCTTTGTTTTTAAGATCGAGACAAGGACCATGTACAAAGTCATAACCTTGCATTATTTTATTATACCTTGTAATGATACCCTTATCTGTCAACATGTCATCAGCATCAAGCATAATAAGTATTTCTGATCTAGCCGCTTTGATCCCAATATTTTTTGCATGAGAATAACCTTTGTTTGAGCTTAATGGGATATATACGACTCTATCAGATTCATATTTTTTAATTATTTTATAAGGATTATCTGTAGATGCATCATCAACAATAATCATTTCAGATTCAATAAAATTTTGATTTAAAAATGATTTAATTGTTTTGTGAATATATTTTCTATAATTATACAATGTCGTAATAACAGAAACTTTAATTGCCATTAAACATATCTCCTAAAAATATCAGCGTATTGCTCAGCGACCAAATTAATATCTAAATCTGGTCGAACTGCTCTTTTCTTTATTTTAATAACATCATGTATCCCTTGAGCAACAGTTTTTGGGTCTAAATTGTCAAGTCCATTAAAAGCCTCAGTGCTTAAAGGTTTAAAGTTCCAATGATCAACATTTAAAATCACTCCATTTTTTTTAACAATTTCTTTAGTACCTCCGAGATTGGAACAAAGAACGTTCAAACCACACGCCAACCCCTCAACGACAACATTGGGACAAGAATCTATGTGACATAAATGTATCTGATAACTACAGGCTTTCATTACAGAAATTATTTTAGACCCTTTAAGTTCTCCAAGAAAAACTATATTTCTATTTTTATATTCATCTCTCCACTCTGAATGAGTTTTTCCTATAAGATACAACGGATTACTGATACCAGCCTCTAAGTATCCCTTGATAATAGATAAAGGTCTTTTATTGGGTCTTCTTTTCCATTGAGAGCAGGCTACAAGGCTCCCAGGAGGGATATCAGTACGAGGTTCTATATCAGATATCTTTTTTAAATTGATGCCGTTATAGACGACTGTAGACCTTTTAGGCGAGAGTTTAGTTATACTCTTAAACATCTGTTCAGAATACTTAGATTGAAAAATAACATGTTTTGCTTTTTTAGCTGAATATCGGATTGGGTCATTGTGATATAAATGCTTCTTCTTATAATAAACTCCATCAAGTCTTATCACAAATGGCTTATTATGTTTAGTTTTCTTCCTGATAAAAACAAGCTCTAAATCAAAATTTGATTTTTCGTCACCAGTTACAGATATATCTGGAACTTTCTTTAAAGCAGGACGAATTCTGTCCCTAAATGTTTTTGGCCCACCACTCCAACCTGATTTTTCGCATAATAATTTCATCATTTGTTTTTATGAACTGTAATAGGATAAACGGTATAATTGTATAATTTTCGTCTTTTTCGAGCTTCTTTTCTTAGTTTTTTCCACATTCCTTTAGTGTCTTCACTTGTAGAAATTGAAAACGAATATCTTTGTCTATATTTGTAACACACTTTATTTGTAAAGAGTCCCGGACCTAATTCCTCAAGCCTATACCCCATATATTTATCGACAGCACAACGCAAACCCTTTTGAAAAACTTTATCTAATCGTTGTATCCTTCTTGAAAAAGTCCTCCAATGAGAAAAAGCGTGTTTTGCTCCAAGGTCTAATAGCGATCTCCCTTTTGATGGAGCCTTGCACCATCCTCTTTTTTTAGTTTTCATTGTCATATTACAAATATCAAACTGAGTATAAATCCAAGCTATATCAGGATATTCTTGATATAAATCATAAACATACTTCACTGCTGTTTTTTTTAAAGCATCATCAGCATCTAACACTCCAAAAAAATCACCTGTTGCTACGGATAGAGCTTTACTATATGAACTCCCACAATATCTTCTTTTATCATTATATAAAACTTTAAGTTCTATCCCATTGTCCAATATTTTTTTAGTTAGATCTTGTATTACGTACTTAGTTCTATCTTTAGACCTATCATCGACAAAAACAACTTCAAGCGGTCTATGAGTCTGTGCAATAATGGATTTAGCCCAGCCTTTTAAATACTTCCCGCAGTTATTAGATGATGTTAATATAGTGAATTTCTTTTTCATTTTTTAATACTAGCGATTTTAAATGGTTTCAAATTATACCTCTTACGTCTACAAACAGCATCATTTTTAACTTTCTTCCACTGTTGCATAGCTTTTTCTACTCTAGATATAGCACCAGGAGTCCCTGTCCGATAATTATAACAAACTCTATTTACAAACATACCTGAACTTAATTCTTCAAGTCTATATCCCATATATTTATCGACAGAGGATCTCAATCCAACTCCCCAGATTTTATCAAGTCGAGGATGACGCTTAGAGAACGTTCTCCAATGAGAATATGTATGTTGACCTTTCAAGCCGAGACTTAACATGCTCTCTCCACTTTTCGGAGCTGAACAAAACCCTCTTTTTAAAAATTTCATTTTCTTATCAAACATATTAAACTGGGTATAAATCCATGCTATTTTTGGGTTCTTGTTATACAAATCCATTATATATTCAACAGCATCATCAACAAGAGCATCATCAGAATCTAACACTCCAAAAAATGAACCTGACGAATTCTCCCAAGCTTTTTTATAAGAACTTCCACAATATTTTCTTGATTCATTGACTAATACTTTTATATTTATATCATTTTCTTCAAATTTATTCTTGCTATCATATATTCTTGTTAACGTGTCATCTTTCGACCTATCATCAACGAAAATAACCTCTAAAGGTCTATATGTTTGAGCCAATATAGATTCAGCCCACAAATCAAAAAACTTACTTGAATTATAAGCTGAAGTTAATATCGTAAATTTTTTATTTGTTTTTCCCATAATAAACTTGCTCTATTAAATTCAAATAACTTTTAGACATTTTTTTGGAACTCAAATTATCTCTAAAATGTTCTCTCGTAGTTTTTTTAAGTTTTTTCAACTCGTCAGGGTTGTTGCATAATCTTTCTAATATATCACGAGCGTGATGTTTGGTTTTAAAAACATATCCATTAATTCCTTTCTCTATAACCTCTTTATTCCCAAAATGATTACTACAAATAACAGGAACTCCACACGCTAAAGATTCAAGGACGGAAACACTTAAACCTTCTTGTTCGTTAATTTGGTACAAAAAGAGATCCCAACTTTTCATAATAGAAACCTTTTCTTCAAATTCTGTTACAAATCCCCTAAAAATTATCCTATTACGCTTTCCTTTCATTTTAGAATAGTTCTTTCTAGCACGCTTTAAAAATGATCCCTCTCCTATATAATCGTGTATCATTTTCTTGGGCAATCTCGCTGTAACGCACCATTTTATCCAACCGTCAGAATATTTCCACTTATTAAAGGTATTAATACGGCCAGTCAAAATATGCGTCCTACGATCATATCTACTTTTGACAGGAGATATATTGTCGTATCTGTCAAAATCAACGCTATTCATAATTGTAACCATTTTCCCTCTACAGCGTTTTTTATGCTTTTGCATACCAGTTAACATGCTCTTACATACAGAAATTATATAATTGCATTTATTGATCCTAATTTTAAAATCTGGCTTTGCAAAAGTGTGATTAATAACAAAAATAGGAACAGAACCAAACAGGTCTTTGTATAAAGTAGTATCAGAACGCAATAATTTATGATAAATCAAAACACACGGCTTATGATCTAAAATTCTCCTAATAAATTCTTTATTTTTAAGACGACCAACATTTATATTGTAAGAAAAACTAGCATTGGACCTCGCTATTTTGCTACTATTTGCACAATAAACAATTTGCTTATAATCTGAATGCTTATCAATAGAGTAAAAAAGCTCCATAAGCATAGTTTGTGCTCCTCCTATATGGAAATTATCTATATAGTGAATAATTGTAGGTTGTTCTTTTTTCATTATTTTAAATATGACTTATTATATAAACTAATACTATCTTTCAAAAGAGATTCGTGATTAAATGTATACAACTTTTTGCCTGTCACTTCTGCATACATTTTAGTCAACTCACATGTATACTTGGCAGTATGATGCTTAGTCTCTAGCCCTCTACCCATGATTTGAGTTATAGCTCTTAAAGCATTGTTAGGCAACCAAAAATATCGATGATCGTACAAATCGACTCCAACAAATATTATCTTCTTATATCCAAGATATGTTATAAGGTGCATAATGCATGTCATAGTGCAAAAATCATAAACCAGACCATCCTCAAAAATATCATATTCCATCATTTTCTCAGAAACGACTCTACACCTACGACCTCTATTGCCAAGCTTGTCTTCAAACTCTTTGAACTCGGTCTTCGCAAAAACCTCATCTAAAACTATGCCATTATGCATAAATTTATTAATGACTGCCTTAAGAGAATAAGAGTTGGTCCTCTTCCATCTCTGAGATGATGTTAATAAATTATCACATATAAGACAAGACTTGGGATAATGAGCATTCAACTTACTAACTAAAACGCTTTGAGTCTCACCCCTAGTGGCAAAAGACTTCGTACCTTGTTCTCTCAAAAAATAAAAAGTTGTTGGTATGCCAGACTTACATAGCCAATTAAATCCGATAGAATCAAACTGAGATAAATGATCTTTATCTTCATTCGTAAGAGTCTTAATGGAATTGCCACAACCATAAACTACAATCGTATCACTATTCTTATATCTTAAAAATTCTTTCTTGCCTATTCTATTCATATCTCAAATATACTTTTACATTTATCACATTTATAATTTAATTTTATTTTCGCCTTTAATGCTTCTCTTGTTGCAATGACGCTATTACAATCGGGACATACTGTCCTTCTAAGTTCTACAGCTTTATCGTTGAAGATATTATGGACATAGACGAAATTAAAACCAGTCTTTAAATATTCTGCTACCTCAAAAACCATTTCATCAGAACTACCCTCACCTAAGTTTTCGTCAGTTGGAATAATCCTCAATACATGAAGCGGAACATCCGATTTTGGACCTATCGAATCCAAACGAAAAAGAGCAGCAAAATTATATAAATCACTATCCTTATAAACTGGGAGACTGATCTCTACATGCTTCCCTTTCTCAATGGCTTGTTTTATCCTTTTAAGGACAGTAATCTCTTTATCCTTGTTCGCTCCGCATCTATGATAATATTGGCTAGGATCGCCCTTCCAGTCTATATTCAGAGCATCAGTAGCCTCGATAATATCAAGCCAAGGGGATTCTTCAGCGTAAGCATTTGTGCTTATCATAAATTTGATATGTTGCTTCTTACACTTCTCTGCCAAATCTATAAGAAACTCATAATAAGGGATAGGCTCAGTATAAGTCATACATACGCCAATACACCCTTTTGCAACAGCCATATTGACTATCGCACTTGGACTAAAATATTTACATCCGTCAGCGTCCTTCTTTTTACTTATGCATGTATTCTGGCAAAAACTACAAGACAAGTTACAACCATAACCGCCGACTGACAATATCTTAGAACCTGGGAAGAAATGATAAAAAGGCTTCTTTTCAATCGGTTCTATAGCCATTGTAGAAATGCGACTGTAACCTTCGAGATATATCCCATCCTTAGAAGCTTTTCTAGCCCCACAGATACCAACTTGACCGCTTTTCAACGTACATTCATGTGGACATATCTCACATTTGAACAAATCACTCTTTTGTTTTTTCAACGAACGTCTCCTCAGGGTTCTGTCTCTCTTTCCATATTTTGCCAATGAGACACTGACCATCCATGTGATCTATTTCGTGTCCAATGACTTTCGATGCAAATCCTTCAACATCTTCTACATGTTCTTCAAAATTTTCATCTAAATATTTAACCTTTATACTATAAGGTCTTTGAATTTCTGAGACTATTCCTGGGAAGGAAAGACACCCCTCTTCTCCGGTAGTGAATTTATTAGAAGATTGTTCTATAATTTCCGGATTTATTAATAATTTTACTACGTTAAGCTTCGTATTAATTCTTAATGCACATACTCTTTTATTTACTCCTATCTGACAAGCCGCCATACCAACTCCGTTTGAAGTCGCGCATAAAACATCCGTCAGAGTCCCGATAAACGAAGCGTCATCATCCTTAGTAAGTTCTGTAGATGGAAGATGAAGTTCAGGAGCATCATATAAAAGAATTTTCTCAACAAGCTTCAGATTAGCTGCTCGTTTTTTCTCTCGCTTAGCGAAAACTCTATTACGTCTTTGTATGATTTTTGATTTTGTTGATTTCTTACCCATGATTTTAACGTAACGCAACCTTAATTCGGATGCGACCATCCTTATCTACTTTTTCTGATTTAAAAATATTTAGTATTCTTCCTTCTGATAGTCTGCTTTACTCTATGCTTAGAGTACAACTGTTTCAAAAGTTTAAGCTTAAGCTTCCTTTTGTCCATAGAATCGCAATGCATGACATATGTGTCTCCTACCATCTCAAAACCCACATCAGCACTCAGTTTGTTAGATGCTTTTCGTAGAATGAGCTTTCTTACTGCCATTTCTATTGTAGTAACTTTTGATTACTTTAGCTGCTACATGTTGTTCAACAACAAATCCCAACTCCTTAAGAGCCTACCAAACAAGTTTCGTCCTTTAGATCGACTTTTACTGTAATGTTTTCACTCATCTTTTTACCTTATAGCTACTTTGATTCTAATTCGACCATCAGCGTCAACTGTTTTTGATTTCAGTCGATACTTTGTGGCCTTTCCGGAAATAGTTTTTTCTACTTTATGTTTAGCGTAAAGCTGTTTCAATTGATTTGGTCTCAGCTTTGCCTTTCCTTGATCGTATTGAGAAACACGCAAAACGTATTCGCCATTTACCAATTCAAAGCCAACATCGTTAGAAGCTGAACCGACCTGGCTTCTAGGTATAACAATATGAGCTTTTTGCTTTCGCTTTTTCCCCATATATCCTACAAGAGGAACAGCTTTCGCATGTATCTGTGGCTTATAGCCAAGCTCTTCTAGCGTTTTAACTAAACAGTCTTGATCTTTAAGACCAATGTCTACCTGACAATATTCCGACATATTTATATTCCTTTATTTCGACAAACTCAAAAAGACTTTCTTTTTTCTTTCTAAACAAACTTTTGATCGTTTATACATATAATCGTATATCTTTTTAGATATCAAATTACCGCCCCAACTACAATACCATCCTTTAGAATCTTTTTTCTTGCATGGAGATCCACGCCCTGGTCTATTTTCACATATAAACTCGATAACATCTTTTGTTCCAAAAAACTGACCTATAATATTTTTACCGTTACAAACTGATACAGATCCATCCCCATCAAAATAACCTCTGATCCAATGTCTAAAAAACTCTTCTTTTATATTTGGACGTTTCAATATACTACTCTTTCTTGGAACTATGCCTAGTTTAAATAGATCATCAACAATTCTTTCACAACAAATTGTCAAATAACAACTATAACGAAGTTCGCCTTTGACAGTTCTTATTTTATCATGAACTGGACCACTATATCCAATATTCTTTTTTAATTTTTCTAAATGAGACTTATCCTTAAAAGCCAACTCGATAGAAAGCATTTTCTGACCCTTCTTATCTCCAACACATCCGTCAGCAGCAATAAATCCTAGCCAATACGCTTTTTCAGTGTTGTTGATTTTAGAAAAATAATCTTCGTTAACATCATAATATCTACCTTTTCTAAGCCTATATCTTTTTAGATTAAATTTTCTGCACCAATATCTAATTATATTAGCGTTAGAATCACAGCTTTTAGCTATATCAGCGGTAGGGATTTTTAATTTACAATATTGTGTCGTTAACCATTTTTTGTTTGTATATAATTTGTTTGCCATAACTATATCTACTTCTACCTCATGACAAATCCTTTATTTAATCTTTATTTCCCTAAACTCCAACGCTTCTCATGTACTTCATGACGTTCATAACCTTGATCAACTTCAATTTTTTCACGATACTCAATCTGTGTTCCGGCGGGGAATGTCTGTTGAGATTCGTTAGACTTAAACTTAATTATCAAACAAAAAGAGATCAATAACACAACTAAACAGACAATTAAAAATATTTTACTGCTCATATCTGTCTTCCTTAATCTAGCATATCTTTCAACCAAGATGTTTTAGGTAAATCCTCTGTATTTTTCTTAGCTCTATCCAAAGCGACTATAACATCTTTATCAGTAAAGAGCATATGACATTCTTCACCGGCGACCAATACTCTTATATGATTATATTTACTTGCCGCTTGTGGGACTTTCTTCTTGTTTACGACTTCCTGTAAATCTGTCATTCTCGACTCATCGAAAAGACTTATCTCATCTACGATTATATCGCGTATCCAAGACACCTTGGGTAAATCTTCTGGATTTTTATTAGCCCTCTTGAGTCCAAGTTTAATCTGCCAATCAGTGAACAATAAATGTTTTTCGTCACCGCTTGGGAACTGAACTCTAATATGATTATATTTCGCTGCTGCTCCAAACTTTCTAGCGAGATTCTTTACTTGATCCAAATCGCCTAGCCTTTTTCCTTTGACCTGTTTTCCTATTACATTAACTCTCATTTTTTTCTCCTAATATTATATCTTTATTTTTAAGTAAGAGATCTATAAAATCTCTTACTGCTCCATGTCCTCCATTGTTATCGGAAATGTAGTTAGATTCCTCTTGTATTTCCAGTATAGCGTCTCTCGGACAAGCAGTAATCTTAGCCAACTTCATACATTCTAAGTCATTTTCATCGTCTCCCATATAAATAACATTATCGAATGTGATCCCATCTTTCAAAATCTGTTCTTCAACAAGACTCTTCTTGTCCGCTATAGAACTAAAAACATGCAATTTAGATTTTGCTACTTTAGGCAACCTTTTTACCTGTTGCTCGATGCACATATCTGTAGCACCAGTTATAATACAAACCTCAACTCCCAAATCCTGTAGCTTCGACAACCCATGGAAATCTTTAGTATTGAAAGATTTAGTAACAGTCCCATCTTCAGAAACCCTATAAGTCCCATCTGTCAATGTACCGTCTAAATCAGTTACAAACACTTTTATATGCGTATCCATTTTCTCCTTTCAAGGCTATACTCTTTTCATTTTTTATGCAATTAGTATATTCTTTTTTCAAACAAATATGCATTGAATCTTTGTTTGTATTGCCAGTTCTCTCATCAAAACGTCCAGGATCTTTCCTATATCCTTTGTTATTTATCAAAAATAGCTATTTTAATTCTTGTCATAGTAAATATTATATCGAATTATCTTTCACATTCCGATAAAAAAATAGATTGGAGACAAATATGAAAAAGTACGCAACAGTAATAGCTGAAATCGGCGGGACTCATATCGGTAAAGTAGACAGAGCAAAAGAACTCATTAAACTAGCAAAAGAAGCTGGAGCAGATGTAGTTAAATTTCAAAAACGAAATCCATACGAAAGCGTTGCTAGAGAATGGTGGGACAGACCTCATCCAAACCAAACATTCTCTTACGGAGATACCTATCTAGAACACAGACTTAATCTAGAATTATCTCAAGATCAACATGCGGTACTCAAAGAATATTGTGAAAAAATAGGAATCGTATACAGTACATCAGTCTGGGACGAAACATCTACCAAAGAGATAGTCGAACTACAACCTGATTTCATAAAAATACCTAGTGCATGCAACCATAGAACAGATCTCATAGATTACATATACGACAACAGCAAATGCGGACTTCACATCTCTACCGGCATGACCAACCACGTGGAAAGAGATTTATTATTCACTCATATACTTGAAAAAGACAAAAATCTAGAACGTACAGTCATATATCACTGTACTAGTGGCTATCCAGTACCATTCGACAAACTCTACCTACAAGAACTGACAACGATGTCTTCAACATTTAAATCCAAATGCGACAATCTAAGTGTTAGCTCAAATCTTAAATTAGGGTTTTCAAATCATGGATATGGGATCGCCATGGAACCAGCAGCATATGTTTTAGGAGCTAGATACTTTGAAAGGCATTTTATAGATGACAGATCATTCCGACATACAGATGCGTCCTGCTCTCTGGAGAAACAAGGTTTAAAAAAGCTTATCAGAGACCTTCGAGCCTTAGAAGTTGCCTTAGAAGGCAAGCCATACGCTATAGACGACATTGAAATGGAGCAAAGGAATAAACTTAGAGCTTGAGAAACTCTATTTAAAATTATTTATAATCCACCAAATATCTTCTCAACATCCTTTTTAGCTTCATCAGGAAGATGAGTAACAACGTGTGATACGGTGTCAACTATCGTTTTCGTCGTTGGAGAATTAATTACTGCAATAACATCATCTGTATTCCCAGTAAGGGCACCTGCTACATGTTCAGCATATGTTGTATCATC
>Ga0098047_10000415_pt1 | contig 16984 bp, 17 predicted proteins | sample 12_taG_FD_92585 | JGI IMG/M metagenome (GOLD analysis project Ga0098047, IMG submission 92585) | Marine viral communities from the Subarctic Pacific Ocean - 12_ETSP_OMZ_AT15267 metaG | ecosystem: Environmental > Aquatic > Marine > Oceanic | place: Subarctic Pacific Ocean | collected 2015-01-16 | reverse complement strand
CGGAATACTTACCTTGTACATTGAAGAACCAGTCCCCTACGTCATTGTTCTTAAAATCCTCAATACCTGTAAACACACGACTATTGAAATCGTCATCTAGCTGCTTGAAAAGGCGGGGCTGGGTAGCTTCAAGCGTGCCTACCCTGTCGTGTAAGCTCAGCACCCCTTCGTACATGCCTTTGTCATTTGTATAAAGGTCTAATTCATATTCTTGAACCTTCCCCCTAGACCCGGTATTCAAGAAATCAAAATCTCCGGCAAAGTCCTCTGCTACATAAGGGCTTCTGGATACATAAATACCGGGTCCAGCAAGAAGTTCTGATTCATGCGCCCCCTTCTTACCCATTATTCCACTGGTAGGGTCGAGAGGGTCGCCAGTTCCGCTGATGCCCCGGAATACCCTGAACTCTTCGCCCGCAATGCCAGAGCCTTCTTTCATTACGCTCTGCCGTTGCCGTACTCTTTCGGCAACCGTTTCCGCAGGAATGGGCAGGTCAGCTCGCGGCTTGATAATGTTCTTGTAAGTCTGAGTTAAATCAATAGCTGCGTTCTTGCTGTGAGATATAGCTTCAACAACCGTCCCTGCCCCAGCAGCTTTTAACCCTTTAGCCGTAGCTTTAGTACCCTTGGCAGCCCAGCCAAAAATTGGAATGTAGTTCAATGGGTCTGCGATTAGTTCGGCTGCGCCCTTAACTCCAATGTCCACCCTGTCCAAAGTCCTGTCTCCGGGCAGGTTGATAGGACCAAATGGGTTAATATCAACATTTACTGAAGGCATGTCTGTTCTACGCCACGCTTCAGCATTTTCCATGCCCCTTCTCCGTAGAGATTGCCAAGGGTTAGTTGGTCGCCCGTGTGAGGTTTCTAAATCTTGCATTGCCTGACTTAGATTTTTTTCAAATGTTCCTTGCTCGCCCGGCAGATACCTCACCCAGTTAGATAACAATGTTCCGGGGACAAATTCAGCAAAAGATTGCATCCGCTCAAAGAAACCTTTACGCCCTCCGCCCTCTTCAGGCTGCGGTACGCCTGTCATTTGAGGCGTGAGGGTATTAGGGTCTATCTGGACAGGAGGCTGCTGTGCCGCTCTGTCACTAATAGCCCCGGCAGACGACTCAGCGATTCCAGCCGAAATCATACTGCGTATACGTTCTAGCTTTTCAAAAGGGTCTTCTGTGAACCTATTGGTGAAGCGGTTAGAAAACGAAAAAGGTGAGGTCATGTGTAAGAACTTACTGCTTGCGTACTACCCGGCGTGTAGGAAGCGGCTAATTCTCCAATCATACTAGGTGTTATTCCGTAAGGGCTGAGCTGCCCTGAAATAGATTGCTGCTCAACATCTGAAAGACCTCCCCAATCTCCAAGTGTAAAGTTTGCTGGAAGACCTTGCGCCCCTCCGATTGCTTGCGTTTCAGGTAAGGCAAAGGGACTTGGATTCAGTCCAACAGAAAATGAGGGAACTGTCCCTGACGGGGAGTCTGACACCTGTTGTAGCTGTTGCTGACTGAAAGGAGCAGCAGTTCCTCCGCTTAGAGTCTGCGACGCACCTACCGCAAATGGGTTAGAGATGTAGTTCAGGTAGTTGCCCTGCATCTGCCCGGCTTGACCTGCAAGAACTAATTGACGCTGTTGCTCAGCAGTTAGCCCGCCCCGAAGTATCTGGTCAATTCTCCCTGAGTCTTGTCCAAGTTGAGTTGCAGCATAAGGATTTGTTGCCGCAGCAGCCTGTTGAACTCCAAGAATATTTGCTTCATTTGTAAGACCGCCAGATGCTTGCGCTCTTGCTAGGTTCAGCCTGTCTACTGAATCTTGTCCGAACGGATTGTACTGCCCGGATAAAATAGCCTCAACATCGGTAAGCTGACCGCCGCCAGCAAGGTATCCGTAAGGCGAAGATGCTTTAGCTTGCGTGGAGGCTGCTGTTGTAGTCGCACCTGCCTGAGTAGTTGCTGCCGTTGCCTGTATTTCAGCAAGGGCTATATTTGTACTCTGTCTTGTATCTTCTTGAATCTGAGCAATAGCTTGAGCTTTTTCAAGTTCAGATAATGCTTGGTTGTTTTGAAGTCCAGCCATCGCCGCTTGAGCGGTTATCTGCATTTCCTGCTGAATCGTTGCTATTGCTTGGGCTTTTTCCAGTTCACCAAGAATGGTGGTTTCTCTAAGTTGCTGTTGAGCAACTTGCCCTGCTGACTGAGCATTAGCCTGTATCGTGGCAATAGCTTCGGCTTTCACCAACTCATCTATAGCCGCGCTGTCCTGAAGAGCCTGAATTGCAAGCTGTGCTTCCTTTTGCATCTCAGCCTGAGTTGTAGCAACTTGCTTCTGTGCGTCAGCTTGAGTTGTAGCTGCTTGAGTAGTAGCACCAGCCTGAGTTTGGGCAGCTCCTTGTTGTGCGCCAGCCTGAATAGCAGCTACTGCTCTTTGAGCTTCAGCATTGATTTCTGCTGCTAGGTATGCTTTCTGAGTCTCATCTATACCAATAGTAGCTTGAATCTGTGCAATAGCCTGTGACGCATCAGCTTGAATTTGACTGGCTTGTATCGTCGCAGTACCAGTTAGCCCCGCAGCAGTATTGTTAGCTATTTGCGCTATTTGGTTAGGGTCGAATTCCTCTTGACCAGCAGCAAAGCCAAATGCGTTGCCCTGCGCTGCTAAATTTGAAGCCCCTGCTTGTGCAAGCCCAACCTCATTAAGCTTTGCATAGATAGCCTCTAGCTGTTGTTCTGGAGTTTGTCCCTCAACAGTTTTAGCCCACTGCATAAACCCAAACGGACCAGAGGCAGCCGCTTGCGCTGTATCGGCGGCTGCTTGCTGCTGAAGCGTTGCTGCTTCTGCTTCGATTTGCGCTACTCTTATTGCTTCTGTGGCGGCGGCTGCGTCGATAGCCCCTTGCTGCTCCGCATGAATTAACGACGTAAGAAGTTCGAGTTGCTCTTCCGTGTACCCGCCTTCAGGCATTGGTCCTAAAAAGCCGTAAGGTCCAGAGGCAGCAGCCTGAGTTGCAGCAACATCTTTAGAGGTTTCAGCTTGGACATCCGCAACGTACTTGTCTGTAATCTTTTGCTGCGAAGCAATAAAGCGAGTAGCTAGCTCTTGCGAACGAGCAATATCTATGTCAGCTTTAGCGCGAATATCGGCAATAGCAATGTCAGAAGCACCACGCTCTGTTGCTATCTGAATTTCGGCTTGTTTGTTAAATTCAGCTATGGCAACAGCGTTCTCGCTTGCCAGTCTTTGAATTTCTAAGCTTGTTGTACTCTGAATCCCTGTTTGAGACAGCGCAACCAGAGCTGAGATTAATGGGTTTTCAAGAGGTACACCGTTTTTGCTATAAACCCGCTTTATATCTGATGGTATTCCGGCGAGAAACTGCTCAATGTTAATACTGGGCTGGCTTAACATCCCCGCTGCTTTGCTTGAAGTTGCGACAGCAGGGGGAGATATTTCTTTTACCACCCCTATCTTTGAACCTACTTCAAAATCAGCCTCACCTTTAGCGGCTGACCTAGCTTCGGTACGGTTGTTGGCTTGGACGGTAATTACACTTTTCAGACCGTCTAATGTGGTTACGTGGACTTTGTACACCCCCGGTTTTGTGGATGAGCTAACCGCGTCTGTGACTATCTTTTTTACATCTTCGCTTTCGTAGAACTCTTCCATATCTGCTTTGTACCTTGCGTGGTCCCCTTCGGTGAATTTGTAGTCTTCTTCAAACCCAGCTACGCTCGTTACATCAAACCCAGCTACGCTCGTTACATCGGCGGCTTCTTGCTGCTGATTCAAACGGTCTATCTCTGCCTGTTTAACCCTGTCCTCTAATGCAGCGTCCAGCGGGTTTTTGCTGTCAAACTCTTGCCAAGTTTGTTGATTGGTAGCACTACTTGAATTGTTACCGACTTCATCCCAAGGAGTCCATGTGTGCGAATAACCAAATGCCTCTTCCCATTTCTTAGCTGCCGCGTTTCCTAAGTTAGAAAAGGCGTCGCCGAAAGTCCCGACCCATTTTTGTTGCAGAGCGGACGCTTGCAGTGCGGGGTATTGCCCTGCGGGTGCTTCTGTCATTGAAAAACTGGCAGCCGCTTCGGTGCCGAAGAAATCTCCCAACTGGGAACGTACCTCAGCCTTGGATGCCGAAGCAGGGAACTCTACATATGTCCACTGCATATCTTCTATGCCCGGAAGTTTGGTAGATTGAGCAGGGGGGATTAGGACATAGCGCGCCATTTAAACACCTCCGAACGGTGAACGGGCTACAAAGGTAGGAATGGCTCGTTTTTTTCTGCGTCTTGATTCTGGCACGTCAGGGATGTTTGTGTCTCCGAGTGCCGCTTCAACTGCTTTGAGTCGAGTCGTGGTAGTTGTAAAAAACCGGGTGAAGGCTTCTTGAATAATTTTTTGCTCTCGGCTCTTGGCTGCCATTTCATCTTTTACCCCGCAGGTATTCCGCCCGGTGCTAGGTCTCTGCCGGGGACTCTAACATTACCACCCCTAGGAGCGGAAAGTTGCCTTGCGACCAAGTTTGCTTCTCCTGCCGACCCCGGCATTACAGGTCTGGTAGTTGCCGGGATTCCCCCGCCGGGGCTGCCCGGTCTAGTTCCAGCTTGATTGCCCGCTCCGAAGTTACCGGGGTTAGCCAGTTGCAGCGCGCCTTGCGTATTCATAATGTTTGCGGCTGCATCTTGGGCTATATCTGCGCCAGATGCTTGCGCTGCTGCTTGTAACTGCTGTTGCAAGAGAGGGATAGACTGCGCTGCTGCTTGGGCAAAGGCTGCTTGAACTATCTCGCTTTTGAAGAACTCTTCTGCCGCTATAGCTGATGAAACCTCAAGAGGGTTGGATATACCTGCGTTTCGCAGGGCGGTCTGGTGGTCAACGAAACCTGTGCGCCACATGTTTGACCAGAGGTTTGTCTTTCGTTCCTGTTCTTCAGGTGCGACTGTATTCAGTCTGACAATGTTTACATAATGACCCCGGATGTTCCGTGGTCGGATAGTAGCGTCAAGGTTCCCTGCTTCAGTCTTGCCCCACACACTTACCTTGTCTCGTATAACGCTTTCTACGATACGCAGGAAGAGTTCGTTGCCCTTCTGGATGCCTCGTTCTGTAGCTTCCTGAATACTTCCGAAGCCAAGAGCAGCGATACCTGCAAGGACTGCTGCATGATAACCGGAAGCCGCTCCTGCGGGGCGTTGCCCACGGGCAATCTTGCTGATTGTAACTTCCTCAATAGCACCGTCGAGAATTTCTTTGCCGACAAGAATGGACTGAGGTGCTTCCGCAATATCCGAGCGTGATACCTCTATTCCCGGCGGAATGTGGTTGATAGCCCCCGGCTCATCGGAGTAGTTATCTATGACATTTTGTGCAAGACCTGCCGGACCCCGAACTTCGCGAGATGCCCATGCCGTCTTCTTGGTTATATCCAAGAACTGAGATGCAAGCTGGGACTGCGCTGCCAGCATTGCGTAGTTACCGTGACCGATGCCTTGGTATAGATGGTCGGGCTTGTTGCCTTTAGTGGCTAGTCCTGTTTGTGGGTTGTGTTGCACATAGGGAATCATGCCGTAGCTGTGCTTGCGTGGCGGCATTGCCCATACTTCGTCAGCTACATAGGCAACTTCGTCTTTTGTCCAGACTTCATAGAAGGGGACTTCTCCTGAAATCTTACCTCTGCGAGACTTCCACTCAGGGAAGTGACCCAGCACCCATTCAGCGCGCACGTTCCGTCGGCGGATTACCCACTTAGGATTGTTGTGGTCTGCTAAATCCCAGATAAGTTCTTGAGGGTTGATAGGGGACTGGACGAATGGGAAGCAGAAGTCCCTGCTTGACAGGACATCTTCGATAATCTGCCTGTAAGTTTCTTCGTTGTCGCCGTCTTCAGGCGGCTCAGGAAAGTCTGACCACTCTGTTCCGGCAAACTCTACCTTTCGCCAAGCGACTCCGTACATAAACATGTGCTTGACTATTTCGCGCCGTACAGGGTGCAGCATTTCTGCCATGTGGTTTGCACCGACAAGGAATTTTTCTGTCTGCTCTGCATCTGCGGCAGCCCTTGCGCTTCTGGGCGGGACGGACACATCCATGAACGACGGTGCAATGTGGTCAACGCCTGTCTTTACAACAGAACGGAATGTCCCCAGTCGCAACATGGTCCCGCCTTCGGGGACATCGAAATCAAATTCACCGTTATAAAACGTGTCGGCTTCTTTGCACTGTACATAGAATTTACTGAATCGCTTAATACCCTCAGCAACCTCATCTCGAATCCAAGATAACGATTCGATTTTTTGCTTGCCGTGCTTTTCCGTGTATATGGCAATAGTTGCATCGCTTGTTGGTGCGCTGTATTGCCCTGTGTACATTGACTCAACCAAGGGAAACCTCTTCGCCGTTTAATATAAAGTCAGCAAGCCCGCCTTTGCCATAGCGTTCTTCTCGTATTCGATATTGCAACGGAGTTCGACGCTTTCTACCCGAAGTGGTATTTGAGTTTTCCCTAGAGGTAATCATTCTTTTTCTAGTTGGCAACGTATGTGATTGCCCTTCTTGTAAAGGCGGGTCGCAACCACGTAAAGCAAGGCACTCTGCATCCACCCAGTCGTCATGTCCACCACTAAGTGTCCTAAAAATATACCCCATTCCGCTTTGTTTTGCAGTAATGGAATCTAGTTGGTCTGCTAATTTTAACCATTCAGCAGGAAAAGTGACGTTCTGGTTTTGCAACGCTGTGGCATATGTAAGAAACAGTTGGTATTTGTCTACACTTGTGAACTTAAACGGGATTACAGGTAGCCCCCGCATAGCAAGCTCCTCGTATAAAACGTCACCACCCATGCCAGTTGAGTCCATAGTGACGGTACTTACCTTCCAGCGTTTACATTCGGCTTCAATCGCTGCAATCTGAATCTGCCAGTCAGTACGAAGGTACTCTAGCGCAAACACGCTGTGGCGGGTTCGCTTGTTTTTAATAATTAGAACAGTTGGGTCTACCTGCTTCCCTAAGTCCAGACCCGCAACGTACTCGTCGCCGTCTTTGGGAGAGAGCAGCTCAACTCCGTCCATAGCCCTGTCTATCTTCTGGAAGAAGCCGCCTCCGCCTTCGGGCTGCTCCGCCATGTACATGCGCTGCCATATCTGCTCTACGCTTGTCTCCTTCTCAGAAAGTATCGAGTCGAACTGCTCTTTCGTGAGCAGGGTGTTGTCAAAAGTGGTGGCGCGTATTGACACAGCCAGTGAAGACGGATTCTTGTGTGACTGCCAGAATCTCCTGCTGAACCAGTGAGACTTAGACAGAGGCGGGATACCCTCGATAATCGCTCTCCCCAGTCTGCCCGGAGAGTCTAGGGTGGGGCGCAGCTTGTTCCACGCAGCTTCTTTGACATCCTGAGCCTCGGTAATATGCAGGAAGTCCAGACCTACGGTCTGCAACGCCTCCGGGTTGTCTGCTGTCTTTAGCTCCCAGAAGACCTGCGGGCGCACAACTCCCGGTAAAGCCCTGCCGTCTGTACCTCTGAGTTCCAGCCAGACGTACATGTCGTCTTCTTTCCAGCCTGAGCGGTTACGCCCACCCATCTGACCGGGGCGACCCTGAACAATCCAGTGTGGAGGGATAAAGTCCTTCATCTCGTTCCACACCTGACGCAACTGTGCGTTTGTAGGACCGACTGTCCAGATATGCACTTGTGGCGACAGGGACGCTGTTCTGTCTACCCCGTCGCTTGGGTCGATAAGCGATGTCTTTGCAGCCTCCACGATAGCGGACATGGTTTCGTGGATAGAGAAACGGGACTTACCTGCACGACGACCGCACCACAGATTCTTGAATCTAGCCTTTGTCTTGTGTGCTTTTTCCTGCCACGGAAAAGGCTTGTAAGACATAGCCCTGTTTGCCGCCTGTATAACAGGCGGGGCTGATTCGATTATTTTTGTACGCCTACGACGCCGCGCTGCGGAGGTCGTCAACTTCTATCTCCTGCTCGAATACAGGTATGTCAAGGCTAGGGTCGTTACCAGCACCGGGCTTGTTGCGTAAAGAAAGGGACTTAGCAATCCTGTCGTCTGCATATGCCCTCTCCTTCTCAACCTCAGCCTCTAGGTTCAAGAACCACCCTGCGTCTATTGCCATCTTGAACGCCTGATTAGCGTTCATCTTAGACTCCGCCTGTGCTAAAGCTAACGCAGACATCTCGTTTGCTAACTGCTGCATTATCTCGGCGTTAGTAAGTGCGAGAGTAAACGTCCTGCCCTGCTTATTTGTCCTCGAATGGGTAGGGTACTCGCCTACTTCTTCCCAATTCCTGACAATAACCTTTATAGATTTCTTAAGTCCCGCCGCAATACTGTCGAAATCCGCAGACAATTCCTTACACGCAGCCTCGAACGAACCGTGGACAGGCAATAACGCTAAAGCATACCGAATCTTACGGGGTATCTTCTCCCATTCCGGTATCGCAGCAATAACCCGCTTGCGCAAACCGTCCGGTGACTGTCTCGCAAACCTCTGCGAATTAATCATCGGCTTAGTCCTAGGCATAACCCACCTCCAAATCAGCTTGTATTTAGATACTACCTGTTTTTAAGTCTCAGCGCGGAAGGAAGTACCCATATTTATGCTTGGGGGTGCCCACGCCTATCGGCGCAAGGCAGGGCTTATGATTTCACGGCACGTAGACAGGCATTCCTTTCCTGTCTGCTGCTGCTGTCTACTGCTCCCGATATCTGACAGTGATTCGAACAAGGAAATCCCTAACAAGTACTAATGTCTATTTACCTAATCGACAGGCGGCAGGACAGCGCTGAACAGGGAAACCGTACGCGCAGAGCAGTACTGAATGCTGTTGTTAGTGCCTGACGTAGCCGGACGCATAGCAGCAGGTAAGCAAGTGATACCAACGACCAGCCCGGATTCTGTAAGTGTCTCTACGTTGGACGCTGAATACATAATTTCCTCTAAAAAAAAGACAATAAAAAAGCCCCGCCAATAAATGACGGGGCTTATCTGCTCGACTGTCGGGAGCTAGCTTAGAAGTTCCAAGGTGTCCTGACTGACTGCTGGTCGGTCTTCCTCTGCTGCTGCTGTCACTTCCTCAGCATGCTTGTCTAGTTTTGCTCGCTCACTGTCGCCAGACTGACCCTGATGCTGTCCGCAGTATCCGTTTGCTTCGAGTCGGTTTTGTGTCTGCTGGCAAGCTTTGCCATCCGTCTTCCTGACACCTAAGCAGTTGACAGGTTTATTTTCTGAATCTGCTGCTGGTCGTGCTGGGTTCGACTGGGAAGACTCAGGGAATTGAACAACAGACTCAATCCCTGTTATTCGGTTTATCAGTGTTGCAATCGTTTTAGCTTGGATGCCTACCAATTCCGCCAATGCACTCAGTTCGTTATCTCGTCGTTTGTTCCCTGCTGCAACAAGCTTGAAAGCCTCATCTATGTTGCTCAATCCACCGTATCCCTTAGGCGATGGCGGTGGTGTTGCTGAAGTTCCAAGGTGTCCGGGCTGTTCAGTTATCCACTTTTCAACCTTGTCAGCACACTTTGGAGCAATGTGAGCTACTTGCCAGTCAGTGATTTTCTGACCCTTGACTTTGTTCCCTAGCAGAACAACTTTGTCACCCTTGTTGATTGCTTTCCCGTCGATAACACAAACACCGTCGCGTTTTGTATCTGACTCTGCCTTGATAATCGCAAATGTCATATCGCTAATCTCCTGTTGTGGTTCGTTGGTATGAAGAGGTTAGAAGTTCGAACCACCAAACAACCAACCTTCGAAGAGATTAGCACGACAGGGAGGTGTTGATTTTTCAGTTCAACTTGCCTGTTTCAAATCTGCTCAAATTGCCTATTCTAGCTATATTTCGCAAATAATCGCCAAATTTAGACAGCAAGCTGCTATTTAGGCATTTTTTATCATCTAGTCAACAAGGCATTTATCAGTAGTTGAGGACTGTTCTCATACAACAAAGAGAATCCGCTTGTTTCTACTGCTTGTTTCTACTACTGTCATAACTTAGAACAATAATAAAGTAATAGGGAGACTTTCCCCGTAAATTCCAGCACTTTTCCCTACGGGAAGATGTTTGTGGTAGCATTGAAATACACAGCGAGTTATTCGTTGTGACCAAACCAGTAGCGAATCGAGAAGCGATATGAGAAGTGATGCCAAATACGGCACAAACGATTTTGTTATCAACTCTTGGACACAGGGGCATAGTTCAAAGTCAAGCACAGGTAGCTTGCATACTGATGGGACAGTGCTGTTTAGTTACAGGCTGCCAATCGGATACAACATCGACAACGTGCTAACAGCACTGGACTATACGTCCCCAGACCACTTTTACAGCGTCACCACAAGTATTCATGTAGGCAGAGCAAGGTCTGTTGCTGATGTCGTAGCAACCCCAGACAGCCGAACCCTTGATGCACTAGCCACTCTGCTAGAACAAAGTCTAAGTAAAAACATGACTTGTTATTGTGACGATGCACCGCCTATAGGCACAAGCCTTTCTTCAGAAGATAAGCGACAGCATCGTTACAGCCATCTGCTTGACCATGACAGGTGTTCGGCTCGCTGGAACGCTAATAAATGGGACGCAGTACCTGACAACTATGACCCTAATTGCTCATGCTGTAGAGACAGCCAACGTGAAGCAAAGTCAAGTAACAAACCCACTCCGCCAAAGTCTTATGACGGTTACTGCACAGTTGGAATGACAGAAAAGACACAAGACACTCCTGACGGTGGGTGGGAACTTGTTTATGAACAAGGCTGCAAGTGCAAGGCTTTTACACCAAAGCAGCTCCAGTATGACGCTTGTAATTGTGGGCATCATATCCGTAACCATGAGTTCCGTACCGAACAGCAGATTGCTGACTTCGCATGGGAACAAGAAAACCTGTAAAGCAAAGGCAAGTAAGTAATGGTTATACATCTTGAGTTTGTCGAAGGTACACAGGGTGATGTTGTAGACATAAAAGTCTACTGCAACAGCACTTGTGCCTATCTCAACGACAAGGCGGAAGCCTATCCATGTGGCTATGAGTCAGACACTTGTGTCTACTGTGCCAACGATGGGTGCAACAACGTCGTAATCACTGGAATTGAATGTGAGTTCTGCATGTAACACAACAACGGTCTGGCATATGCCTAAAAATATGCCTATATGTCTAGCACTGTTTGGTGCTACTGATGAACAGGACTTGTAACAAAGTCTGACGGCAGTAACCGTCGAAACATAGATAGAGAGTAGCGAGCTTATGTCTTTTATTAAGCCTGATAAAAATTTAGTACTGACTAAAGAGCAACTTGCTCTTTGGGATAAGGCTGAAAAAGAAGCAAAGGCAACCGGAAAGAGCCTGTTAACCGCAACACTAGAGCTACTTGAGAAAGAAGCAAAGTAATGAAACTAATCATGATTCCTAGAGTCGGCTACACCGACGTAATCGAAATAGACCCTAGTAAGCCTTTACAGTGTTGCTACGAATGTGGCATCTGGGGGCAAGACTTCACTTTCCAGTCAGAGTCTATCTGGCGACCAGAAGACGGCGACCGTACGGAAACGGTGCTAGCTTGCCCAGAACATAGGACAGAAAAGTAATGGATACACCAAACTGTCATTGTGGTAGTGAGCTACTAACTATGACAAACATGACTGTCGGAACAGAAGATATTGCAATACCGATACGCTTGCTTATCTGTTCTAACCCTGACTGCCACGACCACCTTGTTGAACTAAATCAACAAGACCCAGACGTAGTAATAAAAACTGTTGCAGCACTAAACAGCAGCGGCTTTTGGGTCTTGCTGGAAACTATTGCGGAGTGTTTAGCATCAGTAGTGGAGTTGCAAGAAACTTTTACCAGTGGATATACAAAAACACTTGGAGAAGCTCTTGAAAAGTCAAAAGAATCTAACAACAAGTCAACAAGAAAGGAGATAAAGTCTGAATCTTTATTTATGACTGACCCGATGTGGTCACGCCGGAACTAATTTCCCAGTGAAAATAAGTAATCTTCCCTACGGGAAATTGTTTATGGTACACTGGATAACTCGTCGATTTGACGGGTATACCAAACCAGTAGCGAAAGAGTTAGCGATATGGTTGCAGCAAAAGCAGCACACAAAATCATCTACAACGATGTTGGTGAAAGCCTGATTGAGTCTCTGGGTAGACACGCAGGTAAGCCAGTCATTCTCAGAGCAAGACGGGGCATGGGCAAGTCTCTTGTTCTTGACAGGATTGCCCAACAGCAGGGCAGGGTGACAGCAAAAGTCAACTTGTTCAAGTCAGCCAAAGGCAGACAGTTCTTCGGCAGTTACCACCCAACACCAAATGGGACACTGGAGTGGTCTGACCAAGCATGGACAGAACTCTGCCGACCTAGCCCTGATTGCTCCTACCCCAGTCAATCCTGTCTTTGCACTAAATCAATGTTGATTATTGATGAAATCAACAGGGGCAATGAGGATATACAGGCAAGGCTTCTGTCTATGACTGAGGACGCTAGACCTTACATCGTCTTGTTTGAAAAGGGCAACGATGCCTTCCCTATCCACCCTAACGTCTGGATTACAGGGACTATGAACCCTATTGGCAACGGGTACAGCACTAACCCGCTGGACTCTGCATTAGAGGACAGGTTTAGGTTTTACAACATAGACAAGCCGATAACTGATGAGGCTGCTGTCCTTGATGGAATCCTACTATCCTCCAAGTGGGGCGATACAGCCACAAGACTGATGAACATGGCATCAGACTTGAGAGCGACAGAAGAAACTTACATGTCAACAAGAGGGTTGACCATGACAGCAAAATCCATCTTGTACGGTGAAGATATTGTCGATGCAATCAAACTGAACTTTGTCAACATGCTTGATTCTTCAACTTGGGGAACTGTTGACGCTGTTATCAGGTCGCACTTTGACAAAGAATGGGCAAAGCAGGGTGGCATCACCAACCTTTCTTTCTAACCAATTAGCCATAAGGAGTAGCAAGATATGGCACTAAGCAACAGGCAGCAATCTAAGCTGCGTCGGCTTGAGAATGAGCGACGTAAGTGGGGACTCTCTACTAACGCCCAAGCTGAATACGAAATGCTCAAAAGAGAGCAAGGCGTTGTCTCTGGAAACATGAGGCAGGGCAAGACAAAGTTTATTGCTTCTGCTCGGATTGACAGAGACATGGGACACGCTCTGTCGTCTGCCCTGAAGCCAGAGGGTGTAGATATACGGATAACAGACAAAAGCCGTGGTCAAACAGACATCGACACTTACTCAGGTTCATCAGTCTATTTGAGTTCAAAGTCTCGATGGGAAGATGCTCAGGTAGCAACACGTAGGGCTGGAAATGCTCCAGCCTTGCCTGTTATCAAAGCATTGTTGCCACCAGCCATGCTGAACGTGTGGCTAGGCATTGAGGGAGCGCAGTCTGCTGTCAAGCAAGCTGATTGGACTCACAACCGAAAGATTGTCACTGAACAACAGCGGTGGCTGGGTAAAAAAGATGAAAGCAAGGATTCAAATGTAAGCCTACAAGACCTTGCACAAAGGTCTGCTCTAGGCATTCCGTTCCCTGCTTCTGAGTTCATTGTCGGTGTGCATGACTCATTTGAGTCTCGGTTAGACAGGAAGTACTTTGATTGGTTTGACCAGAACAGTGACAAGTTAGAACAGGCTGTTGCTCAATCTGAATCATTAGAAGATTTAGCTGAGGTGGCTCTCTGGGTCGGTGAAGAACTTGGTCTTATCACACCTGAAGAACAACAAGAACCTGATGAGCCTGACAACGGACAAAAAGACACTGACAGTAAGCCCCCTGACAACCAAGACGACAGTGACGGTGGCGATGGCGACGCTGATAGCCAAGACTCGCCGCCTGATGATTCTGACTTAGATGATTCAGATAAGTCTGATGAGACTGATTCAGATAGCAGTAGCGATGAAGGCAAAGACAATCAAGGCGACCCTGAAAGCAGCGACCCTGAAAGCGGTGAGCCTGAAGAAGACAACAGGACACTGAAAGAGAAGCTGAAGGACTCAATCGCTGAGGCAATGCTTCAGGAAGATAACTCTGAGCCAAAACAAAATGAACTGTTTGACTTACAGGCTAAACCTGAAGAAAAGGTTATAAAAATACCTGCTTCTGAGACTGTAACAACAGGCATAGTTCTTGATTACTGGGCAAAGGTTGTTGCCGACGACTTTCAAATACCAACACAAGAATTTGATGACTACTTCGGTGAGCCACAAGCGGACGTGTTGCATGAAATCAGAATGGGCATTTTAGATGTCTTTGATGAAGACAGGGAGGAGGCACCCCAACTCATAATTGCTGTTGATGTTTCAGTATCAATGAATTGCATGTGCAAGCCTCTCCTGTACAGACACGATGATGACAAGTATTACTCTGCTGGCTGGCTGGCATGGCAGGTAGCAGGGCTGCTAGGTCAACAGTTTCCTACGGCGGAAATCTTTGCTTGGTCAACTACTTCAAGCAGCGATACATACAACAAGCCTTACGCTGCGCCGGTAGCAGTTGGCAAGCGACCACTTTGCCGGAAACATGAAGGTCCTTTCTCTAGGAAATCCGGAACAAAACTTATGGGTAACACACCAGAGGCAGAAGCAATGCTTCATGCACAGACTTTGCTAGATAGCAATGAAAACTCTGTGCTTGTTCTTGTAACTGACGGCGACCCACAAAATAAAGCAAGAGCGCATGGTGTTAGCCATGCTATGTACCAAGCAGGTACTAGGTTCTCTGTCGTAACAGTAGGCTCTTATCAAATAAGTTTGGAGGAAATGCACTACCCACCAGCAACGGTGGTATCAATCAAGACAGCAAAAGATTTATCAAAGGTTTCAAAGACCTTTGCAATGATGCAGGAGTAGCAAGATATGGCAAGCATAAACGACAAGTCTGTTGTCGATAGCATCACAGAAAACAAGGGGGTTTACGAAGTCGGCGATGAAGCTGACGAAGCAGTTACTCACATCATCGAATACGGCAACATGTTCGATGGTCGAACAACATACTCACTGGCTTACAGTGAGGCAGAACACAAGCACCAATGGGAGACAGGCTTCTTCGCTTGGAAGAAAGTTTACTGGACTCTCGAAGGGGGATACCAAGATGGCAGATAAGGACAAGCAAACCTATGATGCCGGTGAAGTCTATGATGCCTACAAATTTAGCATGTCGCCGCGTGGTGAATACATAATCTCACAGGCATTAGTCATTGCTATTGAACAGCTAAAGGCTGTTCCTGATAAGCAGCGGGAAGACAGCAACATAGCAGACATGGAGTACCTGCTTGAAAAAGTCTACCCCCTCTTCAAGATTGCAGAGATGAACGTAAACGAAACACAACTAAAAGCATTGCAAGGAGTATTAGACATTGCAGAAGAAAATAGGTAGACCGCCAAAGAACATGTGCAAGGCATGTCAGGGCTGGGGTGCAGTCTTTGTTCAAGAGGCTACGCTTGTGCTGTTTGGCAGCGGTGAAGTCAAAGAAGAAATCACCAAGACAGCACCAACAAAACAAGACTGTGCTGACTGTTCAGGGACAGGGTACACAGGGGGCAAGATGCAACAAGGTCAGCCGCCTGTCCTGAACCAATGGAAGGCTCAGAAAGCAGCAGTCAAAGAAATCAAAGAGCATGTTGAACACAACGAGCATGTTGATGCTATTGATATGTACGGCGCAGGGTCGCTTCCAGCCGACATCACTACTGTACTTGCAGATAGCAAGGACGGGGAGTTACAAGTATGAGTGAGCAGACAGAAAAACTAGAAGCGTTAGTTGATAGTTTAGAATCACTAACCCACCAAGCCAGAGATATAGCAAAAAAGCAATACGACTGTAAGTCTATGCTTGCATTAGCTATGGATGAATTAGATGCTGAAGAGTTTCAGCATGGCGACACGCTTGTTACCTACAAGAGTAAAACTCTATGGGTTGACGGTGTACTAGACCAACTCAAAGAGTTGTTACCTGATTTCGAGTTAGAAGTTGAGGACTTTTTGAACAAGCCTCAAAAGAGGACTTGGGACAAGCGAAAGATAGTCAAGCTAGCCAAGAGAGGCGGAGTGTTCAAGAAAATTATCGACAGCGCGCAAACAGAGGGTTTGCCAGTTATTCAAGTCAAGGAACAAGGGTAAATTTATGACTCAAGACAACTTAATAGAGGCTGGATGGTCTGAGGTACTAGAAGTGCCAGAACAGCAGGAAGAGCAACCCGAACAACAAGAAGAAGAAGTTCTTGATGTTAGCCAAGAAGAGCAAGCTGAGGTGACTCACGGTGTTGCCCTCCCTACTGTTGCTGACCGTAACAGACTACCAGCAGATGAAGCCCTTTCGATAGGGCAGATGGCTGTACAGTCGCTTGTTATGGGTACAAACAACCCATACGAAGCTGCTATGAAAGTCATGCGGGGACATGAACTCGGTCTGCCACCTGTTGCAAGCATGGAAAATTTGTTTGTAATAAATGGCAAGACAGGCATGGGTGCTGCCTTGATAGGGACGCTTATCAAAAAGTCGCCTAAGTACGACTACAAGGTCACTGAGCATGATGATACTCATTGTGCTATCGAGTTCACTGAAGGCGATGAGCCTATCGGTACCTCTAGTTTTTCTATGCAAGATGCTGAGAAGGCGGGCTTAGTTAAGCCACGCTCACCGTGGACAACCTACCCACGTAACATGCTACTTGCTAGAGCATTGAGCAACGGAGCAAGGTGGTACTGCCCTGATGTCTTTCAAGGCAGCATCTACACTGATGAAGAATTACGCTCAGTGCAGGTTAGCCCCACCACACAGCCCACACAACAGACAGCAAGCTATGCAGCACCATCTGCACCGCCTGTACCGCCTGTAGGAGGTGGCTTTATGGCGGCATCAACCCCTGTGATAGCTGAACCAGCACCACTTGTACGTGAAGACTTTGTTATGGGTGAGAATTACGACACAGAGTTGTGTCCTG
>Ga0098047_10000413_pt1 | contig 17008 bp, 19 predicted proteins | sample 12_taG_FD_92585 | JGI IMG/M metagenome (GOLD analysis project Ga0098047, IMG submission 92585) | Marine viral communities from the Subarctic Pacific Ocean - 12_ETSP_OMZ_AT15267 metaG | ecosystem: Environmental > Aquatic > Marine > Oceanic | place: Subarctic Pacific Ocean | collected 2015-01-16 | reverse complement strand
TCTCTCACAAACCCGTCGACAGCGATATCCCAGTCAACATTGCTTTTGTCTGCTAGCATTTTCATTTCATTTAAGAAGGAAACTTTGAGAGCGAAAAAGCAATTGTTCATGTATTTGATAATCTCTGCAGTCTCATAGTCGCACACAACAACGGGGGTGGATTCTCCGAACCTGTGTTTAAACAATCGCGCAACAGCAGAAACTTCCCACCTGGGGATTTCGGGCGTGTTGGTGAGGCCCCCTATTATAAATCTCGATTGATTTATAAAATCAAATTTCGCCGACCTCTCGGTAAGGAACTCGGGGTTGAACACCAAATTAAGACGCGGATATTTCTTTGCTAACTTCCGAGTGGTGCCTGGCACAATTGTGGATCTTATCAAAACCACATTCTTTTTTCTAGTATCGATCTTGGCTTCGTTGATTTCACCCAAGGCTGTTTCTATAATCCCCAAGTGAATCGAGCCGTCCTGATTTGATGGCGTCGGGACAGATAAAAAGATAAAGTCTGATTCGTTAACCGTCTCTTCTAAAGAGCAATTTGATTTTTCCTGCTGCTTGTCGTAAATTCGAATATTTGCATCGTACCCGCACTGAGGCGAAAAACCGTACGCGACGGCGGATCCGACAAAGCCGTTACCAACAATCCCTATGTTATATTTTCTATCCATTTACTTCCGAGATTTTCTCGTTTGAACTCCAAAATCAAATTGATACCAAATTCTTTCATGAAGATAATATAAAATTGATTTCGCTAGCACGTTAAAAGCACCGACGCTGGTTGCAATAGACCAGTCCTGAGTTGCCAACCATATGAATCCCATCGTTGTAGTGGTTGCTACAACCCTCCACGTTATGGTCTTAGCTATGTGTCTTTTTCTCTGTACCATTTAAAAATTTAAACCCTGCTCAGTTAAGCGTTTGTCACAGTGTTAATTATAATGCATATTGTGCGTAATTTTAAACTATATCTGGGGATGTTGTAGGTAAGACGGCCGGATGTGACCGAATTACCGCCAGGTTAAATCAATGTTTGTGATATTTTTCTCTTTTATTTTTTCTTTCAATAATTCTAGCGGGGCGCGCAACGACGGAATCTTCCTTTCGTGAGTTTCGGCAAAAATATATTCTATTCGCTCAGTTAACCCCTGATCAATCAAAGCATTCAACAGTTCTATCTCGGCGCCCTCGATATCGATTTTTAAAACTTTGACAGGGGTATTTAAAAATTTGATAAACTCGCACAAATCGATCAACTCTATTTCTAAATAATTGTTAACATCTACATTGTTCTTGTCAGGATTAATAGAACACCCTGTCGAATATGTTAGTTGATCATATGTCGCATGTTCATGCAGAAAAAGTCTCCCTGACCCAGCTTGGGACGGCGATGAGACACCCACTGGGAGGCATTTCACATTTGGGTAGTTTCTAAAATTCCTAAGCAGGGCCTGGAATGCGTACGCATTGGGTTCAAATGCATACACAATTGCCCCTTGACGTTGGAAATATTGAGTGACCAGCCCGACGTTGGCTCCGCAGTCAATTACCACGTCATCCGGGCTTACGTCAATTTTCAAACTTCTCGTATCCATCATTTACAATCCTTTTTTTATTTTTCCTAGATCTTCAACATACATCAACTTAGCAAGTTCGTTAAACTTTATTTTAGGAGACCACCCCAACTCTTTCAGTGCTTTTGCAGGGTCTCCCAACAGAACAGGCACTTCGTGCGGGCGATAAAGGCGCTGGTCAATCTTGACATGCTCATCTACATTTAATCCAGCATGCGCAAAGACTTCATGCAAGAATTCTCTAACCGTATGAGTCTCGCCTGTCGCGACAACGTAATCGTTTGGCTTGTCTTTTTGTAACATAAGCCACATCGCCTCCACGTAATCGCCGGCGAATCCCCAGTCACGCTTGGCATCTAAGTTTCCCAGGTAAAGTGTTTCTTGGAGACCTAGTTTAATGCGAGCAGCGGCGATGGTGATTTTGCGAGTTACAAACGTCTCGCCTCGTCGTGGAGATTCGTGGTTAAATAGTATTCCCGAGGATGCAAACAACCCGTAAGATTCCCGGTAATTTCTAACCAGATTATGCGCAAAGACTTTGGCGCAAGCGTATGGGCTGGCGGGCATAAGCGCTGTTGACTCGTCTTGCGGAACTATTGGATTGTCACCGAACATCTCTGATGAAGATGCTTGGTAGAATCTGATGGTGGGATCCACATTCCTTATTGCCTCCAGTAATCGGGTTGTTCCCATCGCGATGGTCGCCACCGTTTCCTCGGGGACATCAAAAGAGACTCGAACGTGTGATTGGGCACCTAAGTTGTAAACTTCTTCTGGCTTGTAAGTCTGTAGGATACGATAGAAGACGCCAGTGTCATGAAAATTAAAATATTCCATCTTAAAGTTGGGATGATCATACACGCTATCAATTCGGTCGGTAGATATGGATGATGTCCTCCTTTTAAGTCCTATGACGCGATAATTCTTCGATAACAGCAACTCAGCCAGGTAAGAACCATCTTGGCCCGTGATACCAGTTATCACCGCAGTCTTCATGCAACGCCCCTAACTTTTGGATAATTCTCTGCAAACCAATGGCATGCGTTTTCAAGAGCATCCGGGAAGGGGGTATAGTCAGCGGCCGACCACCCAAGTTTTAATAATTTCGAATTGTCAGAGGGTTTGCGAAACTGACCCTTGGGCTTCGTAGAGTCCCACTTTAACTCCCCTTTAAAATCAAATATTTCCACAATCAAAGATGCCACCCTCTTGATTTCTATCTCCACCGTATTCCCGATATTCAAAGGGGTTGGATCGTCATAGTTCTCAAGCATGAGATGTAAAATTTTGGCTAAATCAGGAGTATAAGTGAATTCCCTTAATGGTGTCCCATCACCCCACAACAACACATTCCCACCACTTTGTTTAGCCTCGTATACCTTCCGGATGATAGCGGGTATGACATGAGAATTCTCTAGATCAAAGTTATCATTTTCTCCAAAAAGGTTATTAGGAACAGCAGTGATAAAATTGCATCCATATTGATCCCGGTAGGCTCGGGATTGCACATCGAGCATGCGCTTGGCGTATGCATAGGCATAGTTAGAAGAATGTGGAGGGCCGTTATGTATTTGTTCCTCTGTGAGAGGATACGACGCGATGTCTGGATACACACAAGTGCTTAACAAAGATAAAATTTTCTTGACGCCGCACTTCTGTGCCGTGTGGAGCAAGTTGTTGTTCATCATACTGTTTTCATAGCAAAATGTTGCCAGATTATCAGAATTTGCTTTGATGCCCCCAACTCTGGCAGCCAAGTGTATGATTCTCTCAACTTCTTGTTGTTTAAACAAGGACCTTGTTGCGCCCGGGTCGGTCAAATCGCAAATCTTGGAACTCAAAAACTGCGCACGAGGTAACTCTCGTTGTAGGGCCACGCCGACCATGCCAGTACCGCCTGTTACTAGTATATTTTCTTCCTTCACTTTACCCTCCCCATTGGAACCAACCTTTAAGGCCAATGTTGCTCAAGTTTTTGTTGCTCTTTCCTTTCCACGAACGCCACGGGCCATAAACGCCAACGTCGCTAGCATCACTTAAAACTGCTGCCCACCACGCTAACGTACTATGTTGTATCATCATTTTATCAAAACTTCTCATAAAATTGAAGTCTTCAAGAATCTCCCTTTGTGTGATAATTGGATTGTAATGAGCGAATCCATCGACAAAAGAATTAAAATAATCTGCTGATAATTGTGGATCAACACGCAGCTTTTGTGGTACCGAGCAGTGCACACTTAACTCTTCTATGTCCTTCGCGTTGTAGTGTTCCCAGCGGGGCATATCAGTTACAATATGTAAATTCTCAAATTCAAACTGCGCGAGGCCTTGGAGGAACTCCCCCGGGGGGGTACGATATGGGAACGTACTTTCATAAAGTAAACGATCGCCCGCTCGGAAATGAAGCACAAGATCTTCAGGTCCCCGTTTGACAATCGGAGGAAACCACGATTTTATCTCCGCAAGGTTGTGCACATAATAATGATAGTCTTCGAAATAACCCTTGACCCTTAAATCCTCTGGGCGATGGGAGGTGGTGAACCAATGCTGATAATTGTGAGAATCTACCTCCTGTATCTCGTCGTACGCCTTATCAAGTATAATATCTGAGTTTTCGTCTAAAAACTTGACGCCCAAGGACTCCAACGGTGCACGGCCATAATAGCCCCGGGGACACTGCCCCACTAACTCTTGCTTGTGAATAAGGGCCAGTTGTTTGGCCGCGATGAATTGAAACAAATTGTTTCCCAACCCATTAGTGAATTCGACGAATAGCATTACTTTACTCCTTCATAAACTCTAGACGCTCTCGCAACGTCAAATAGTGCGCATCGACCCAGGCCATCTTTTGAGCCTTGGGTACTGTGGAGTGCGGACGGCCGATATCGACCATAACCTGTTCGACAATCTCGTTTGTAAACCCATGAGCATCCAGAATATCTTTTAAATACGGAATGCGTGGGAGAGCTATAAGACCGTCAATATACTGATTTGTGAGATTTTCATCCACATCAAATAAGTGATAATACTCCTGCTTTACAAAAAAACAATCTTGATATGCACATAAGAGCTTGTATCCTTTTCCCTCAAAAACCTCGTTTATAACAGACAGGCTCTGTTGTATGTTATGAGCAGAAACATGGGATGGTACGCGGGGATGAAGGGGGTGAAGAACTTGACCCCCCTCCATGCACACCACTTTAGGAAGATTCGCCTCGAAGGTCTCGAATATGTCCAAATCAAGACCGTCTATGTCGATAGAGCAAAAATCTATATTCTCCTCTAAATGTTCTGTAAATATCTTATCTATTAGATTCTCATCAGTATCAATAAAACAGTTTACTGTAGTTACTCGATCGTGATTTTCATAGTTAACCTTGAGTTCCCCGTATTTCTTCGAATCTGCCTCTATCAGGAGGCCACCCCAACCTTCTTCAAACAATTTGCGAGTATTAGATGCCACTAGACCATCCCAGGCCCCGAATTCGACAAAGGTACCGCATGAGATCTCAAGACGTTGAAACACCTCACTTATTATGAAATCGTTAGTGCTATATATACATGGGCGACGGTGGGCCTGAATCTGGGCATGCCACTTTTCATGATACCCCATCAACTCTAACATGTTTTCAGTCACTTCAACCCCTTGTTATAAAACATAATATCACCACTAGTGGGGGTGTCAGGGAAATCTTCCAAAACATCAAAACCCTTTTTTTCAAACAATTCGACAGTTTGGGGGCGAGTCATCGCGTCTTCATATACTAACTCGCCGTACTCTATCCATAGAAATTTCACATTCTTAATCTCAACACCCATACCAGCAACAACCTCCCTCTCGGCTCCCTGTACGTCTATCCATATGAGGTCGATCTTGTCCAAGTTGGCCCGGGCGTACCAGTTATCAAACCGTTCAGCGACCACATCAATCGGAGGGCCGGCGTTCTTCCAGCCGCGCTTGAGGGAAGATGCGCCCGAACTGTTAAGTGCCATGTCATTGTAATCTTCTGGACTTATCCAGTCATACTTTTCAGGCACTTCCAGGTCGTCAGAGTCTTCGTAACTCGGGTAAAATGGGAGAGTCCCCTTCTTATCGGAAAGAGCAATCGGAAACAACTGTACTCGGGAATCTGTAATGTGTTTATTAAAAATCTGTACGTTTCTTGGATCCGGCTCAAAACAATAGAGTTTTATATCTGTGAACGTCTCAAGGAACCGCAGTGAATCCTCACCGTAATGGGCACCAATTTCCACAACAACGGGATTATCGGTGCCGAGCATAGCGTGAAACGCCGCAAACTTGTCTCCATATTTCTTCATATATTTGTTCATTTCTTTGCTCCGGAAGGTTCATCACTCTGGGGTGTATATAACTGCAACCAATGATCGGCCATCTCATGCATCAACATTTCAAATGTATATTTGGGAGACCACCCCAACTCCTCTCTTATTTTCGTAGAATCGCCGCGGAGATAAGGTAGTTCTTCCGGCCTCACGAACTTCGGATTTTGAATCACATAATCTCTGTAATCCAAGTCTAAGTGATTGAATACGAGTTCACACATCTCCCTCACTGAGTGTGTCTCCATGGTTGAGACCACCCAGTCGCCTGGCTCATCATGTTGTAGCATAAGGTGCATGGCACGAACATAATCCCATGAATGACCCCAGTCCCTATAAGAGTCCATATTTCCGAGTTCTAATTTTTCTTGTAAACCAAGTTTAATTCGAACGGCGGCCTTAACCACCTTGTTGGTTACAAAGTTTGAGCCGCGGCGTGGAGATTCGTGATTGAACAGGATTCCGTTAGTAGCATGTAACTTGTAGGCGCGCCTATAATTTCTAGTGATATTATACCCAAAAACTTTTGCACACCCATATGGCGAAACGGGATTCATGATAGTCGTTTCTCTTTGAAAGTTATCATCGTCAACTGTTAAACCAAACATCTCAGAACTACTAGCTTGATAGAACCTGGCTGTGGGACAGCTTCTTTTGTAAGCTTCCAGCATATTAAGTACCCCAAGAGCGTTAGTCTGGACTGTGAACTGTGGAATATCGAAACTAATTCTTACATGTGATTGTGCTGCTATATTGTAAATTTCATCAGGCTGAATATCGTCCAAAAGTCGCTCGATACTGCCCTGGTCCAGCATGTCACCATAAAAAACATTGATTTTATCAAGAAATGGTTCCAACCGGGTGCTCTGGTTCTCGGCCGTCGAACTCCTTCTAACTATCCCATATACATCATAGTCCAGATCAAGCAAATACTCCGATAAATAACTTCCGTCTTGTCCGCTTATCCCTGTTATAAATGCCTTCTTTTTCATTTGTTATTCTCCTTCTGAGAAAAAACTCTCATCTTGGTAAGATCTGGCCACTCGTTTGTTGACCATCGGCGAGGAGAGGTCGCAATTGCATGTGGAAGCGCCTGGAGTCCTTTCTCGGCAGTCTCGGGTGTCATATAATAATGATAACCTACCATGTCTATATCCTGTTCTCGCCATGGCCTATTGGGTAATCGTCCGTCGTAAGACAGTTTTTTAAGTTGGGCGCTTGCGTCGGGATTATCTGTTAAAATGATACCCCCTCGACCCAGACTCAAATGTTTTTGAAACTGGAAGCTAATGCACATGTACGTCCCCTCGATATATGAATCCTTCCGCCACAACACCGCCGCATCAACAACATCAGAGGTTAAATAATAATAGTCTTGCCAGTTTTCATCCTTCCAGTGTAAGTTTAAATTCATCTTTTCAGCCAAGAAAGGAATCGATATGTAGGTCCGGTGGGGAACAGAGATGTCCTTAGCCCGCGTGTGTCTCAAGCACAACTCGATGGCATGAGTGCAACAATCAACCGCCACAGCATATGGTGACCCAAAAAATTGAGCAACCTCCCTTTCAAAAGTCTGAACCGCTTCGAAACCCATCAGCTTACAGTACCGCGAACTACGAAAATACTTGAACGACCCACCTTTCTCATAAGGTCTGAATCATATCGCTGTAGAGTTCTGGGTATTAGTTCTGCCCCGTAGTCGTAGGTGCGTCCATAACGTTTATAATGCAAGCCACTTTCGGTTATTATATTCTCCCAAAATTCCGGGGTTTCAAATCGAGTATCGTCACCTTCGTCGTCAGTATTCTGTCTCATACTGTTTGGCACATCAAACACTATTGTTTTACATCTTCTGCTTTGAATTTCCAAAATCTTTAATATGTTCTCATCGCTAAAGTGCTCCAACACCCCTTGATGTATAATTGTATCATAGCGGTCGGAGTATGTTAATTCATCAAGAATATTTCCAACATATAAGCTACCCTCCAATTGCGGATAACGTTTTGATGCGATTTCCACGGCGACGGGTTCTAGATCGAAGCCCCGTATATCATAATCCATGTCTCGAAGCAGTTCGGTAGTGGTGCCAAACCCAAAACCAGCTTCCAATATTTTTCCCCCATCCTGAGTATGGTCGGTGATACACTGTATCAATTGTTCTTGAATTATCGCACTTCTAAAGAGTGTGAATCTTTTCTCAGTTAACCATTTTTCCCAAGCCATATATCCTTTCCTTCTGTTTTATATAAATCTTTTATCACTTTCTTGGCCCTCATACGGACCCGTTTTATACTCATAAACCAAAGTGTTATCCTCTAGGATCTCATAGGTGTGGCCGCCATATAAAGTGAAACTAGCATCTCCGGGAGTTAAGACAGGCGTTGCTATAATTGAATCATCTAGATCGTAAAATATGCACTTAACACTGCCTCGGATCACCACCCAAGATTCCTGTGCTATTTGTTCTAGGTGGTGTCTCTCTTTTATTATATGTTTGTGAGGTGGAAAGGTGGTGCCCTTGTCCATTCGTAAACTCGCACATTGAATGAAATTCTCGCCCGGAACCAGATTGTTCCGGCCATCTATTTCCTCCACCCGGTTAACAAAGTGTAACAACTTATTTGGCTGTACTTTGGAATAGATCTTCTCCATAGCCAAACTCCTTCGCGTTGCGTAATGTTTTTTCTGGATCTATCTTCTTAACAAGTTTGGCGGGGTTTCCCTTGTAGACACCCCACTCTTCTGTGTCCCCCATTAAAAGGCTGCCCGCTGTGAGGAGGGAACCCTTGCGCAAGGTGCTGCCCGGGAGGGCGATCGCTGTGGTGCCCATATTCGAAAATTCTTCCATGACCACTGGTTCGATAATGTGAGTGCCTCTCAATTCACTATGACTATCAGGTATAAGCACCCCCGTTAGCCCAGAGCCGTCAAAGCGGTCAGAACCGCAAATTATTCGGGCGCCGGACATTATATTGTTGAACCCCTTGGCAACAAATTTGGCGGACGCTCCCCCAATACAGCTTACGTGAGGGCCGATGTGCACATAATCTCCCAACTCCATCGCTGTTGTACAATAAAAGCCACTATCAATAGCTATATGGTCCCCGAATTTACACAGGTGAGGTCTTTTTATCTCGCACCAAGGTGATAGGACAACGTCATGAGACATCGGAAATAGTTCTCATCTTCTCTAACAAACGGCGGGCCATGTGGGCCCATGTATATTCGCTTACTATCAAATCATAGGCTCGATCGATAATCTGAAGTCTTTCTAAATCGTGATTCAAGTAGTAGTGAAGTTTCTCGTCGAAATCGCTCAAATCGTTTTTAAACGTTACACAAGTTTCGCCGTCCACGAAAATGTCCCCATACGTATCGGGCATATCGTTACAAAAAAGAAGAGTCTTCGAAAGAGCGACCTCGAAATAACGAGGACCCATGTCTAACACGGGGCCCGTGGTCGCGAACCAAACTTTACACTCGTTTATCTTGCGTGCGTATTCCTCAACATTGTCAATACGCGTGTGCACCGAGTCACTTCCATTCCAAAATATTTTGTAATCTTCCAACAAATCCAGGCGCGCCATGGCGCGTTGGCGCAGATCTTGGGTCGGCCCTTCAATCTTCCCTGAACCATGCAGGGCTCCGCTAAATCCAACATCATAAATTGGGGAAACTGAGGGCCGGGGCTGAAATAGGTCCGGGTCGGCGGTAAAGGGAAGGTGCACAGTTTTTATAGAAGTCGCCGCCTCTAGTTTCTCAAAGGTGTATTGAGGATCCGCAATCAATGAAACACCGTTATCTATGCAAAATTGTATCTTTTCCGTCAACATGGTCTGAGGTTTGTGAAGCATACACGCAATCGGGATGTTCAATTCTGATAATCCAGCTATCGTTGCGAACCAATCAGGGTCTCGCTGAGCAAAATATCCAAGGCCGTAGATGATCCCATCTATAGGGGTACCCAAGTTCGATAAAAAAGCTGTCATGTCCCTAACGTGACCCTGGTGTGTGTGAACCGTAACGAGCTTAGTGAGTTCTCGGTAGACGGCGCCATAATAGGGATACATGTGGTTCTCCCCCAGAAAGTCTCCGGCGTCTATGTAGAGGACATTTTTCACGGAGTCCACTTAAAATAATCAAACTCCGCCGCAAACCGGGTGCGGACCAACTCCTTAAGTTCGGGCGTATAATATGAGTCTCTTCTTTTGGATCTGTCGTAGTCACCCACGTTAGCACGGAAGGGTGTGCACTCGATCCCCATTTTTGTGCACGCTTCCGCCAGCCCGGTCTCATAGTCATCAAATTTTATAATAAAATCAAATATCAATTGATCGTTAGCGTGAGTTAAGAAGTATTGGTCAGGAGGCCACCCATAAAGGGCTTTGTCAATGCCGCCGCGGCTATGACGAGCGACGTGGTTTTTAATAAAGCCCTCAAAAGTAGTCCCAGGAGGAAGAGCCATCCGACCTGTGACGCGCAGGTCCATCTCATACAAAGAAATCAACTGATCGTATTTGTTTCTAACCGTTGTAAATTTATAGTACTCTTCCCAATCCTCGACTACAGTCCTAAAATATTCGGTCCGTTCCTCGTAGGGGAGGCGCACATTGGAAAGCACCCCATCATCCAATCCATTTTTTTCCATAAGACGATATGTCGACGTGCCGGCAGTTTTCTCAATGTGAAGATTAAGAACTTTTTTCTCTCGACACACAGTGAGGCAAGACATCGGTATATGTCCGACGGCGTCAACCTCTGTGTATTTGGCAAATATTTCTTCCTTAAGTGAGTTCATGTGTAAATCCTACTCGGAGCCTTCGGGCTCAAAAGACGAAAAACCTTGAGTTTGGGTATCGTATCCATCGTATACTTTTGTCATAAAACACATCATCGGATAAAAAGTCATACTTGTTATTTCTGGGGTTCCGTGCAGTTTGTGCCATCTGGTGCAGCACATGTCCATCTTTCGAATCCTTTCATCAAAAAAGGAAGCCAGAACAATCCGCTCATTATTGAAAGATACATCTTCCGGAATATATCGCATCCCCTCCCACCTGTTCCTCAGATCAAACGGTTCGCAATTTATATAGGAGTTCGCCAGATCTTCAATTATGTAAAGGCCGCCGGGGACGAGGCCTTTATCAAAAAGGCCCTCCCACGATTTAACAGTAAGTGTGTTAATGTGGCTGCCATCATCTATAATAATATCAAACTGTCCGACCTCATCGATGATCTTGGCGAGCACCTCCGGGTCGCCTTGATTTCCGATAAAGATTTTGACTCGTTCCTCATCGTGACCAGCACAGGCTGGGTCTATATCCAGTCCGTAAATTTCTGAGTTTGGAAAATAATCTTTCCATAACCTTAAAGAAGGTGGTCCGTCGCCGCGGCCGGCGCGCACTCCAATCTCTAAAATTTTCAGTTTCTCGTTTCTGATAGGCTTGAAATGTTTTTCATAATAAGGGATGTATCCATATTTGCTAGCCCCATTAGCACACTTATCTGTTTTGTATTTTTGTGCCAAAGCTAATAATGATTCTTCCATTTTATCTCCTTTTGCATCAATGGTTTGTATCGTGTTCATCGTGAATTATCTTTAACGCCCGGGGCGTAATCTTGTAAATAACGCAAAGCGCCCTGATTATGATAACCGTCGTCAACTGTTTTAAAGTCGTGCGGTAAATGCCCATAATGTATCAGTAAAAACAAAACATTCATCTCAGTGTCCCCCCACCTATATTTATAAACACCGCCATTTTCATTTAAAGCGGTAACCCACTGTCTCCACTCTGGGGAGTTGAACATCTTTGTCTCAAACACCCAGGAATCGGCCACAATTAAATTGTCATGGAAATAAGTCTCCGGGTCGGCCTGCGTAAAAAGCTCCTTTATGAAGTTTGCTTGGGGCGTAATTCCAAAAGTCTCGATATATTCTCTCACAAAAGAGACCATTCCAACGCGAGTGTCGAACACGCCCTGGTGAGGTTTTTTGAGCCAAGGGTCAGTGACTTTTATGGCGCCGGCTCGGGCGGGTGATTTTTCAAGAACTTCGAAAAAATTATACGGTACATCCTTCAAAAATAATGATTCATCGTCAACACTCAACATATAGTCGTATTTGTCAAATTCTGTGCCAGGGTAGTTATACAAATTGTTATAAAAGTGGCACATGTGTAAGTAACCCTTCCGGGCGATGGTGAATCTCCCCGAATTAACATACCAGAGATCTCTCCTGTTGTAAAACAATTCACTCTCATCGATATGTTTTGGGGTTTCGTACGGAACAGATATGAACCGAACATCTGACTCTGTGAAGTCTACAATCTGTTGGCGGAGTTCTTCGTCATCATAAATATCATCGAAGTAGTGTACGTAAACGGGGTAATTGTACTTGTGGTTCCAGTGAGTCCACAAAGACTTTACACAAAGTGGTAGACACTTTGTCCTACTAGAAAGTATGTTAATACATGCATTGTACTCCTTAGTCATCTCATGTCCCCTGACGTGTCAGGCTCATACTCCTTCAGCCATGCAATATATTTCTCCAGCCCCTTCGTCAAAGAGTATTTTGGAGTGTGCCCATATGAAACAACTTTGTCAATCACGCACTTTAACTTCCTAACCTCGCCCGGGCGCGGGTCGCTGTAAACTATTTTAGACGTAGACTCGCTCACTTTGATAATCTCTTTTGCAATATCGACTATCTTGTGATCATACCCATAGCCAGTGTTAACTATCTCTCCAGGAGGGATAGATAAGGATGTGATGTATCCCGAAACTGCGTCATCTATATACTGATAGTCTCTAGTCTGTTCGCCGTCGCCGTATATTATAAGGGATTTATTATCTAATGCGCGGCGGGCAAATATAGCAATAACAGAACCATATCCATACGACTTCTGGCGAGGCCCAAACGTATTGAAATTTCGTATTACTCTGACATTTGTTCTATAAGTGTGAAAATATGCAGTACACAGAGCTTCCGCTCCAACCTTAGAAGCGGCATATGGAGATTGTGGTCTTAGAGGAGAGGTTTCCGAATGGTGACCTTCGCTTTCACCATAAACTTCTGCTGAGGAAGCGTACGTCATACTAATGTACTTGTTTTCTGTGCAAATATCTAGCAGATTTTTTGTCCCCTGCACATTTAACTCCATCGTCTCTGCAGGCCTGATAATGGACTTCTCAACATGGATTTGGGCAGCAAGGTGCATAATGTGATCGCACTTAGTTGCCAAGTTTTTCATCAGGTCAACATCCAGTATGCTGCCTTCCACGAAATAAAAGTCTTTATGATTAAACAGTCCCCGAATATTGTTTAGATTTCCATTATAGAAGTTGTCCAAACAAATTACAGAATGGCCTTCGCGAAGGAGCGAGTCACACAAGTGAGAGCCGATGAAACCGGCGCCGCCTGTTACTAAAAACTTCTTCATACCGCAAGGCTCCTTTTGTACTTTTCGATCCATGCCGGCAAATCGCCAGCAGGCGACCACCCCAACTCGTTGGCGGCCTTAGTGTTATCCGCCAACGTCTCAAATGGCTCAAATCTTTTTTCACCGTATTCTCTAGAACCTCCGAACATATCCGCAACCTCATTGATTGAATAATTTTCACCATTCCCAATATTAAAGACATCTCCTTCAAAGTCTTTATCGCGGGTTGCCGCTAAAATATTGGCATTCACAACGTCCCCCACATAAGTGAAATCTCTTCGTTGGTGTCCATCGTTTGTTATAGTGAGCGGCTTCCCCTCTTGTATTTGTCTTCCGAAGATACTTATAATCGTGCAATACGGACCTTCCAAGGTCATTCCGGGGCCGTAAATGTTGAAATAGCGTAAAGAAACAGTATCCAACCCATATACCTCGCTAAACATTTTACAATACTGTTCGCCAATATACTTCTGCAACCCGTAAGGGGATAACGGGTTCGTGGGCGCGGTCTCTGGCGTTGGAAAAATTTCAGTATCACCGTAACACGAACTAGAGGCACTGTAAACCACACGTTTGACGGCGGCCTTGTGAGCCGCCAATAGTACGTTCAAAGTGCCTCCAACATTAGCTTCGTTAAATGAGACCGGATCATCAATGGAGGGCTGCACGCGGGCCTTAGCCGCAAGATGGAAGACAACATCGACGTCCCGCATATACTCTACCAAGTCGTCAATACTCGCACTAGCCAAATCACATTCAATCAGCGATACCTTTGAGTTGAGGTTTCCCCTCACACCTGTTGTCAGATTATCTATCACAATAACCTCTTCTTGCAAATCCACCAACTTGTCTACCAAGTTAGAGCCAATGAATCCGGCGCCACCTGTAACTAAATATTTACTCATTTTTGCCTCCCTTGTCCTAGTACATTGTTTAAAAAGCTCGAATACCTTTTAGTCACAACCAACATATCCATCTCTGCATTATAACAGTTTGGTCCAATATTTGTTAAGTCCATTAGTCTTGCTCCATTGAGTTGCATGGGAGTGTAATCCCATTCATCCTCTTCGACCACCAAAGCGTCAGGGCCTGCAATCTCTTTTGCGCCACCCAAAGAGGAGCAAATAACTTTACATCCACTGGCCCGGGCGTCGACAACAACATTGGGGCATGCGTCGGGACTAGCTAGGTGCAGAAAGTGTTTAGAAGCCTTATAAAGGGAGAACAAGTCATCGGGCCGAAGGCGCCCCACATAAAAGATGCGTTCGTGCGGGGAGCGGTCCTTGGGATGCACATCGCCGGCTACCACCAAACAATCGTTGGCCTTTCCGTATTCTAAAAAGAACTCGACATTCTCCTTAAGCCTCTTCCATCGACGAGGTGTGTTGGGGTTGTTGTTGTAATACCAACTAGAAGCGCAGGACCATACATTATCAAATTTTGTAGTGAATTCGTTTTGCATCGGCTCGATGGAATTTATATACCCCAAATCTGCGCCATTGTGAATAACTTCATGATTTTGGTGTTCACCAAAAAACTTAAAGATTAACTCTTTGCAGTATTCCGACTGAAAGATAACCCCGGAGGCCATTTTATAACAACGTAAGATATTTTTGTTCTGTGAAACGAAATCTGATTCCGTGTCGAAATAAATCCCATCCATCCTGAGTACTAATGGTATGTCAACTGTCTGTTTTCTAGTTTCTATAAAACTGAGTTGTATGTCCGGATCTGTTACATCAGATTGGCATGTATGTCCTGCCGCTTCAAACCCAAGTTGTAACTTTCTTCCAAAGTGGTTCGGTCCAGAAGTGGAGGACAGGTTGACATTGTCTAATAAAATATTCACAGACTGTTTATTCGCGCATAGGGTTGTTTTACATTCTTAAGATAATGGCTAGTCTGTAGTTGTAGCTGCCGTTTGTCCTTGTGAACATTTAAGGGGTTGCTGAAGTTATAAACGTACAGAATGTCCTCAAGAAATTCACAGCGGCGCCGCGCCATTTCAATCATCGGATACATAAACGCCTTATCAATAGAAGTCTTATAGAACTCACCATTCCAGTCCAAAAAGTCTTCATACTTAATTTTAGAAAAGAGGCCATATTTAAAGGTCCTCAAATGAGAGGCGCGCCACTTCCCTTCGCGAAAATTAAACTCATTGTCATTCAATTGCTCTTCAGGATACGCACTAGATTCAATGCCCATGTTCCCAGACGGATATTCCATATAACTGCCATATGTCATCCAACAATCCGTATCGTGATATCTGTCATTCAGAGTTTTGAAAACATTGGGATTAGCTAACCAGTCGTCGCCATCCAAGGTTATGATGATGTCATCAGAATTTGGCTTAAGTGCCTCTATGCCCTCGTAGATATTCTTCAACGAAAACTTCTTAGTTGTGTTTGTGACGACCTTGATGTTTTCGTATTTGTTGGTCAACTCGTTGGCAATTGAAACAGTTTTATCCGTGGATAAATCATCTACTAAAATATAGCGATAATTTTCATAGTCTTGACTCAAAACGCTGTTGATTGTCCTGTCAATCCAGTTTTCAACATTGTACATCGAAGAAACAACGAGTAAGCTGTTCTCTCCTTTCATGGTGCGGTGACAATGTCCCAAAATTTCTTGGGCTGTGCCAATAAATGTTCTTTAATTTGATCCAAATCGTCAGTCTTAAACCACTCCTCCTCAGCATGCAAAACGTTGTCATTAAGTTCGAGCTTGCAACCAAGAAGTTTTGCCTCGATCACGAGCCGGGGGCACGTATCGGAACCCTTAGGGAGAAAGCACAAGCCCTCCGAGGCGGCCAAAAGTTCTAACACCTTATCATACTTTAAACCATGAACTTTTTCATAGTTCTTGTTATTCTTCCTACACCATTGTTCGGCCGCGACGGCGCCTTTGACCCACGATGGAGAACTGCTGATTATCCAACGATCTGTCTTCTCTGTAGCCTTCAATTGTTCAACTTTCTTGAAAAACTCTTCAGAGAATAAAGCAGAGAGGGTCTCGACTGATTTGTTGGTTAAATTGATCGCTTTTTTGTAATCAGCCATCTGCTTCGAAGAGCGGAAAAATACAGTTTGGGCGCTATTGTAAAAGTCCTCATATAGCTTAGCTCGGGGGTTAGTCTTACCACAGGTGCAGTCCTGACCCCCCGAAAATACCTTGCATAACTGTGGCAGTCTTCTCTCACAGTACTTATAATCCGATTCAGAAACGTAATAGGTAATTCCACTTTGGGCAATTTTCTCAAGAACAGCGTCTGTAATCTGAGTGACGTTTGCAAATACCCAAGTTTTGTCTCCGTAGTGATCTATCAACCTCTCGCTAACTTGTGCAGACTTAATCTGCAAACCGACGGCCGGGCATAGATCGATCAAAGTTTGTAAACTTAATTCAGCGCCGCCGGCGTATTCGTTCGCAAACATGTCATTCACAAAGATATAATCAGTTTCTGGAAGCTCAGGCACCAAAAGACAGCCTTCTATAAATTTCTTATACTGTCTTTCTTCAGTGAAGGTCTTGTTTATATATGTCTTCAACTTCTTTGCTTGCGATTTGTGTCTAGGATGATCCTTAAAGCAGTCTCTCATTGCGGATCTCGCAGAGTTCTCTCTTGGATACGCCCATTCCGATTCAGGA
>Ga0098047_10000412_pt1 | contig 17016 bp, 16 predicted proteins | sample 12_taG_FD_92585 | JGI IMG/M metagenome (GOLD analysis project Ga0098047, IMG submission 92585) | Marine viral communities from the Subarctic Pacific Ocean - 12_ETSP_OMZ_AT15267 metaG | ecosystem: Environmental > Aquatic > Marine > Oceanic | place: Subarctic Pacific Ocean | collected 2015-01-16 | reverse complement strand
TATTGCGTATTCAGCACCCAGGTCGTTTCAACTCCAGCGCTACTCCGAAGGATGACCTCGATGTCCGTATCATCCCAATAGACAAACGTAACGCTGAACGAAGCCGTTGACCCATTGCCAGCGTAGCTGACTTTCGTGGTCGCAGATGCGAGAGTCATATCAATGTCCTATTGTGATGGAGGCACTATATCTTCCGGTTGAGGAGGTTGGTCTTCCGGTTGAGGCTGGAACAACGCTTCATATTGTTCTTTAGATGCGTCAGGAACTTGCTGCCCTCCGGTCCGTTCATCCAATGGGCGGGGAGTTATTTCCACACGGAGTTCTTCCTCACTCGGGTCTAACCATTCTCCCGAAAGACCACCTTCTCCAGTCAACTCAGCCACTACTCCTGCCATCCAAGCACCAAAACGCTGCCGATCTGCCGCGCTGGCAGGCAGATCGTCCAAAAATACCGCCTTGAACAATGTCTCATCTTGGATCGCATCGGCGATGAGCCGTTCGGCTGGCCGCCTAACCCCCAAGGCTTCCAACTTCGCGAAGAGCCCTGCCATAGCGCCAGGGGCCTGGATCGTACCTGTTTGCAAACGTCGCCCAATGGCTGCCCCAAGAACCTTTGCCAAGGTTTGACGAGCTTGACCAGCCCACCCCCCAGTCACACCCCCTTTGGCCACCTTGGCACTAACGGCAAGCTCCAAGCGACGTAGATGGCTAGCTATTTCTCGCAACCGCCCAATCTCATCTTCGGTAAATACCCCAGACACGGCAGCTCCAATCTTCCGGTCATCAAGCTGTCTCAAAATATTGTTTCCGGAAAATATAGGAGCACCGGTCACATCCGTCCCCACGCTCTTAGCCTGTTGCGTGAGATATTCAATCATAGAGGCTTTGAGGCCACGTCCTGCCCGGCCTGTTTCATCGTGGAGGGTCAACTCAAAGAGAGCCTTCATTCGAGCTTCGGGGTCCGCGTGCGCGATGACCTTGCGGATTTCCGCTCCTGGCTCGGCCCCAATGTATATGGCCGCAGCGGCGGTATTTGGTTCCGACATCGATTGGGTGACGCGTAAATCCATCCCCGTCTCCATCGCGGTTTCCATCCTCGCTCGCAGCTCGGGGAGCCTCGTCAAAACATCCTGGCGAAGACGCAAATAGGTAGCAGCTTTATCGGGATCAAGCACTCCATTGCGAACCGCGGCCCGGCGGAACTCGTCTACAAAGAAGTTCTCAGCGTGGCCTTTCAACGATGGCGTGCGGCCCAATTCCTTGGTCAACCTATCTAAAACATCATCTGAGGGAGCAGCTATGGCCCGATTAAGGGCATCGTATGCCTCCCGCCCCCGTGCCCCAGTTCTCCCAAGTGTGGTCTCCAATGTGAGACCCGCTGGTACTGCGGGGCCACCTTCCCATGCGTATCCAAGCGCCTTCCCAACTGGGCCTTGGGTAAATGTCTTATGGTATTGAAAGCTGAACGCCCTCGCCAAATCAAATGGCTCGCTTATAGCAGGGGAACTCAACATATCCTCGCCTATGGCTGTCGCGATACGGTTTGCAATCCGCGACTTGTTTAAGTTGCCGGCTGCGTGCGCTTGCCGCCCAATCTCCAAGAGCTTGGACCGCAGCCCTTGCGCTTCAAAGGCCGGTAACACGTCGTAGAATTCAATCCCATCCTTCGTGCGGGATTTTATCAATACGTTCATCGCGTCGGCCGGTATGTCTTCTCTCTGGGCTTTGGCCGTGACCTTCAAAATATCCTCAAGAGTGTCCCGGGCACTGGATGTCTCCATTAAATCCGTCTTTGGCACGGCTTCCCAAAGATCGGATTGCTGTTGTTTCGCGGCGCTATCAACTGCGTCTATCTCTTCCCGCGCCAGGATGTTCACCTCTTCGCGTGTTGCCGTTGGCCCAAGCTCGGCAAGCCGTTCTTCGGCGCGAGCAGCGGCGAGCTTCAATCTCGCATCGAGCAAAGCGCTCAAGTAATCCTTGGCGTCTTGAGGGTCCGCATAGCCGGGGCCAGCGACTTCGTCCAATGTATTTTTAATGGCTAAGTTGACCTCAGCGAGGGCGGTTTCTCTCTGGCCTTTCAACGCCATGGTCGCTTCCATGACTGAGCGTTCCAGAGCCAAGATATCCGGTGTTCCAACCCGCTGTGCGGGCGTGAAGCCCAATTCTCTTAGTTCGGGATCATCGATGGCGCGGATGGCTTGCTTCTCATCCTCCACCGTGCTACGCATCCGCTCTTTCGCAAGCCGCCTCCCTTGTCCAGGCGTGAACCCACCAACCATACGGGTCATGAACCGCACGCCCGACGCAACCGCGCTGAATCGGATCAAGCCCTTTACCGCCCGCAAGGCCAGACTCGTTGCACCCCCGGCACTAAATCCTGCTGTGATTTCGCCAAGAGCCCGCGCCCCAGGGGTATCGGGGTGTATAATTGCAGCGATTTCCCCCCCCCCACCGGCCGCACCACCAGCGACAATCTCGGTGGTTGCAAATGCTCCCGGAGCCCTGATCGCCGTTTCTCCAATGCCACGCAAGATGGTAGAGGCCACTCCGGTGCCAGTCACCGCTGCGCCCAAAGGAGCCAATGGCAACAGGATCGCCGATGACCCAGCGAGACGCGCAGCATGGCCCCAAACGCCCGCCTCATGGAGTTCGGCCTCCGTCTCCGCGCCAGGCGTTGGGGTCATTCCCAAGGATGCCATCCCACTTTGAACCGATTCCGCTCCCCCAAAGGGCCTGTCCGTACCAAGCCCAGCGAGACCAAGCATACTATTTACCACATCCACAGGGAGGCCAAGCAATTCGGCCATGCCTACGTTCATAAGACGCATACCCGTGCTAAGGTCGCTTCGGGTTTGCATTCGTTCTTTTGTTAGAAGTCCACGGTCCTTCAACTGGGCAAGCAAGTCCTTATCATCCTGGGCCTCAATTGCAAGGCCCCTATTTTCACTTTCGAGTAATAAATGCGCGCGGGATGGCATCACTATCGCTCCTCTTCTCTGTTCCCACTTTCCCTAACGACCGCTGAGTCTCATCTTTTGAGCATAAGCTGTACTGGCTTTTGTTAGTTCCTCGGAAGACAGACCCCCCTCTGTTTTCCCAAGTAACCCAGCGGCCCTCAGGAGTTGAGCGTCCGACATTTCAGCATAAGTGGGGGAGAATACCTCATGTCCTGGGCCTTTCCCTTCTTTTAGCAATTCTCTAAGTTCATCATCGCTCATCTCTTCAGCCTCTTCCCCTGGTAATATGTTGTATGGCAATTCCCTACCTTTCTGATCATATCCCGCTAACTGGAGGTAGTCACTCAAGTGTATGGCAGTTACATATGCCTGACTTCGATTTTCATGACTCAAGTTTTGGTCGAAGCGATCTACATTTGCTCGCGCAAGTTGTAGGGCAACAAATCTGACGACGCCTTCCAAGGAGGCTTTGTACGACTCTCTAGATTCCCACGCGTCCGGGTGACCCAATAGGTTCATAAGACGTTCTTGCTCTTTTATGGGATATCGTTTGTTAAGCGTCAACGCCCTTATGAGGTCTTGCGACGACGCCTTAATTGCCGCTTGGTACGTAATGGTTCTTTGGCTGTCCTTGCCAAAATCAACGAACTGGCCAATCGTTCTCATGCCAAGGCGGGTGAAGAACCCACTAAGACCAGCCACGTCGTTCCTATCGAGCATTTGTGTAATCGTCATTGTACTCACCAGGACATCTCGGGCATCAATCATTTTTTTGTACTGAATTAACATCTCAGGATCGGGGGCGATGGTCGTTTCCACAGCCGTCCCCTTTACTATGTTAGTCAGTATAACTCGCCCGTTTGGATCAACTCTCATTTTTTCCAAACCATCGACTATTGCCACCGCCCTATCGTGGGTTACGCCCCGGCCAACCCAATATTTGATTTGTTCATCCCTCACAGTTCCTTCTGGGTATTTGGGGAAGATCAACTCGGTCTCTCCTGTAGCGATGTTCCTTTCGACAGTGACGCCTTGTGGCATGTCTTCCCAGTTAACATTGGGGTACACATCCGCCAACATACCAGGGTCATTGATAAATTGAATAGTTTGCGGAATTGGTGCAACAGGGAATTTATTAACTTCCTCCCCCTTTTCGTTGGTGACCACTACCTGGTCATTTACCACGTGAGTCTCAAATACCCCTGGTCTTGCCACTACGTGTCGGGCCTTCTCTTCCCCAGTTAATTGATCGAACCCGAGAATTAAAGTAACTGGGTTGCCATCGTCGTCTGTCGCGGAGGCGGATTCCCATCTCAATGGATTTTGCTTCTCGACTGTAATTCTGCTCGCTACTACCCCCGTTTCCGGGTTAATCGCGTAAATCGTTGTCTGGTTTCCCCTGTCTACGGTGTAGATGCTAAGTTTTACGGGGCTTACAGCATCGACACCAAGGATTGCTAGAGTGACGCGTTCCACCTCTTCGGCCGTGGCACTCGGGCCAAGAGCTGCCGTCGCCGTTTCACGCGCCCTTCTCCCTTCGGATGCACCACTTCCTATTTCGCTGGCCATGGTGTCGATAGCTCTGTTCAAACGACCACGCGTGGCTGGCGTCAAGTCTTCATTCCATTGGGGATTATCCATAATGGCACGAGCCGTTTTTGGGTCTCCCACAGATAAAAAGGACTCAACTCGGGCTGAGATGATTTCCTCTCGACCTGTCTCCCGCCAAGCATTGGCTGCGTGGACGTTGAAACGGCCCTCATCACCCTGGGCGAGCCACTCAATCGTCTTATCGAGTGCGGCGAAGGCAGCTTCCAAAGATGACTGCCGGTCCTCACCCACACCCGCAACTATCGCGTTAATCTTCCTTCGAGCAGATGCGTCTAATTGGGTATTCCCGGCCTCAATATTACGCGTTGCCAGCGCCGATTGATAAATGTTTAGCCGTTGTTGTAACGAGTTCTCCAGCAAAGCGGTACTGGTTACGCCCCCGGGATGGCCTTCAAGCGCGGCCCGAAATTTTTGTTCTCCAAAAGCTTGTGCCGATTTTATAACATTTTTATCGGCTAGGTTTTCAGTCGCTATAAGATTATTAAGATGCTCATCAAGCTGTTGGGCAAAATCTGTATCACGAGCATCTCTGTCGATAACGGCTTCTCGGTCGGCAATCCGCAAGGCTGCCTCGGCCATTTGCCCAGCGGCCTCACCCAAATCTAGCAGGCCCGCCCCTGCCGTAGCCGCTAAATCAGGCACTTGGACGAGCCCAGGGCGCTCAATAGGAACTTGAGCTATTTGCTCAACACCAGGAAGCCTGGCCATAAAACTTCTCCTTTTCTATCTGCTAATCTGCATACCCAGGCCGAGTGGGTGTGGGGTCTTTCGTGGTGGTCTCCCATAGTTTGTATTCCTTCGCCTGTTCCCCAAACTTGCTGGCCCCACCAAAGGCCGCCGCGCCCGCACTAAAAAAGGCCATCCTTTTCCTAGCTGAGCCCAGGGTTTTCTGGTAATCCGCTTGTTGTTCCAACCCAATAGCCTGGACTTTCCCTTTGTGCAAAAGACGCTCCTTCATGAGCGCGATTTCGCGGTAAGTATCCTCTCTCACCCCGCGCGCCGTCCCTCGTTCTACATCAACACCCGACCCACCAAGTAGCGCCCGTTGTGTGGCAGAGACGCGACTCCCTTTTCGCCAATAATCCTCAGCCTCAATTGCGGCAGCTTTTAACCCATAATCTGCTTTTTGTTTCAAAAATAGTGCTTGCGCCTTGCTTTGGCGTTCCGCCGCGATACCCGATGTAATGTGGCCAGCCACAGAAATTGCAGTTTCGGCGATGTTCCCAGACATAGCCATCATCTCACTTGACATTTGCCATCTCTCCATTGAGTGGGACCAAGGTACGATCCACCAACGCATACCTATCGTAATCAACCCCTTCTGGCGTATAAGCGGCCATCAACCCCTCATGAACAAAGCCAAGCGCCTTGGCAAACTTGCGGCCCGCCCCAAAGTCGTGTCGGATATCAGCTTGGATACGGTGGAATGGTCCGACCTCAGCAATCTTGCGAAGACCCTCACGCGCTGTCTCGATCACGGCCCGTATCAATCGCCGATCTATCCCCTTGTCCACAGCCGCCCAAGCCACGCCTGAGCCCATGAATACCGGAACTACGCCCGCCGCGCCCAACAAGGTATCCCCATGGAACGCCGTTCGCGCGAACACAGGCATAATCATCTCTCTCAACACATCAATGTTTCCTAATGCCCCTCCAGCAACCGTATCTATTGCGTCTAAATCCTCCAAATAGAAAGCACCAAGCCGAACTTCATAGCGCACGGCTTATGCCATTTCATTCGTCTTCATCTCTGGCGCAATGGCAAGGAGCATAAAGGGCGCAGGGTCGCTCGATTCAAACACGATGCGTGAATCGTCCTCCCAATCTCCATCGAAATCGACGCTGCTCTCACCCGTGAATAGTGGCGCGCCAGCATCCATGGGGTCCGAAACGACGCGAAAATCATAATCCGTGAGGTCGTCAGTCGCCGGCCCGGCAGATAAGGTATGAGAATTTAACAGGACGAAGGTAATGGCGTGGATACTCTTTTTCTTGCCCACGGCCGTTCCCGCAGCAGCCCCATAATCCAACTTTAAGGTCTTGCCCCGGTGTGTATAAGAGAGCCCAATTTGCACTGTGGATGCTGCGTCATCGAGGGTGATCTGACCACTAGCAACCGTTTTGGTGGCTTGGACCGCACCATCAGCCCAAATCTTGACACTCTCCCCCTCTAGATGCGTGAGGCCAGTGATCGTGGTGGCAGAGTCGCCGTCATAGGTGATGATCGAATCGGCATAGTAGGCATCATCTTGGTCGTGGCCAGTCTCATAAGCCCGCTCTAGAAATTCGACATAACGCACTGTCGAACCATCAATAGTGCGCTTGACGACAACCCATACCTCATCACGAGAAATTGAATCTTGGACTTGGCCCGCTCCATTAGTGCCTGGAATAACAGCCACGCTTTCGACCACAGAATCACCAGACCCAAACGACCCACCAAGGATACATCGGAACCAACCAATAATCTTCTCGTCGCGGTTGTAGATCAAGCCTATCAACACGCCATCAGACCTCACGGCCCAAACGATAGGATCGGGCTCTTGGGCATAAGCCATCTCCTCAATACCACCATACGTGACATGACGAGCGAGGCGCGTCACATCGAAGCCACGATAGGAATCGTCCTCGAATGAAAAGCCAAGTTCTATGATTTTTCGCCCTGCACGTTGCAAAAACAATAGCTGATTGCCAATCAACAAGGGTTGTTTTAGCTTGGAGCCATACTTCGTGTTACGAGCCACCGAGATATCTGTAGGTGTCATGACAGGCCCATCCGACGACGCGATCCATTCCCCACCATACGTGCCAATCACGAGCGTGCGTCCACCCAAAAGGAACTGGATGGTGTTTACTTCGTCGGAACCTATCGTCCAATTTAGCGAATCATCATCCTCAATTGTGCCATCCCATGTTCCAGCAGTTGGGTCGCTATCTGGGGCGAAGTTTTCGAAATCGGCAGCACTTTGACTTATCCAAAAGCTCTGTGGATTATCGGTAGAACCTCCTGCAACAAGACGTTGTTCGAAAAACCCGGCAGCCCTTGGATATCCAGTTGTGCCAGACCACGACCCCAGACGCCAGGTTGTCTCTGCCGTGGTGACAACGAAGGTTCGCCTGATATCGACCTTGACAGCCGTAGTGGAAGTGTAGCTAACGATTACGCCCCATCCCCAATTGAGGGAGCTACCATCGGTGATGCGGATCAACCTCCCCACGTCCGTTGTCTGGAACCCATCTCCACCATTGACCCCCACCGTCGATGAGGCCGTGACCGTCACTCCAAGCCCCGTCGCCGCCCCAGCCGTCATGGTGGTAGTGGTCTTGTTCTCAGAAAGATAAGGCCCATCCTGCCATGGCACTTCGATCAACGACCAACTCTCATTGCCAAGGCGGCTTAGCTTGTAGGCTGGGTAATCCTCATGAAAAAGGTAGAGCACATCAGCGCTTTGTGGCCCATTGATCTCAAACAAATCGGCCGTGGCATAAGGCGTGTCAATCTCAACGCCAGCATCGTCAATCAAGGATACGTTGTCGATTTGCACATCCTTATCGGCATTGCCACCAAGATTGCGGAACTGGACGTAGAAGTTCGCGGCCGTAGGCGTAAAGGCGTAGCAATGATAGCCAACTTGGAACTCGACATCGGCCACTAGTTGGGAGCCCACACTCGATGTCCCAATGCGAAGCTCTATCTTGTCGCTTGGCGCACCAATGACCTGGAACTTGAGAACCACTTGGGCTGTTCCAGAATTGGTGACGACTTGTTCAGCCCACCCAATATCATTCGCAGCTGTGCCATTAGTCCCCAAAGTTAGCCGGCCATTGCCCGAATCGTGACTGATAGCGTTTCCGGCCCCTCCTGTAGAGCGATCCGTCCAACCCGTAATATTTGAGGTGAACGTCCCATTGCTAATCGCAGCAGCGGTATCAGCGACTGCAATCTGGCCTTGGGTGCGATAAAACTTGAAATAGGTATTACCCATCTCAATGATGTAGGCCTGGCTTGTCGAGAATTGGAATCCTAGCAAGCGAGTTTTAGCAGATGAATCCTTGACTGCGGCAACGTAACGAGTGCCAGGGCGTCGCATGACAGCGCCCTCGACCAAAGGGATAAGATTGAGACAAGTATCAAGACCAGCCGCGAATCTATCCATTCTGGTCCGTGCAGCCAAAAGAGGAGAAAGCTCTCCAGCATTGAAGGTCTGTTGTATTGGATTTACGCGAGGCATTACGACCAACCACTCATTGGATCACGAAATCTACGACTAACCCATGTCCCACGAGCAAGCTTACCAGGGCGGTCACCAAGAGAATCCGTCGATTTGGCCTGCATCATCTTGTCATCAAAATCGACCATCATCAATTGGCGCATGGTATTTGAATTGGCAATGCCAATGGCTGCATCCACGGCAAGCTTACGAGCCAAGCATTCCCGGAAATCCGCAGTCATGATGTTGGCATCGGTGATTTGAGCAACATACTTGAGGTAAACATCGCTCGCATTTGTCACGATCACATTGCCGTCAGTAGCGTTATTCTCTTCACGATAAGCAAGCGTGCCAGCCTCAGCGTCATTATCCCAAACCCCAAGTGTACGGAGCCACCTGCTGGGCAAAGGATACTGGTAATCAAAGCCCGAGGTTGGGGTGACAGAGGATTGGGCTAGAACCGCACGCTGGGTAGCAAAATTCCATGGATGACAACGCAACAAATCATCACGCGCTTCAGCGAAGCGGTCACTCATGAAGTTAGCGTTGGGTGTGCCTTCGGTAAAACTGCCAATCGTCTTGTTGGCACCAATCTTCCGCAATGCGGAATTGGCGATACCTACATCACTAGCGATTGTCCGATCCTCCAGTTAGCACTTTATCAAGCGGCTTTCTTGGCCGGTGGATTCTTGGCCTCTTCCATGGCCTCGCGCGCCAAATTCTTATCACGGTCCTCGTAGACAACCTGGCCACTAACCCAGACCTCGTACTTCTGTTTGCCTGGGTTCCATTTCATCTGAATCGGATTGCTGTCCTCTCCCCCAAGAAATGGGATCGTAACGACCTCCCCTTCCGGGTGGAACACGACGCCCTTACGGCTTGATTCAACGACCAGCAAATCAATGTAAGCAATGACCTGATTGTCACGGATGTTATCGATATCTGGCCGCCGAACCTGAATGACACGTACCGTATCACCGGGGAAAAACACGTTGTAATCGGACAAGAAATATTCCTCGGCAAGCATGGCTTCCATTGGGTGGGCGCTAATGTAAGTGTGGCGCTGTCCAAAAGGCACTTGTTCGCCCATAACGCGATTGCGGGGAAGGCTTCTCATGTTTTCATCTCCATTCCTGATTGGGTGGCTCAAGATGGCTCACGAACGCTTCTTCAAGGGCGTCGAGTGATGTCTTCTTCTTGCACGTTCTTACCGGCGTTAGCCGGTAGTGGGTGTCGTCGGTCGCCATCCAGCCCGCCTTACGAAACAGGGCATGGGAGGCGGCGTTCTTGGGATGGACCTCGGCAATGATCGCCGAATCAACTTCTCGCGCAATCAAATCGAGCGCCACGCCACCAATCCCCTGTCGGTGTCTGTCCGGATCAACGTTGATCGACACTTCATATATCTCGCCCTCCCTATCCAATCGAACCGCCCCAACTGGATAGCCATGGGATTGGATCATGCGGAAGATACAATTGGGGTCATCGAGCTTCTTGAAGAGCCATTGGCAATGCCGCATGAAGTCTGGAACATATGGGTCGCGCGCATAGCGCCGAGTCGTGGGATGGCCCTGCCAAAGGTGTAGATAAAGGGCGTCCTCCAACAACACCTGCCGCAATTTAATGCCCACGCTCAGTGACCGCTTTGTTGAATGGCTTCCTGAACGCCCACCAGGTGAGGTTGTCGAGCCCCGTATCCCTCTTCCATGCGAAACCATATCCCATCAGCGAGAGGTCGAAGTTGTCCATCCAAAAAGAGCCAAAATCACGCTTCCACAAGGCACCATGTTGGCCCCGATAAGGCTTTGTCTCGGGATCGGCCGAGAAGTATTCGATGGAGACGACCGTCTGGCGCGCGACGCGATAAATCTCTGAGCAAGCAGCCAAAAGCTCATCCGGAGGGGTGTGAATCAACACCCCACTGGTAAAAACCATGTCCATGGCTTCATCTGGCAGATGGATATTGGACACGAGACCACCAACCACGTTTGTCACCGGCACCACGCCATCGTCAATTAACGTTTGGCGGGCGGCGACATTGGGCTCAAGGCCGAAGAATTCAGCTTCCGTCAAGCCCCGCAAAGCACGTAGATTGATGCCAATGTTGGCACCTACCTCCAAAATGCTCCCAGTAGCTCCAAACCTTGTGTAGGCAGACCAAGGTGGGTCTACATGAGGCATGATCTTGGCCCATAGATCGCGGCGCGCGGCAATCATCGATGAGCCACTATTGCGTTCCGTATAGGCGTCGCCAAACCCCCCCCGCCAAAGAGTTGCCGCTTCTGTCATACGTCCTCCTGGTCCAGCAAGTCCCAAACCTCTTGCCAGCTAAAGTCACCTTCCGGGATGCTTTGATAGACCCCAGACAAAAACTCGTAATCTCGCATCGTGTCGAGAACCCAGCGATATCCACCCATCGCCAGATCGCCGTTCAAGTTCGCAACCGGCGAGGCGTGCCGGCGTATCCATGGCGTCACATGTTCCCGGTCAGATGCACTCGTGGCCCGGTGATGTGCCAGCGCCAAATCCTCCATGGTGAAAGCCTCGCAATCGAGGCCCTTGGGGTAACCCCTTGGGATAACATTCGACGCGAAACTGGCTCCACCACCCATGACAAGGGCAAGCACTTGACGGCAAATCTCCGGATCGATCAATGGGCAATCCGACGTGACACGAAGGATCGCCTCCGCTTCGACAACTCTGGCAGCCTTGTGGTAGCGCGCGAGCACGTCATTCTCGGAGCCACGAACAACCACGACGCCCAGAGCTTCCGCCTCTTCCTCTATCGGCTCGCTCGCCGGCTCGTCCGGGACCGCGCACACAACTGTCACATCCGGTATGGCCTGGCAGCGGCGCAAAACGTGTCGAATGACCGGCTCGGCCGCCAGTGGCAACATGACCTTCCCTGGCAATCGCTTCGACCCCATGCGGGCCTGGACGATGACAGCCGTGGTCATAGTCTCACCGCGATTCCTGTCTCATGCATCGCCCTCTTCACGGTCAAGGGCGTTTCTTCCGTGAACGCGAACATAGCGCCAGCAGCAACGGCGCTGGCCCCGGCCCGTATCGCCTTCGCGAAGTCCTCTGGGCAACCAGCCCCACCACAAGCAACGACGGGTATCTCGATGGCCCTGGATACCTCCCGGATTAGGTCGAGGTTGTAGCCTTCGAGCATACCATCCCGTTCAACGTCGTTAAGCAAGATTTCACCAGCGCCATAATGTTGTGCCATGCGCGCCCACTCAACAGGCCGGCCATTCGTCAATTGGCTTCCACACCGGGCAACAATCCGACCACCAAGCACGTCGATAGAAATGGTGATGCATTGCGAGCCAAACTTCAGCGCTGCCCTCTCGATCAAGTCAGGGTCTTCCATCGCCGCCGTGTTGATGGCCACCTTGTCGGCACCAATGGCAAGCAGGGTGCGGATATGGTCCAGTGTCCGTATTCCACCGCCCACGGTAAGTGGCATGAAACACTCGTCGGCCATCTGTTCGACAAGCGCGAAATCGGGTGAAGCACCGTTTGGCGTCGCGCCAATATCGAGGAAGATCAGCTCGTCCACCTGTCTCGCTTCGTGGATACGCACGGCAGGCATGGGCGCGCCGATGCGCCGCCAGGAGTCGAACCGCTGACCCTTTACAAGGCCACCATCCTTGTACAACAGAACAGGGACGATCCGGTGCTTCAGCACGCCACGGCCTTTGGCACACCAAAGATGGACTCGTTCGTGAATTGCCTGACAAGCGTGTCGAAGGTCTCTCGGCCCATGTCGATTCCAGCCAAAATATCTTCCAATGAGACGCCCATGTAAGCCCCAGGGAACACCCCCTCACGCGCTCGCATTATGGCCGCAGCCTCGTCTCGCCTAAGCCAGCCATTGCGGATATCCACGCTCAATTGTGCCACCAACCGGCCATACCCGTATTTGAGAAAGCCGAAATAGTCGTGAAGGCCTGTTTGGGCGTTGTCCAGGTTCTCGCAAGGCCACCAGTTGGCGCTACAAGGCAGCCTCCAACTCATGCCCGCCTCCTTGGCCACTTCGGCGTTACGGTGGGAATCCCACGGGTAGAATTGTCCAAGCCAATAGGCGGTGATGCCCTGTTTCGCCACGCGCTCAGCCGAGGAAGGAAGGTAGTCCATCATGTCGGCCTCGGTCAGGCCCTCCATACCAATTAAGTCGGTGGGGCGCAGGCCAAGAAAGCCACCAAACTCCTGCACCCAACGCGCCGTCATTTCCTTCGCTTCTTCTGTCCCCGGAGGACCACCGTAGGCTTCCTGCGGACACTCCCCGTAAAAAATGAGTGGGATACCAAGGTCGCAAGCGACGCGGAACGGCGTGGTGAAGATGCCGACATGCTCGGGCCAGGAGATGTCGCCTACCAATTCCAATCCAAGCCGGTTGAGCTTCGCCCGCACTGTCCGGTTGGGCGTCACCTCGATGGTTGTCGCATGACGCGCAAGGTTATCGATATTCTTGCGGCCAATGTCCGTCAAATGGCATGTCGTGGCCGTGACCACCAAGGGGCGGGTGCCAAGTTCGATAAGCTTCAAAACCTGCCAATGGGAATCCTTGCCACCAGAGGAAGGAACGATGCAATCGTAGCCCGAGCCATTCTTTGAGGCCCCCTCAAGAACCCGTAGCAATTCATCCTCACGGGCTGTCCAATCAATCGCCGCCCGCTTGTCGAAGGCCCGGCAAGCCGAGCACACGCCAGCCTCGTCGAAGTGAAGATCGGGCTTCGTCTGAGGATAAAGGCAGCGAATACAGCGCTTCATATCGCCTCCAATCCCGTTCTCAACTCGTCAACCGTCATACGACGCGCCATGTCGCTCGTCAAGCCATCACGCATGCCCTCGTGCTTCTTCTCGAAGCCATTGAGACCTCGTATGTCCATTGTCGCTCCCATAGCGTCAACCAGGTCCTCAAGGCGATACGCGGGCAGCTTAGGGATCACCATTTCCCCACCCCGCATGGTCTCGATGGTGTGGGTCACCAAATCGACCGCCTCGCCCATGGTCATCCAAAACCGAGTGCAATCAGGGTCCGTTACTGGCACTGTAGCGACGCTCTTCAGAATCTCCCGCCATTTTGGGATGACCGAGCCCGCACTCCCCGCGACATTCCCATACCGGCATACGGCGAAGATCGGGCCACTCTTCCCGCGTGTGTTGTTGGCGGCCAGAAGCAACGATTCAGCCAACGCCTTCGATGTTCCATAGGGGCTCACGGGCTGGTAAGCCTTGTCACTCGAAAGCCCTACCACCTTTTCAACCCCGGCGTCTTGTGCCGCCTCGATCACGTTGATGGCACCAAGTACGTTGGTCTTGACCATCTCTATCGGGTTGTAATGTCCAACCTCGATTCGTTTCAGAGCCGCAGCGTGGACGATGGTCTCAATGCCCTCCATCGCCCGGCGCAACCTGTCGCGGTCGCGCACGTCGCCAATGAACCAACGCAACCTTTCATCCTCGTTATATTCGTCTCGCATCGCGGCCTGGGTATGCTCGCTACGCGAAAAGACGCAAACCCGCTCGGCACCAAGACCGAGAACCCTCGGCACGAACGCTCGGCCGAAGCTACCCGTCCCACCCGTGACCAGGACAGACCTCACGCCACGCTCATGAGCTTGTGGGCCTTCTCGTTAATCTTGGCCCCATAGTGTGCGACAGCCCTATCTAGTGGTATGTCGGAACCTATGACATCAAGTAACCGGGCGATCTCTCCCTCGTCTTGCGCGAATAGCCTATCGGCAGAAATTTCCTCAACCTCAAACGTCGCTGCTAGGGCCGCCACAAACCGTTCAGTGAAATCAAGATACCAGTAGATCATCTGCTCTTGAGACACATCCGAATGCATCCACTTGAACCCAGGATTGAACTCATAGGTCAAGGGTTCCAGTTGATTTCCCTGGAACTGGTTCTTGCGATAAAAGGATTCGAAAACCTTCTCTGGGTCGCGCCTCAGATAGACGAGCTTGCCCTTTGGGTGCAACGCCATGAACGTTGGGGCGAAGATCGCATCCCAATGGTTCAATGCCACCATTGGCTTGCCCATGGCGATGGCCGACAACCATTCCGCCGCGCGACTTGAGAGCCATAACTTGGCACAACTCAAATCCTCATAAGCGCCATCCACGAGCCGGCACATCATCTCCCAACGGGTAGCGACCGCTACATGCCACCAATAAGCGTGATGTGGAATTACGTTCGTGCCACGGAGCAAGTGGTACAAAGACATCGTTCCACACCGGCCCGTGGAGACCACCATCACATGTGGTAGCTCCTGGTCGATGTTGTCAGCGTGAAAGCCAGGGTCAAAAACATCCAGGAACGCTTGGATGTGGGCTGGCTCTATATCCGATATTAAGCGCCCATTCTCAGGGGGCTCAGGCGGGGACTCGGGTATGCGGGTAACCATCCCATCGCCTTCCGGGTCTTGATATGGGATCGAACCCTTCGATACCCTCCCACGCATGTGCCGCAACATGGAAAGATCAGCACCTAGCGGACTCTGAGCATACCTTGCCCTGGCATCATCGAAACTACCCTGTTCCGCCAAGTACCAGCCCATGTAGGCGTGGCAAGCGTCCTCTCTGGACACGTCCATGGGCGTGCGTAATACGATCAAGGTGTCAAATAGTCACGCGCCCACGAAAGCTCGGCGGTGGCTCCTTCAAGGTAGACGATGTCCTTGCTAATCAACGACGAGGTTTCCACCAGCGCGTCTCGCTCCCGGGCCAACTTCGTCTTCCTGGCCTCTGCGTCGTAGCCAGACTCTCTTGCAGCGTCGATCTCCTTAATAACCGCCGCGTTCTCGGCAATCATCGCGCGGGTGTGGCGGATCGTCTCGTCGTAAGTCTTCAATCTCGAATCGTTCTCTGCCTTTCGCTTCTCTAGCTTGTTCAAAAGTGGGTCATCTTGCCACAGGGGATAGGGCACTGGTTCATAGACCAACCCACTAGAAGCTAGGCGGGACACGGGAATGCCCAAGACCTTTGCCACCTCGATAAAGTGGCGGAACCCAGCCCGCTGCTCCCGGTATTCAGTACCGTATTCCATGTCAACACCCCAGAAACCCAACTCCCCCTCAACTGGGGTTCCATTCAAGGGCCGCAACTCGTCAATAGCCAAGGCGATCATCCAAGAGAAGGTCGAGGTCATGAAATAAGTGCCAAAGCGGTCGGTAATTCGTTGCGTTGGGTACTGACTAATCTTTGGTCCCAAATCTAGCTCTGGGTAGAACATGAAAAGCTCCACATCCGAGGTGAAGGTCTTCATGGTCGCGCGCCAAGCATTAGCCCAATCCCTGGGCTCGCCATCCAATCTGTGCAACTCGAACCAACGAGTCGCCCGGGTGACACAATCCGCACGGGCTGACACGCCCCAGATTTCCCAAGACTTGTCGCCATAAGGTGCTTGCACGCCGGAGCTGGCAGTACCAACCAAAGCGATCTTGCGGTTCTTCTTCTTCGCCATTCAATCTCCAAAAAGGTGGGGCGAGGCCCAAAGGCCCCGCCCCAAGACAATCCTACGTGCCGCCGAGGACCACGCTGCCACCACCTGGCGCAACTAGCGAAGCGTTGGTGTTGAGAGCGTAAATCTTCCAGCGAGTCGCCGAAACGCCAACGACGTGGAAGCCCTCGCCCTCGGTCTGCAACTTGATCACGCGGTTGCCAACCGAATCGTAGGTAACCCCCGTCGCCCCCGACCCGCCAGCATCAAACTGGATGATGGCCGATCCGGAGTCGTCGCGGCGAACGATGACTTGGGCACCCGCATACACCGTGGGCAACACGAAGCGCGTCGCCTTGGTGATGGAGGTGCCAACCTCATTGTGACTGACGGTAAGCGTCTTGACGGCAGACGCCGAGGAAGTGCCCGGCGAGCCAACCGGCAAGTTGCCCCCAGCGAACTGGGTCGTCACCGAACCCGAAGAGATCGCGGAGACCCGATGCCAGAAGCTGCCATCGGTACACTGCGACCAGATCAAGTCGTCGGCCGTCAAGTTGAGGTCGTCGTCGCTGTTGTTGAAATACCCGGCCGTGAGCACCGTAGTCATCGCATCGGAGCCCGCGTCGTGGGTATAGGTGAGATCACCGGGCGCACCGGCACGGAGGTGAAGAGTTCCAGCAGTGTATGCCATGATTCAGCCCTCCTAGCTGGTCACGATGGCTGCGGAATCGTCCCACAGCGCTTCGATGACACCCGTGTCATCAATCAACACAGCCCCACCG
>Ga0098047_10000405_pt1 | contig 17138 bp, 36 predicted proteins | sample 12_taG_FD_92585 | JGI IMG/M metagenome (GOLD analysis project Ga0098047, IMG submission 92585) | Marine viral communities from the Subarctic Pacific Ocean - 12_ETSP_OMZ_AT15267 metaG | ecosystem: Environmental > Aquatic > Marine > Oceanic | place: Subarctic Pacific Ocean | collected 2015-01-16 | reverse complement strand
GTTAACCGTGGCTGTGGCGCGTATTCAGGAGCGGGAAGTCTCCAGGGATGCCGACATCGCAAAGTTAGAGCAGTATCACGAAGTTAAATGAGCCGTCGCAAATCTTTACTTCTGCTGCTCTTCCTTACAGGTTGCAGTCTCCCTGCAATTCTAGGAGGAGGATCTTCTCCGGTGACCATTCCCTCAGAGGGGACTGGGGATATTCTGGAAACGACTGTGCAAGCTGCGCCAGCGGTAATCGACTCGTTAGCAAGGCTAATGGGGTCTATCGTAGGAGGGCTGGTCATACTATCCCTAATGTTCAGTCGTAGCCGAGGGGCTATCTCGCTGATGCTAACTGCCATCTTCGACAAGATACGCCTAAAACTCCAGCCCTCTTCTAAGCGTGAGGACACAACTTGACACCCTTGTTTTTAGTTGATATACTGTTATCATGGACTCTGAGGAGCACACCTTGCCATCAACTGTTGAGAAGGTTATCCAGGCTCTCGACAGTACTCGGCCAGAACGCCTCACCGTGAAAAATTGCCCTCGCTGTGATGCTAACACACCTGTCCTTAGCCGAGCAGAAATCTTTGATTGCTCTGAATGCACTAATCGGGGAATCGAGGTTGACCTTAGGGGGTAGCGGTTGAAGACCTTAGTAATTGGGGATGTACACGTTCCATTTCAAAGTCGCAAGTGGGACATAAAACTCTTTGAGTTCATACGAAAAGAACGCCCTGAGAAAATTGTCTTAAATGGAGACATCGCAGATATGCACTCTCTCTCACAGCACCGAAGAAATCCTCGATGGGAGGATGCGCTTGAGAGAGAGCTTAATGCGCTCAGAGTGTGGCTAGCTAGAATTAGCAAACGATCCCCTAAAGGTTGTGATGTTAGCTACCTTGAAGGTAACCATGAAGTGCGCTGGTCTACCTATGTTCAAGGCCGAGCTCCGGTCATGCGTAACATAGGATTAGATTGGGATCGGTATGTGGGCCTTCAAGACCTCGACATCAAGCGCGTCAAACCAGGGCTCAAGGTTCCCTGTGGGCAAGGACAAAAGGTGGCTATCTATCACGGACACGAAGGCCGACTCGGCGGAAGTAAATTCGCAGGTGGAGTTGCCTATAAGTTCGCAACGGAACACGGTTGTAACATACACATCGGCCACACGCACAAGATGGGCCTCCAGGTTCTCAAGGTTGGGGGCCGACAGGTCTATGGTGCTGAAGGCGGCTATGGCGGAGACATCAGGAAGGCCGCGTTCGATTTCATTAACGGGCGGAAACCGCCTTGGACGCTCGGGTTTACCTACTATGACTCCGAGCAAAACCACAGTCCCTTTCCCAATTTTGTGCGGGTCTAGATATGCCTACGATCCTCGCCATCGATCCCGCGTATAAGACTCTAGGGCTAGCTCTAGTTGATACCTCCGCTGGCGAGGTCAAACTTACGAAGACAGTTAACTGCGGAGGCAGTCCATTCGCATTTGCCAAGGTGTTAGAACGTGAGCTACCTCCCTTCTTAGAATTCGGAGACATCGCGTATATCGTAGCCGAGTCTCCGCCAATTGGTATGGTACGAGGGCAAGGGGTTCGCCCAAAATCTGCGGCGTACATTTGGTGTGTAATGGGAGGACTTTCGTTCTGGGCTAGGGAAAACAAAATCCCCTGGAGACCCTCTATTACTCCTATGGCCCTTAAACAATTTGCCGCCAGAACTGTGGGGCGCAAGTACCGCCCTAGTACCAGCCGAAAAGAGCGTAAAGCTATCGTCGGGGATGCCGTCCACGCCCTTTGCACCGTCCCCGAATCCTCCTCCGATCACGAAGAAGATGCGATCCTAGTCGCATTTGCTTCAGAAGCACGTGCGCCTTATGAGCCTACCATCTCCAAATAAAAAAGCCCAGAAGCCGCTGGCTGCAATGCCAACCCTAGACGATTTAGTCTCGCGAAGGATAGGCTCCACCGAAGGTCAACGCGCACACGTTCAAACACTCCAGTCCCTTCAGCGGGGAATTCTTAAGGAGTGTACACTAGATCCTGACAACTGCCCTCTTGGTGCGGAGGTCACGGCAGCACTTTGGGCGGCGGCAATCAAGCAACTAGTAGGCTTGGTGCGCCAAAAAGAGAAGGACATTATTCGCTGGGCCTTAGACAAAACTCAAGGTGACTACGACGAGGCGAATTTCCAAATCGTAAAGCAGGGGCGGCATCGTAAACTAGATAGCGAGATCAACGGGCTCCAAGCGCGTATCGGGAATTACACTAAGACCCTTTGCGAGGCCGAACGTGTGACAAGAATTTCTTCCGAGCCTTAGCGCACTCAGGGCTACACGTTTTCGCAGAGCCGTGCTTCGACAACGATATGGCTCCGCCGCAATGCTGGCAGGGCTGACGGTCTTTGCGCCTGTTTGCCCAACGGCGATTTGAAAGTCTGGTGTGGCAACGTATTGAGTTACATTTAGGAGAACAAGTATAAAATTTTGGGTGCTTGGTTTGATTCCCGCAGACCACACATTTTTGGGCTGGGTTACTATAGCCCTCACAGTCCAAACATTTCTCCAGATGGTTTTCCGTTCCACACAATCTGCAATGCCGCATGCGAGCGGTACTAGAGGTTCCAGACACGCTACATACCACTCGTACTTCTGTCGATCCAGGAATCCATAAACATCCAGGCCGAGCTAACGGGCGTAGGCTCACATCTAGACCTCAATTTTTTCTGCTGCTCGCTTCGCATAACACGCCGTCCTGAAGTCACAGTACCTGTCGCACGGTGTAAAGCAGGTGATCGTCTTGTCACGGTTCTTTCCAAGCCAGATCTCAGGTACGAACTCATCGGTCATCGAGACGCGCCATTTGACCGCATCACGAATCTCGTTTAGATCTTCTTTCCAGATTCGCTTGCCCTTAAACTGCTTTCGTCCACCGTCCTTCGGCACTTCACGGTTTGAGTAGAAGATGTAGCCGTCGTTATCTTCGTTGGTTTCGTAGATAGCTACCTGAGCTCCGTTGCCGAACACATCCTCAAGAGCGGTAATCTCTTCCTTGTCCACTCTATGCTGACCGAGTGCGTGTTTTGTTTTGATATCCCAAGTAGCGGTTTGAGGTAGGTGTTCTTCAAGCCAGCCTTTCTCAAGGACGCTGAGATACAAATCGCGATGACCTACCTGCTTGAACACATCAGGATTTTTAGGCCACCAATCGGGTAGTAAGACCTCGGTTTCATCTTGGACTGAGATCGCAGACTTCGGGAGTGCCGAGTGTAGTGCTGCGTAAATCATGTTGTGGTGGAAATGCCCCGTTGCAAAAAGAAGCGATGGAGGCGTAAGGTCAACATTGGGTTTTGCCCCCGCTGCAACTAGAAATGGGATTGCAGCACAGTTCACCCCAGAACTAGGGCGAATTCTATAAGGTTCCGTGCGACGTCTGAACGAATCGACTACATCGGCAGCAATGTAATTCGCGTATACAGAAACCACAGCAGGATTCATGTTGCGGATCCCCCAGATTGTCGCGGCCTCTAGAAGAAGCGGCCAAGAGCTATAGGGTTTCGCAGGTTTTGGTAGCTGTTTTGTCATGGTATGAAGAGTAGCCTCTCCGATGCAAAGGGGTCTTCACATCGGAGAAACTTAAACGGATTAGCTATTGGATGCGTACTTGATATCCACGCGAAGGCCATTTAGCCCTTCGACATGGGATACCCGCAGCTTCACAACTTCGCCTTCCAAATCGGATGGCCCAATCCCTACTCTATCAGCCTCGTTAGGCCAAATCGCTTTCATCACGGCGTATTGGTTGCTCATCTTGTGGGGGTTAGCCCAGTCCTTGATGTTAAACCCGCGTCGAATTGGTGAAGGATACCCTGGTGACTTTAACGTCATCACTAGACGCGCAGTTACACCGTTCTCTGCATCGTCAGGGCGTGGCTCCTCTATGTCAATGGACTCAATGACGGTATCTGGGTATACGTCTTCGGGGATTAATGCCCCTTGACCTTTAGCCCCACTTTCCGTAGTCCTAGCATTTAGGATTGCTTGCTTATCGAAACTCATTCAGATTTTCCTTTTTGTTGAAGTTCAAGATGGGCCATTGCTAGCCCTAGAATCCCGTTACTAACAGGATCGTTCTCTCCGGCGTCCCGTGCCAAGTCGGCTTGGGCTTTGGAGAGCAAACTTACGACAGTCGCGTAAGCCTGAAGCTCACGAGGAGTATCGGACATCTCCTCCAGCCTGTCAAGAAATTTTTTGACAGTCAGATTAATCTTTGCTACGAGCTCATCATGCATTATTTCACCGTACAAGTGGTGAGTAGTATTGTACTAAACACAGGGGGGATGTCAAGAGGAGCGGTCATACGTCTGCCCAAGTTCTCCCCTCGCCTCCCTTAGTCTCAAAATCAACGTCGCTGAGAACGCCTGGATAGGCATTGTTGGCTGCGTGGCGCATGATCTCAGCATATTCCTGGCCTCGATCCTTGACATCCCCTACCAGTTCGTCATGCACCGACAGGACTGGGCGCAAACCTTGGGCATCAATCTCCACTAGGGCGCGGCGCATCAGATCTGCTGAGTTCCCTGAGATGTGACCCGACACAGCGTTTGTAATGCTTTTTGCCCTGTCGTGATACATGACCGCACCCGACAGGAGAACCGTGATGCCTGACGTACCCGCATCGTCGGTCACATCTGCCATCCACTCATGCAATCTTGGATGGGTTCTTTTGTGCTTGTCGATGTACCGCTGGGCATCGCCTACGGTAGAGCGCAACTCGACGGCCAAGCCGCCAGCCTTCATGCCATTCGGCAACCCGAAGTTCACAGCCTTAGCCTTGTCGCGTTCGCCGTCTGGCAATGCGTCAATAGATTTGCCTGACGTTCCCGCCGCTGTTACAGCGTGTGGATCTTCGCCGTCGTTGAATGCCTGGAGCAACCGCTCATCCCCCGACAAGGCCGCAGCCATGCGGAGTTCCATCTGGCTATAGTCTGCGCCCGACATCCACCCGCTTTCACCTGTGAAGCAGGATCGAAATGCCTTGGCTAATCGACGCTCAACTGCGTTTGTGCCACGCTTGGGGATCTGTGCCAAGTTTGGGTTTGCGTGAGAGAACCTAGTGTTCACGGTCTTAGCTGTTCGGATGCTACCGTGGACAAGTCCATCTTCTTGCATGAATGTAGGAAGGCGTTCGCAGAAATCTTTCTTCTTTTTGAGTAGCTTTCGGTGAGTTGTCAGCGCAATTATCAGCGGGTCACCTGTGCGGTCAGCGTAGGGTTGCAGCACCTTCTTAGAATCTGTGCTCCACTTGCGTACCTTCCTACGTTTCTTCTGATCCCAGACATTTACTACAAAATCATACTTAAGCTCGCCTTGGAGCCACTCTTGTAACTGCTTGGGCGATGCAAGATTGCCTGTGTACCCAGCGTCTCGGATGACTGCCTCACTCTCCGCTACCAACGGTGCAAGCTCACGCTCAAGAGCCTTGAGGGGTGTGGTGAGGAGCCTAACTCCTCTGGCTTCCATTCGTTGCACAGCATACTCAACCCGATGATCCATAGCCCTGAGCGATAACTGCTTCTGCTTCTCGCTGATGGTATCCCAGAGATGGGCGGTGAACAAGATGTCATCCGCCATGTATCTCGCGACATCGTTCTTAGATACCAGATGAATTTGATTCTGGTTTTCCTTCCGCCCCTTGAGTAAATCAGGTGTCGGAATTTTTGGGTAGCGCAACTGTTTCGCAAGCTCGTCCAGCGATTTCGGTGCGCTGGTATTCGTCCGGTATTTACAGAGCATCGTGTCTTGCCACCCGCTAGCTAGATCGGTGAGATCCATAGCGTGAACATCGAATCGTCCGTTATGAAATACTAATCGCAGTCGCTGGATCAACGGACGAATTTCACGCCAGTCGGATGAGCGACAGTCAAAGCAATAAACCTTGTTAGTTCCGAAAGGATTGAAGCCAGCATACCAAGCCTGATCACGGGAGGCTGGGCCAATGACCTTAAGACCATCGGTTTCTGTATCCGAAACCCAATGGTGATCAGGGGGGTAGAGCCCCAGCACCGTTTGAAATTGTGCTGGGGTCGGCCAGAAAATATCCGCGTCTATCGAGTGCATTTGTCCTTGCAATCGTGCAGAAAATCCACCAGCACCTCCTTCATCTCGTCTTCAAAATAACTAGCCAACTTGGCATGTGTTTCCGGCAAGGTTGTTACATTGGTAACCTCAAACTCAACAACATTGTCAATCTCTGTTGCTTTGAATTCGATTTCCAAACCTAATCGGTGCAGCATTAAATTCTCATGGACTCTCATTTTTGTTAACCTCCTCAATGAATTTTGTGAGTAATGATTTAATTTCACGTGTTGTTATGACATCTACTTCAAAAGAAATTATGGTGTCGCTTTGGCGTAGATCGAACAAAACTTTTCCTTTACCTGTATGTTGTAGATACAGGTCAATGGGGCCGTCATCGTATGTCTTGAAGCGCATATACGCAACAGCATCGTCCTCTATTTGTCTCGCCATGCTACTCACTATAACCATTTCTTCGGGGCTACCAAGACAACTCTAGAAATATTTCTAGGGGTAGGTGTAATTTCCGTGAGGCACGGGTCATCGCTACATACAGCAGCTTGACGGCGGATGCGTCCCGATGACGCAGTTTTCGCATACTATTTCTTGACCAAGGTAATACGAAAACCGATTCAGATTGAGTACCTTTAGCCGCGTGGATGGTTGATATGGACAATTCGTTCTCGTCTCTGCGAGTGGCGGGGGTAACCGAAACATCCTGTAGTCCCCAAGCTCGGATTGTGTTTTCACAACTCCTTCGCGAATGCCCCAGCACCATGCCGCCCGACATCGGTATGGCAGATGGATTCCAGGTAACAATTTCCGTGCGATGCGAGGCTCTGAAATCGTCGGGGTTAACCTCGGTGTAGGTGCGTAGGATATTTGCCGCCGCATCTGCAACAGGAAAGCCACAGCGAAACCCTTGACTAAGAACGTGATGATCTGTTGCCCATTGCCATGCGGGAGGCAGTTCATCTTCATTGCCTCCGTTTGCCTCGTGGAAAATTGCTTGACCTGGATCGCCAACACATAAACATTTTCCCTCGCTACCGAGCAAGGCCATAGCGGCAGATAAAATTAACGCGCTGGTATCTTGCGCTTCATCTACAGCGAGAAAATCTAAATCCCAAAGTGCCTCAGGGTCATCGCCCCTTGGCGCACCCTTGTCCAGCCACCTTGCAAGAGCCACGGTATAGGATTGTTGGGCGGAGATCTCGCGTTCCCAAATCCAAGATGGTGCTCGACCTTGGTCAGGTGACCAGCCCATAAGCTGGCGAATTTCTATGTCTTCAGGGAAGTTGCTCGGCGCATTGCGAACCCACTCGTTTAGGGCTGGGTCGCACGAGTTACGAATTCGTCTGCGCTTGAACGCACTAGTTGAGCGGTGACCCCGCTTAAATAACTTTGCGATGTGTTTAACATGAGGCCATGTCAAGGAGTGGACGGTTCCTGTTGGGCAAGTCACGCCTCGCCTACTTAGCTCCGCCGCCGCATCTCTAGTGTACGTTACGATACAACTTTTTTCAGGCCATCCCGCCGCGTCTTTAACGAGCGACGTTGTTTTCCCTGACCCTGGCCCTGCACTTAGGATACTCAACCGTTCATCGGTATAGCTCAACGTGGAACCTCCCAATTTTGCCACACAACTTCAGCCCTGAGTCTATCCCAGACGTAAACAGGCGCACCCATCGCATAGGTTCTGGCGTGTTTGATCGCCTTTCTCTTGTTGGAGTATTGCCCCGCCAGCACCCAACAGTAATCGGCATCTGCTTCCCGCGAGTTGTAGCTACGAGCCTGATCCCAGACCTCGTATCGGGGAACCCCACTCTCCGCTTGCAACCAACTGTATTGCAGTCGGGTCACAGTACGACACCCTCGTCTTTCTCCTGGGCAACACGGCGTTGGGCAAAGATGGCCTCGATCATTGTGCGGTAGTCATCCCCAGCACTAATAGTAAGTTCATTCAACGAAGCTCGGTAAGCGGTGTCGGCACGGGAGGCTCCCGAAAAATTCACAGGCTTGCCAAGACCTAATTTTTTTATCGCCTTCCTGCCGTCTGAACCAAAGCGCATTACCATTTTGTCTACAACCTGACTGCCAACGTACAGAATTGCATCTGCGCCCTCGATGTGCCACCAGCTTGCAGTTCCCCAACGCCTCCGATTTGTATGCGGTTCACGAGGGCAACCCTCCGATTGGGTGATGCCTATCCAATTATTTCTTGCGGCTTGATCGCCCTCGTCTTCAATCAGATGTTGTAAACATTCTGCGACTGGTCTACCTTGGCGGTCAATGCCCCGCTCTGCCATCAGGTTGACTTTCATTTGACGTAGCCATGCAGCTTGAGACAGGGGGCTTTTTGCGAGGCTATCAGGATCGGCATTTGAGATGCGTAAAATGTTTCCCAGTAGGGTTGCGGCATCACCTAAATTTTTCAGCGTCACACTTTTCTTCGCCTCCTCTGGTCGCTTCGGTGAGCCGTCGAACAACAGGGTATAGCTTTCGGTTGCCCCCTCGCGTGTCACGTTTTCAACAAGGGACAACGGGCCTCCACATACACTTCGGATCTCCGAGGTTACATCCGTAGCTGTTGGAAATTTATCGCGAGGTGTGCTGTGGGTTTCGGCGTTGTTTCGCCCAGTCCTATACCCACTCCGAAATGCGAGGGCGAATTCATTTGGGTCAGCATCGCCGCCTTGAAACTTCGGAGCCATACCCTGCCAAAATCTCTCGACAACAGCATCAGTTGGGGAAGGTCTAGCCCACATGCGCCCAACCTGCTCCCCCGTCTGTGCGATCCAGTCGTTCCAGCCCCCTCGTGGAAACGAATCGTCAGCAATCATGGCAATTGTAGCTAACAGGTGTTCAGCTTCAGTCGGCAATGCAACCTTGGCTTGACCTGGGTAATCTACGGCGGCGGCAGGTCTAGCCGAGAGCCGAGCCAGGAGTTGTCCAGGCAAATCGGGGAGGGAGTCCAGCGAACCGCTGAGTTTTTTGTACATCCCCAAATCACCCTGCTTGTTCGTTGCCATTGATCCAGGCAGGAGGATCAGTCGATTTCTACGGTCAGAAATTCTGAGCTCGCCCTTCACACCGCTCCCCAAATCGTACTCGTCGGGAAACGATTTCATCTTGGCATCCGAGGGAACCTGATAGTAGTAGTGGAAGCCGCCCGATGGGCTTTGCACTATACATAAATTTGAATCGGCTGATGTGTTTGGGTACAGCACCGCCTCGATCTCCTCTTGCGTCAGGTTGTACGCATCGATGTCCAGCACGATGATTTTAATCGGATCGTTCCGGTCTAGCTTTAACGCCCAGCCCGTTGTAGTCGCACCGAGTGCAGACATTTGGGCTGTGTAAAAGACCTGAGACTTGTTCTTCCAGGCAAACGAAGGGTGCTTTCGGTATTGCTGCAAGGGTAGTACGTTGTATCCCCTTGCGGCGAGTGCGGCGGCTTCGCCAGGATTCGGGCGGTTGGGACTATCGATCATCGCGTCGTTGATCCGCGCTCAAATCCTGCTGATCGGTGCGTGGAAAATAAATATTGCTACGCTCACAGGCTTCCCGCAATATTTCCCGAAAAAGGGTGGCAAACGAATCGTGATACCGAGCCAAGGCTAGTTCAATGCAAGCCTTTTGCTGTGGCTTAGTCAAGTATGCAGCCCCGAATGATAGGGGTACATCCTTTCGATCTGGGGGTATGAAATTTCTTCTCGGTCTGTTTGATGCCATGCACTCATGTTAGTGAAATACATTTGGCGAGTCAACCCCAAAGGGAAAAACCCAATGGGGCTGGTACTGGGGTCTTTTTGCCTTAAGCATGCGTCGTTATGCTTTCAATCGATAAGAAAATCCCTAACCCAGGGTAGGCAAAGAGGTTACGGAATACACCAACCCCAAAACTACAAAGTTACGCGAAAACTATTTTTGTTTCACGCCGCAATTCCATCAGGACTGCACAACTCAATTGAAAAAAAACTAAAAAGCGATTTTTGGGTAGGGTTGGGCTCCCATCCGCATGTCCCGCCAGTACTTACGCCATTCTTTATCGCGTGAAAGCATAACGATTCACGCTATAGGCTTGCACTCTCTTTTGGCTTCTGGTAGGATCTAGGTTGTGGCAAATTTGAGTCGGAAAATGCGAGTGGTCATCGACTATGTAGATGGCGATACACATTCGCATCCTTCGGTCACCGAGCTTTACATTTCGTTGCCTAGGGGTGAACGCCCGTCGCTATCTGCGCTCCGAAATGCCGCCCGTCGAGGTCAGGTTCCTGATGGGCATCGGGCGCACAGGTTTTGGGAGGGCGTGAAGCGGATCCGCCGCTCGGCTACCCAGCGTTCGCCCACTCCAGGGAGGAGGCGGCACTTCGATATCCTGGTAGTGTATGGTGATGGGCGGCGGGAGGTTTGTCGAAATGCCCAGCACGTTTCGGAGCGGTTGGACGTACCTCTTCGCCCTGTTCGGCGGTTCATTCGGACAGGTATTCTGCCCTCTGATCCAACAGGATGGGAAAACGTAGCGGCGATGGTTCGTTTGCCGAGGGGTCAGCATGCGCCGCCCCGTTAATTGCGAGACGCTGAAACAGGCAGAGGTTGTCCTTCGTGCCTTAGTCCCGCTGGCGCATCCGTGCCGGATCGTGCGGACAGGGAAGTTGGTTGACGCTTGGGGCTCCTGCGAATTCAAGGAGAACCCGTCGCGCTTTCTCATTCGTATTGCGAAGGGCGTTTCCGTTGATCAGGAAATCGAAACCCTCTGTCACGAGTGGGCGCATTGCCGTGCGTGGATTGGGCAAACCCACGCCCATTCTGCATACTGGGGTGTCGCGTTTAGCGAGGCTTATCAGGCTGTCTTCGATGAGTGAATGATGTCCACAAAAGAGAATATGGATGAACTTGCTGAGTTGAACCCTGAAGCACTCGTTGCGGATGGGTTTTCGGAAGCATACATTGGATATGCCGCCCAGTTCAATGCTCCTCCCCTGGCAGTATACGACTCTGACAAGTGCGTCAAGATTCTTATGGAGCGTGATGGGATGGACTTCGACGAAGCGCTTGAGTTCTTTGAATTCAACGTCCTTGGGGCATACATGGGCAAGGGTACTCCGATGTTTCTTGTCAGTCGAGATCAGGCTGTCTCCGACGAGTGAACAATTATTTCTGTGAGGATGGCGAGTAGCATCAGGGTTGCGGTCAGCCAGATGAGGAAATCCCCCAGCTTCCAGATCCATTTCTTCTCTGCCGCCCAGTAGAGGTTGATTACCAGTAGGTACGCGGCGAACACCGCTGTTGCAAGGGTGATTAGCAGTAGGCTACTCATGTTTCTTTCCTTTCGGCTGGCAACCCCATCGACAAATCGACTTCGGCGCGGATCTCTGCCTGTTCCAAATCCCCCAGCCCCTCTTCCACGAGTTCATGGATGGTGTCAATCTCGGTAGGGCATAGTCCTTCGGCGTTCAACCTACCTTCAAAGCGGATGCGTGTAAGAAATTTCGTCAGAACCAGTCGCGCTTCTCTGGGGGTCATTACTTATTTAGCATGAGAAACCACAGTCCAGATAGGAATGCAGCCATCTCAGTTTTGTGTAGGAGTGGTGTGATTGCCTCGCCATTGCAGGTGAGGATAACACCTCGCGGCTCCCGCTTCAACTCGTATTTCTTCTCCGCCCCCGACGCGAGAGTCAGGCGGAATGCCGACTCACGCATCAGGGTCATCCTTGGACGGATGTAGTAGTACGGAATGTTTTCGCTCATCGAACTCGTCCAGGCAGTTCGACACCCAGTTGGTTTTTCAGCCACTCGTTCATGGCTTCCCGAATTGCGATGGCAGGTTTGGTTTTCAGTAGATGCGCGTAGTGTCGGACATACGCATACTGTTCGTTCGTGAAGGGGGGGTATTTCCTACCGTCCTCCAACATTTCAGACAGGGATTTTTCTCTGCTCATTTACTAAGATTTTTTCGGAGTAGTGCGCGTCGGCATTCGGCTTTCGCGCAGTAGAATTCGTGTGTCGGAGCGAACCGTTTGTCGGTGTTCAAGTTTTTCACACGGATGGTGGATCGGTCACGGCATGAAGCGCACCTCACGCCGTGATCCTCATTGCCATTACGCAGTACCTTCTTCAGTCCCATTGGTGTCTCCTCCTAAGACTTCGATTAGGGGTTTGCCGCGATCTTCACCTGCGAAGTAGTATAACAGGTCTTCGGTGAGTTCTCGGCTCTCCAGAATTTGTACATCGCGAGGATGTCCTGCGGCAATTTTTTCTAGCCGCTCCAGGAATTTCAGGTTGGTTCGCAAGAGGCTCGCGATTAATTCGATTGCCTCAACTGAGAGGTCGAATTGGTTAATTGGCTTTGGCATCAGTCCTCCTCCTTGTCGATGGTCTCGAAGCACATCCCCCAGGTGTCGATGGTCTCGAAGCACTCAACCATTTCGTCGATCCAACCCTCCAACCATTTCAGGTTTCCGCCCATGCGTATCCTCTTGAGGAGGGCATCCACCAGTACTTTGGCAGGTACTTCGTATGGGTCTTTCTCATCTGAGTCTACTGAGAATGAAATTGAGTAGGCGTGATTGTAGCGCATCAGTCCTCCTCCTTCTTCTTCACCAGTTCAAGGGCGCACATCGCGAGGATGTTCTTGCCGAGGTTTTCTGCCGCCTCAACGGGTACGGACATGTCAATTTCGACATTATCGATGTCAAGCTTGATGCAAAGCTGGTCAAAGCGATGCTCAAATCTCCAGAGTGTGGCGAGTATGGATGATCGATGCGCCCGTGGCATGTTCACAATCTGTCTCGCTGATTCAGTTACTTCCAGTACCATTTTTCGTTCCTGTGTTTAGGGTTTTCTAAGTCCATTCCAGCCTGTGTTAGGCTGGGTGATTGGTGCGGGATTTGGTTTGCCCTCCCGCGTGGGCATTGGTTTGTTACTCATGTTCACCGATGCCAGCGAAGGCGTCAAGCACACCCCGCGCATCACTATAGCTAGTGCGAAGCTGATTGCTCAGATGATACCCCTTCACCACTACCAAGCACCATGTCTCACCCGACTTCCAGCTACGAAGTACTCCGCGAGGTAGAGGGTACAGTTCAGCAGTTAGTGGGTGAACACGCAGTTCCGCAATTGTTCGCGGCTGGCGGAGTCCCAACTTTTTAAGTGTCTGGTTTCTCATTGTAGGTTTCCTATTCTAAGGTTTCACTCAGTCCTCATCAAAGAGTCCCTCTTCAAAGTCTCCTTCTGCAAAGTCTCCCTCATCAAAGAGTGTTTCCCCATCTTGTAGGCATACAATGTAGTGAAAACCGTCTGCAACCTCTTTGGACTCAAAGGTGAAAATAAGTGTCGGGAAAAGGGTACTCATCTCCACGAAGGCGTCGGCGGGTGTGTCCCAAGCCGTAAGAAAATTCACTAGGATCTGATTCCGGCAGGAGCGGTAACTACATTCCACAGGCAGTAGAGGTGCTTCGGAATCACAGCCTATGAAGGGTTCAGGTAACAGATTCTCCCAGGTGAAAGCCTTAGTCGATGTCCCTACCGTTTGGTCGAGACACCTTTTCTTCCAGCCGTGGATAGCATCTTTGTTGCCAGTTACGACTAACTTATTTTGGCTCCAGTTCATCTTAGTTGTCCTCCTCATCTAGACCAAAACAGCTACCCTCTTCCAATGAACTACAGGGGTCAGCAAACCCCCATGCGAACACATTGTCGTACAGCGGTGTTCTAGGATCCCATCCCTCCCATTCTTTAGAGGTCATGGTGAAGCACACCTCATCATCCTGATTGTCTTTACCAGACTCTGGCTCGTCGGTGACCTCAATGAGGGAAATCCCCACCTGGTCTAGCCATGGTTTGCCATTTCGGAAGGTCAATTCGAGCAGGTTCACCTCGGCGTACATTTTTTTTGGTTTCATGGTTTCTTTTCTTTTCAGGGTTAACTCAGTCCTAAAACTGAGGGATTGGTGCGGGATTTGGTTTACCCTCCCGCAGGGGTGTTGGGTGTTCTACATTACATGGGTACAGTTGGCTTGGGTATTGTTGATCCAACCTATTAGCTAGTAGGTTGGGTTTGTATTCATCCTTCTCCTTCGATGATCTTGTCAAGCCGAGCGACTACCGATTCTAGTCCCTTGATCTCCGCCGCCAGAGGTGAATCGACGGGCAGTCGATCAGGGTTGAGTTGATGTATCAATCTGTTTAGCGCGTAGATCACGTTGTGGAGGACGATGCCGCGTAGCTTCATGTCTACATGGAAAAACTCAGACTTCCAAGGTTGCAGTTCTTTTGCTTTACTCATTGTAGGTTTCCTATTCTCAGGGTTTTCTCAGTCCTAAAACTGAGGGATTGGTGCGGGGATTTCCCTCCCCGCTAGGGTTTGTATTCATCCTTCTCCTTCGAGGATCTTTTTGAGGTGAGCGATTATCGATCCTAGCTCCTTGATTTGAGCCTCCAGCTTATCCGCGATGGGCGCATCCGCCGTCCGGTGGGGTTGCACCTCCACCCACAATTTGTCTAGCGTGTAGATCACGCTACTGAGCATGCCGCCGCTCATCTCCATGTCGATGTGGAAAATCTTGGACTTCCAAGGTTGTAGTTCTTTTGCTTTACTCATTGTAGGTTTCCTATTCTCAGGGTTTAACTCAGTCCTAAAACTGAGGGATTGGTGAGCAGTTTAGACACATACTCAGGTGACCCTTTAGAAACAGAAACATGACTTGCCGAGCATGCACTCTCAACAAGCCAGTCCCCGCTTGATTAGCAGGGCTATCCGTTCGGCGGGAATTGCCAAGCGAGGTAGGTGATTAAGGCGAGCAGGACGGCTAGTCCAGACCAGCTCACCCGAATGGGGTTTCGTGGGTTACGCATTTCTGTTCAGGGTTAGGGGGTTGCGATCCAAATCGCGGCGAGTAGGATTGCACCAAGTGCCGCCCAGATTATATCTACCGCGTCGGTGTAGTGGTTTCTTTTTTTCATGGTATTATCTCCGTGACTTCAAAATCGTTTAAGCTGGCGTGTGTGGCGGCGTCGTGAACTTCGTCACCTACCTGTGCATCGCGGTAGCCGCGCTCTACATGCACTACAGTTTCAGCACCTAAACCGTACACCTCCTCTAAAGCGATTGTGCGAGCTTCGGCTTTCGTTTCGGCTTCTACAACCTGGGCGAAGACGAGCTTCTCATTCCAATGTACTCTGTACCTTTTCTTCTTCATCTTTAGGTCTCCTATTCTAAGGGTAATCTCAGTCCTAAAACTGAGGGATTGGTGCGGGGATTTCCCTCCCCGCTAGGGTGTTTACTCCGTTACTTTCAGTTGGCAACCTTTTGCCTTGTCGTGGCAGTAGTGGTCAAAGTTGGGGTAATGACTCAGGCATGGAATTTCCTGGTAAGCTTTGCCCTCTACCACAACCAGACATGAAAGACACGCTTTAGGGTTAAGCTTCTCGTATGCTTCTCGATCCCCCCTTTGCCATGAATTGGTGTCGGGGAAGTCGCATACGTCCGAATGAAAGCCACAATTTGGGCAGGTCAATTCGTCAGCGGGGCAGGTGTGCGCGAAGACGTAGCGGCAAGTGCCACAGTCCACCAGTACTAGGTGAGCATCGTCGTTACCGTGCTTACACGGCATCCCCAACGATAGCTTTACACTCTTTTCTTTTTTCGCTGTCATCTTTAGGTTTCCTATTCTAAGGGTTGTCTCAGTCCTAAAACTGAGGGATTGTGCGGGGATTTCCCTTCCCCGCTAGGGTGTTAGTAAGTTTGACCGCGATCTTCTTCTTCTTCGCGTTTCTTATTCGCTAGATCAAAGCCCTTCTCAACGAGTGCTTTAACTAGCTCGTTTCCAAAAATTCCTCCTGTTTGCTTGATGGTTATGATGGCATCGGGAACTTGGCTGTAGCAATTCAGCATTTTCCAGAATTTTGAGTCCTTCGTGTTTGGGTAAACGTCTTCGGACTGTAGGTCTTCGGCGCAGTCGATGATGACCTGTTGGGCGTATTCAATTTCGATGTTGGATGTCATCTTTAGGTTTCCTATTTTCTAAGGGTAATCTCAGTCCTAAAACTGAGGGATTGGTGCGGGGATTCCCTCCCCGCTAGGGTTTTCTAGTGGCTTATGTATGTCACCTCATGGACTTGCTTAGACCAGCAAGCGGTGCAACTTCCACATTTTCCTTTGCGCGTGTAAGCGCGGCACAGTACCTTGCCCGTTCCAGGTGTGAAATCCTCTGCTTTCTGGATTATCGTGGAGGTGTGATTTCCCTCTATTGATTCTCCTGTTACGCTGTCCGAGGATTTTCGCACCGTCACGTTGGGCAGTAGTTCCATGCGATCCAGTTCCGCCGCGATGCTGGCAAACTTGTAGCTCCTTGTAGGGAGCCAATGCTTGCAACTCGTGGCTTTCATCACGCGATAGATTTTCTTCGCCAATGCGGCAGAGTAGACATCGCCCGAATCGAACCAGCGGAACCTGTTCAGTCCTTTCAGCTTTGCGACCATTTCCTCGACCCAACCAGCACGATGCCAGTCTGCTTGATTATGTTCGCGGAGCTTTTGGACAACGGGAAATCTGTACGTCCCTTTTCTCGCGTAGCATGACTTGCAAGCATCAGAAACTTCACCTTCCTTATTGACTGCTCCAGGGCAGGTGTCAAAGGCTGGCAAGCTCCATGAGGGGCAGGACATTTTCCCCGTTCCCGAGAGTTTCGGTGTGGCTTTCATTTTAGGTTTCCTATTCTAAGGGTAGTCTCAGTCCGAAAACTGAGGGATTGGTGCGGGGATTTCCCTCCCCGCTAGGGTTTCTCAGGCTACAGCATAGCCTTCAATTCTGCCTTGATCTCGCGAGCTTTCGCTCCGCGCCACGTGCTAGCGTTCGACAGGAAGTACAGTACGATGGATTTTCCCGTGTCGTACATATATGGCTCTTCTATCGATTCTAGCGAGTGCATCGCGTCTAAGTACGGCTTCGCCGCGTAGTTAACCTTCGTCCAGTCCCGCCTGATTTCGGAGGCGATCAAGGAGAGGGGGCGTGTTTCGCTTTGTTTCATTTTAGGTTTCCTATTCTAAGGGTAATCCTAGCGGTTGCTAGG
>Ga0098047_10000404_pt1 | contig 17174 bp, 10 predicted proteins | sample 12_taG_FD_92585 | JGI IMG/M metagenome (GOLD analysis project Ga0098047, IMG submission 92585) | Marine viral communities from the Subarctic Pacific Ocean - 12_ETSP_OMZ_AT15267 metaG | ecosystem: Environmental > Aquatic > Marine > Oceanic | place: Subarctic Pacific Ocean | collected 2015-01-16 | reverse complement strand
CGATAACTCTTCCTTGATAATCTCTCTTAATCTTTGTTTGGTAATTTTCATGTGGGACTCCTAGACTGACATCGCAAGCGTCAACAATAAATAGTTGTCTGAAGTGATAAGGGTCGCATTTTCAAGGCTTTTCTGGAATTGTTCTTTATTCATAGAGCCTACGTCATCGTTGTCGCCAATGTCAACCTTCCAAACTTCAATGTCAAAATCCAATAAAGTCTTGATAATCTCAAGTTCTTTTTTCTTTGCGTCAGGATCGAGAGCAATGTAGACGCCTGCATCTTCTTTAACAATTTTCCTCAACAATAACGAACTTTGGTTTAGTGTAGAACCAAGAATAGGAACCGCATTGCGTCCTGCTACGATGGCATCAAAGACTCCCTCCACCAAGACAATGTCTGAAGTCCAATCTACGAATAAATCATTGAACACTATATTTTTGCTGGCTGTGGGGTTCTTGTACTTCGGGTAGAAGGCCCTGTCATAAGATCGAGACACAAAATAATTTAAGTCACCCTCTTCATCAAACGATGGAATAATGATGCGCCCCTCATATTCTCCCTGACTGCAATAACCCATCTTCCACCAAACAATGTCTTGCTTGCTGATGTTTCGCTTTCTTAGATAATTTCTTGCTGCGAAGCCGGTGGGAGGCACATTTCGATTGGCCAAGGACACAAACCCTTCAGGCATCTCAAGTATTTGTTTTTCTTCAATTTTGTCGGCAAATAGGTCTTCAAGTTTATTATAATCTATCTCAGATGTAAGTTCAAGCCACTGTGATTTGTCGTGGTTTGTTCCGAAGCGGCGAACGACACGATATAAATTCTTGCCACGTGTATCACATACCCAGCACTTATAGTAGCCCTTGTCGAGGTTTACAGAGAATTTTCTTTTATGATGATCGCAGTAAGGGCACTTAAACAGAAACTCGTTGTTGGTCCGATAATGGGCCCCCAACACGTTAACCAGTATTTTGAGTTTCTTGTCTTTCATTCAACCAGCCTGCTTTTGCAATCACATAGCTATCGGCTCGGTCGTTATAGCCAGCCTTGGGATTGCCGTGTCTAGTGTATTCTATCTCAAACCGGGGTATGTTGTCAAGTATAAATTGTAAAACAACTGCCTTTGCCTTTTCTCCCCGGGGCACCTTAATACCGCACAACTTACGAGCAGATGTGGCAGCTAGATATTGTGGCTCACTTCCAAAAATATTATAACACAACCAAGAAACTATGCCATTAATTTTTGATAATAATGAAAGTGTTTGCGCGGACGAAAATCCAGAGCGAAAGGATTGAAGTGATTGTTCAATGTAGACTTGGTCTATTTCATAGGTGTCGCATATAATGCAAAGATGAGATTGGATAATTTGGGCCTTTTTGAAAAAGTTTTTCTCTTTGCGTAAATCAATATGATCGCATGCAACAATATTTCCTTCAAAATCTAATATTGTATATCCAGTAATACTACTAGAAATATCTAATCCTAAAATCATTCTCTGTTCTCAACTCCAAAATCGAGGTTATACCAAACACGTTCGTGGGCGTAATAAAGTAACATTTTTGTTACCAATTCCATAGAGCCAATAGTTAAGCCAATTTTGGGGTCTCCCGATACGAACCATCCCAGCATTATGGTATCTAGGGTTCCAACCAGTCGCCAGGTTATAGTTTTACATAAATGCCGTACGCGATTAATAATTGGTTTGGTCATGGCATATACTCTTCCTGCTTTCCCTTTGGGGCATCTTCCATCTTTACCCGAAATGAAACAGTTATTTTACGGTTATCTTTGTAGTAGACGACAGTGTTTCCCTCTTTAGAAACATAGCGGACATCAGGCACCATGATGGAGTCACGGAGAGCACGATAGAAATCTACAATCACGTCCTCGCGGGTCATTTTTATAGCTTTTCATTCATGGCCCATTTTGCCGACTGTGCAAATACATAATCGTAGTCTTCGCTTCCCTCGAGGGCAGTTTCGGCGCGCCGGAGGCACACTTGAAGCGTATCAACCAATGCGACGAGATCAGCGTTGCGCTTTTCAAGACGCCGAATCCTGCGGCGCGTTTCTTTATCTAATTCCATATTGTTTCTAAAGATCTGTTTTTATCTTGAACGTAAAGTCTCTTTCAACGGTTTTTCTAACCGGCATCGCCACTTTAGCAATCCCAATAAGATTTCGCTCCTGGTCATATACTCCAATTTTAGAAATATACGTCGTCTTCTCAAACGAACCAGTAGGATCATTATACGATGAACTTACAACATTTTTAATACGAATATTTGCATTTTCTAAATAGGCTTTTGAGCCGCTCGACGCAAACTTTCCAGTAGAATACATTTTAAATGTGGGATTATTAGACTGATTTAAAGCACCTTTGGGCGCAGTGGCAAACATTGTCAAGGTTTGAGTAGTGTTCGTACCGCTCATTTCCATTATAAATGAAGACAATGGAGCCAATATGGGACCGCCGCTCGAGCGTGAGACAGGCTGAGCGAAATAAATCCATTTGGCGTTGTCCGCTATATTGACTCCCGCTGTTCTATAATAGTAGTCGGTGGGTGAAGGGGATCCAAGGTCATAAGACCCAGTTAATATGATAAACCCTTCATTATAAAGCGCAAGGCCGATACAACTCCCTGTTCGAGCAGCAGCCCCCTCTCCTGTCACCTCATAAAGCAGCCCATCCCGATTAGTATCTCGGGCTCTCGCAATCAGCGACCCTGTATAATAATACTTTAAATCAATGGTTCCTTTTTTAATTTGAGAACCATAAAAAATGGTTGGAATACTTATAAGGCCGGCGGCCACACTACTCAAATCTATTCCCGGCACATTAGTCTGAGATGAGGAATATGCCATTCTGGGGTTTAAATAACGATAACTATTAATAGTATTTTTAAGGGCCAGCAAATGAGATACATAGCCTCCTTGGGTAACCGGGGAAGGATTGTATCGTTTAGTATTAGCCAAATAGAGCTCTTTGTCTATTGAAGAAGTAAGCGGATAGGAGCCGAGCATCACATCGCCATAGCCTAACGCATTGAAACTCGCATTAGAAGTGGTTCTAAAGCCTATACGAGTGCCGTTCTTAACCACCCAAGGATAAATAAGTCCTTTGTCGGGGGTAGTAGTATCCGACGGACCAGATGGTCCGATTAAACGCGTCGAAGAAGCAACGTAGTTTCTATCAACATTTAATTCATAAAGAGAAATATTACCACCATCAGTAAGACGAATAGGATTACTCCAAGCGCCCGAAATATTAGGTGTATTATTATAAAATGAAGAGCCGCTATAAATTAAAAATTTAACACTAGGGTAAGTTTTTAGTGTATTGATGTAAACATCATTACTATTAAACTTGTAATACGGCATAGCATAACCATTTGACCATCAGTAATCTAGTCGTACCCTTAAGGTAAATTCAGTAGAAGGATCCTTTTTCAGCGGCTCCGACAGTTTCGCCACAGCCAAAAGCTCATTGTCGCCCGAATAGAGTCCAACGGCAGTCGTATAACTCACCGGAAGATCTGTAGGATACGTTTTCACTACTAATTTACTAGCCGACAAATAAGTAGGATTGGCGGAATAGTTAAAATCTGTGTTGTTGATTCGACAGAAATAAACCGCAGAATTTAACTCTACCGTATTATTGAAGGAAATACTCTTTATGCGATGACGCAGAGCATTGCAATTAGCATCAATAGTGGAACCGGTAAAAACTAAGGGAGAAAGATCATTAGTCGCGCTGGAGTCGAACGGGTGGATTACTTGTACCTGGTTGTTTAAACCTTTGTTGGCGATCCCCGTGCCACCTAGGACTCTCAGACCGCCGCTCACAAAAACAGACGCTGTGATAACAGCAATTCCGGCTTGATAATAAAGTAATCCGCATTTGGGGAAGCTTCCACTGAGTGGATCTGCTGCGCCGGCTACTCCCATAACACCACTGCCCGAAGCACGAAGGATTCCATATTCACCGGCCGGAGAGTTTACTTTATAGCCGCTCGAGCCCGATGAATCGGTAATCGTAAGCAGCTGTTTAAAACTGCCTGTCTCATAAGAACTGTTAACTCCTAATTTTAAGGTGAAGCTTCCCTTCTTAACCTCATCTTTGGAAAGAAGTCGAGCAAAGTTTATAAAGTAAACCGCCTTCATCTTGGTGCCGCTCGTTAAATCACCGTCCTCATCAAATAGTCTGACTGCACCATTCTCATCAAAGCCCACAAGAATTTGAGCCATTTGATTATAAATGTTAATCTTTTTAGGCTGCATGGAATAATCGGCGGCCGCGGATTGCGACAGCGCTGCTGCAGTAGCGGCATATCCCATTGTTAAATCAAATATGTGATTGGCAGAAGAGCTGAGATATGGATAATCGTATACTGATTCAAACATCCCATGACTATATGTCTTAATGTTGTACTCGGTGCCGGCTTTATTAGTATAAGTGCCCGATATGATCGTCCCCGTGATGGGAATCGCCTCATGTAATAGATTCCGTGTTACGACGGAGTCTTTATCATCAAAAGTTTTAAATGAAGTCGCCATTTTTTAATCCTTATCTTAAGTAGTCTTCTTTACAAACCGAACCGGCAGGTCTACAGTATAGCCAGTGGAAATTCCAGACACTCGTACAGTAGAATCAATATATCGGTAGCCCCCCACAGCGATAGTAGCGCCGCCTTGGCCAGTAATTGCAGTGGTTCCGAGGGAACCCAATTGAGTAAACAAAAATGTGCTCGTCTTCAGGTCTAGGCTAGAACCGATCTTAAACCGTACTTTGGTGCCGCGGGGGCCAACAATAGCAGAAGCGTCATTTTCCCCTATTCGTGTTACCACATTGGCATCATCATTTAATGTAAAGATATAGGTTGCTATCTGGTCGTCGTCAATTGAAGTAGGAGTGAAGCTTAATGCCTCATTAGTATTTGCATTGGTGCCTGGTGCCGCAAGAAAGCCGAGACGGTTATCTATCTGAATAAAATACTGTGTCTCGAGGAGATCCTGGGCAATAACGCTCGTGCCCGGCAATTCTATTGTATCCAGACCCTGATCTACCTCTATCAGATTAGTTCCCTGACTCGGGATATCGCCATTTATGATTCCGGCTGGTAATACGTTATTGCCCGTGCCGGCAAGGGAATCAACCGTGTTTCGATCGACCAAATTTAAATAATTGGAAAATTCAGAGTTAAGTGCGGTATTGCCCTCATTAAAAAGTTTAATAACGGGGAGGTACAAGAGATCGTTTCTTGCAATTGACATGAGCCTAGACTTCATGCTCGACATGTTATTCGTAAACGCCTCTAAAACAGGGGTTTGAAGAATATTAAGATCGTAGTATGCCGATCCACTAATGTTGTTTTTGTCATATAGGCCGTAGTTAATCTCGTCGTCGCCTAAAGCAAACTTGGCGATTTTAAAGCTTCCATTACCTTCAGCTAATCTTTTGCGGCCCAAATCGGTCAAAACCGCATCCAAAATGATGTCACCAGAATTGTCTAAAAATCCCATACCATTCTCCTCTGCATATAAATAGTCTTAAATATCATTATTCGCTCCCTTTTACAATTCCTGGATTCTTAAAACTGATATTTAAATCTATTTTTCTTCCAGTTTGTTTACTAGCAATCCGCACCTTAAATACTTTCTCCCATACACTATCCTCTACTTCGGCTGCCCCGAGCGTCACCGTCGGTGTCGAACTAATGCCGGGATCGGCGATCGGGTCAGACGGTGAATTATAGTCCACCTGTTGTAAGCTCGGCTCAATAAGTATAAATCTTCTTCCTGATTTTATTAACCCTTGTTTTACAGTTTTAAAAACAAATAGCTTTTGTTTTAAATATATCTTTCCCTCATTATCTACCAATTCTATTTCCATAATCGGGCCCGGATTGGAAATATTTCCATGAATATCGACCGATCTTGCGCAATAATAGTACTTCACATTAGGAGCAATTACATCCACATAAGACGCGGGGGTTCCAAATTCAGGATCTATAGTTATCGCCGCATTACTGAAACTAGCATAAGAGGTAGGCGGTATCGCTAGCTTAAACAACTGGTAGGCATCCACTGGATCATCGCTTCTAAACTCTATCTTTTTCTCACCGGCTATAATCTCATCAAAAGATAGAGGAATACCCGTCTGCCCCAGATATTCTTTCTCAAAAAATTCAGGATCTCCGCTCATAATTGCTACCGGCTTGCTGCTATAACGGCCCGAACTCGCTGCGAGCATTATATTAAGTCTATGGTTTATTCCCTTATAGCTATAAAATGACATCTCAGGAGGAACCGGCGGCTTATCTATCACCATACAATTAACTGCGGTAGCCCCAACAGGTATGATTATTACCTTGAGATTAGGTTTATTTGTAACTTTTAATTTTCGCTGGTGCAGGTCCTGATTAGCGTTCCACGTGTTGCCTCCAGGAGGAGCCCCGTTTGCATAGGCATATTCATTACCTACTATCACTACTATTTTCTCAAACGTATACTGATATTTTTGTTCGTACTTAACTTGAGAATCATAATAAACAATTGGAATACTTTCATTGCTCCCTAAATTCTCGTAAGCAAACTTATTAGAAATATAAAAAGTTTGAATGGGTGCCGGGCCGCGATTGCCCAAAGCATCCACTTCATACTTTCTCACTACATACATCAGAGTTTCCGTGTGACATGGCACCCCTTGTAAAATCTGTCCATAGGTACGAGTATAATCCACCAATGCGTCGTCCAACTCAATTTGAGCATCTAGCAGGGTCTCGTCGTTAATAATCATGGGTACCTGGTGGTTAAATCCAGTGCGACGATAATCTTTGAGAAATCTAAAAGGAGGGTCGACGATCACGCCGCCGCCGGCAACGCCTGTCACCCCGGTGACCCGATGATATCCGTAGCCATTAATTAGTTTCTGTGCAAGTCCTAATCTGGTACCGTGCTTCCACCCGGGGGCGGCGGCGATGATGTGCTCGTATTGGCGTAAGGCACCGTCTACATTGCACAAGGTGATGTCGCTAGCCACCGTAGTCGTTAAACTATAATCACCTAAATTTTCAACCGAATTGGGTGCGCGGCGCGTGATTGTAAACGAGCCCGGCATCGGTTCGGTGGTGGCCGTGCCAGGGGATGTATTTACAAGACTATTGATTGCAGCCACCTGTAAAACATCAATAAAGCCTTTTGTGCGCGGGTGATTCGCCAAGCCGCGCAAAAAAGAAGTCTGTGGATTAATCCCAGTTACGGCGTCTGAATCGGGAGGGATGATAATCTTTGTACAAAATGGAATCATAAAATTCTCTATATAATCTTCGTTGGTAATCCCCTCATCACTATGTAAAATAATAAAATCGGCATTATTACGGTTGACAGTTGTTGCTTCCGGCGAGTCCCGTAGTGCGTCTGCCCACTTATCGTAAGTTTGACCTATCGTATTTTCTGTCACGCTCCCCTGACCCGAAGGATCAGAAACAAAGTACTCCACTGCTTCATTCAACGACAAAGCTGAAAGGTGCGATTGTGCCAATAGGACACTGGCTGTATTCCTCAATTCTGATTGCATTATATAGGCATTAGGTAAAGCAGATGGAACAACGGAGGGTGCTGCTGAGGCCTCTTCATAACGACGACTGTAAAAATTATATTGGGATTTCACATCCACTAACCATCCTGCGGCTTCCCGCAGGGGCTTAGAGGTCGAGGACACATATACACGACATGTGTGGTCGTATATAGCGGACCCGGTAGCCACCGGTGGAATCAATAAATTGGGGTAGAGGAGACCCTTAAGGGTACCGCCGCCGGCGACGGTGCTGCTCCCATATATATATTTTTGAAAGTTCGTCTTGCCGGTGGAACCGTTGTTGAACCAATTGTTCGCGCCAGGACTTTTATCGGTATAATCATTCCAGTTAGCACCTGATCCCTTCACATAGATTATCGGCGAAACCAAATCATGGTCGATAAGGTCTGGTCCATGCAGCGACAATACTATATTATTTAGTTGAAATTTTAGCCTTCCAATTCCTGGCCCCGTGGGGCCGGTTCGATCAAAATGACCACCGGCACCGTGGGTGCCGGCGAGAAGCTTCCCGACGATGTACGAATAACTAACCAAGGTGCGGCCCTTTGCACTTTCATAAACAGTATAATAATTTCCCAGTACAGCCCTTAAAGGATCGTCCATCCCCCAGTCATTCCGAGCCATCGGATGAAATCCTGGTGGATCCGCGGAGGTAAAGGAAGTATGTGCTGAGGATTGTCTCTTCAGAGGACCTATCACTCCATCACTGACTATAAGCAAGTTATCTTTAAAGGCTTTATTTTGTAACATTATTAATAACCGGCTTCAGTTCCATATAACATAGGAATATTTTGCGAATAGTAAATATCAATATCATTCATCAGGGTTGTATCCAAGGCTCCACCTTCATTATCTACAAAAACAATCGTTTGGGCGAAGGCGTTCAAGTAATTAGTATTTTTAGTAATAATACCTGGAACTCCCAGTGTAAAAACTGTTCCCAATGGTTGGAGCCCCAAAGTAACATCAGTATTAAGAATTTGTGTCATTCTTACAAGGCGACACAGACGAGGAGAAGCGTCTTGGGTAAACTGTTGGAAAGAATCAGGGCCCAATCTTCTCCATTGGGGGGCCGTAACCCCAAGTTCCGCATGGTAAGACTCTAAATATTCTACTCTTACCAATGATTCAAAATTAACCATATTCGACAGCGCATTCGAATTGTCTAGAATTGTAGGATCCTCATAATATTTCGCCAACGCCAACGATCCCGCAATGTTGTTTGGATTTTGCAATACTAACACAGGATTATGTCCTATAACCTCATTGTTCACCAAGTTCAAAATTACGGGGGACGTCGTGTCGACGCCCGTTGACCAGGCAGGGAACATCACGATGGTCTGGTTGGACCCCGAAATTTGTGCCTCCTGAGAGCTGTTATCAAAGAGAAGATCAGGATCACTACCTACCGAGGCTTGTGCCGGTGTTCCGATAGGCAATTTTCGCTTATCCGGAAATAACAGTTCGCTCAGTGGCTCCTGAAGGTGACGAACCTGTACACCGCCAGCATTTAAAATATCACTTATATTATCTGCTTCTGATGTCTCGGATGCCTCATCAAACTGTATAGTGCCCACTGCGTTATTACGCAGCAGTGCTGAAAAGTCACTATTTTGGTTTAAGTAAAAATTTTGAGTACTGCGACGATAGAAGCTACCTAGATACAGGGAGTCCGGGGATAAAAAGGCATGTTTATTTCTAGCTGCCACATTAGTATTAGTAATAGCATATTTGGCCACTTCGGCATTTGCCCTGCTCTCAAACATCTCATAACTAATAGCAGGCACGCGGCCAGCAGTCATCAGGAGTCCGCTGCCCAAATAATCCATTCCTACGAAGGGGGGATTAATAATCCTATATCTATTTCGGAAGTAATACTCCTCACTCAAATAGCCAGGGGTGGTAGGATTAGTAATGTGGGAATAGCCATGAAAGGTTCCGCCGCTCGCAGCCTGACCCGTAGTTAATTGTGCGGAGAGTGTATTGAGGAAGGTCTTGACAGTATCTATCACCAACAATTCGTCCCGAGGCGAGTTGTTTGCCCCTATTGTTAACGCGGCAAGATTCTTTTTCCAATGCCCTAGCGAAAAGGTATCAAAAGGCGTCGAGCCAAAAATGAAACTAATAGCTGCTAAATACTGTTGAATTAGAGGGACAAATGTAGGATTTGGGGTATCAGTAGCTGCTGTGGCAATCATGGCAGTATTCGTCTCATCCACACGATTCACGAGTTCATCTCTTATAAATTCTATAGCATCTCGAGTGGCATCTTGGACCACCACTTCTACTTTATACTCGAGTGTCCCCTTTTTATAGTTATAGGCCCCTACATCCATAAATGCAATAGTCAGTACAGTTTGATTAAGGGGTGCCACCTCGATCATTTCAACTCCGTCTCCCAGCGAAGCTATTATTTCAAATTGGTTCGCATCAGGCATATCAATATTCAGGCTTCCGCACGGTGTCAACTCATTACTCTGAGTATCCATTTTTATTACCTTCCTAAAGATGCGGATGTCATCTACCCCCACACAACTTAAGAGTGAATCACGATTTTTAATGAGGCCTCCATATTTTGTATTTTGAATTGCATATTTTTCCAAATCAAATGCAAATACTCCATTGACGGAGCCGTAGGACTGTTTAGTGAGACTAAGGGGAGAAAAATAAGGATCGCGCACTATGGGGACAGAGTTATCAAAATTGAGTGTTTGGGACTCGGCCAAAACTCGTAAATCTCTAACTTTCACATTATTAACCGGCTCCGCGTGGACAGTGGGGTGCGATCCAGTAGCATGGTATGTTCCTGCCATCATTAACGCGTTAGGGCCCACATGAACATCCCCTGGCCAAATAGAGTCGATAGCGCCGAACGGCTCCATGGTCTCGGATAATTTAAACAAATTCGAGTTGATGGGGACGAGGCCATTTTCCACAATTCTTTCTTTAACAATATTCCCCAGAAAACACTTATTCTTATATTGACGATAAGAAACTATGAGAAGATATAGGTTGTCAATTTGACGACTTGTAGCCTTGCGTTTTGCGGCGCCGATGTCGATGTTGCGACCGATCTCATAAGCTGCTGCGCCTGTGGCTGTGGTAGTAGCGTGTCCCCGAGGTCCGCCGTACATGCCGGCCAAAAAGGCATGGAAGCCGGCGAGGCCCGTGAACACCTTCGAGTGAACTTTCTCAATATGGGCATCCGCAATGAGCCCGGTCATCGCATTACCCCCCTTTGTATCTTTAAGTGTAACTATTTGATTATAAACATTATTATGAATTGCCACCGGCGGCATGGATGCATCATAGGTTTTAAACTTAAAATCCTGCCTCGTCAAAGAGAAATAATAGTTATTAATTTTTGATGTAGGGCTCTTACTTCCTAATATTAGCGTTTTTAAGCGATCCGGACGTGCTGCGAGGCTCTCTAATCTCTGCCGATCTTCAGATAGGTAAACAAAATTTCCAAACTCCTTTGGTTCATCTGTAAGCATCTCCGGAGTTTCGTTGGAAATTTCTATATCTACCACGAGTTCTGACTCGGCATTATAAAAAAGATCTATTTTTTGTACATTAACAAATGGAATAGAAGACTGATAGGCGCCTTGAGAAACCGACATTAGCAGGGCTCCTCATCTTCAGTTGTATAGATATCACGATTAAGCCGCAGTCGCGAAGCATTTGTAGTTACAGCCTTATCCGCTATATTCAGGGATTCGAGTATAGTGTCAGGAATTTCCTCGTCAACCAGTATGTTCATGTAATATTCCACATTGCCGGGAATATTTAAATCATTGTGTATTGGAAGGGCACTAAGATCCAGGAACGGACTGCTCGTTGCATAAGATAGTTGAGTATACATGCCCTCGGAATGCAGAGGGGGGACGGCCGCGGCGCCGGCCGGGGCGTTCGCAGGAACCGCTGGTAAGATCATGGAACCCGAATGATAAACCTCTATCTCAAAGTTCTCTTTTTCAAACTCCGTATTATTCTCAAGCACTTCTAATACCAAAAAATTCTTTTCTATAGATAAATATAAGTTAGACCCAAAGATGGGGATACTTTCCACATTACCACCTGGCGCCAGATTTTCACTAAAATACATATTATAATTTAAATTAATATTAAGTTGAGGAGTATTTTCTATAAAGCCCCCATCGTCCATGTATAAAACAGAAGAAGATATCTGGGGCGTAGACAGTATTTCTACGGACCATGCGGCATCATACGGCGATGTGAGAGAGGATCGGCCAATGGGATGCGCATTAACTTTTCCCTTATCTTGAAAGACTTCAACTTTGCTGAATACATCCACGTTATTTGCCGGGTCTGAATTGGGTCCCAATAATTCACTAATCTGCTGCACAAAGGAGTTCACACGTTGTTCGGCGCTGGTACGCGTAGGAATTACTCTCAACGAGGGGGTGTCATTCTGAATTCGGACTTTGGCCATGTTTTGTGGTTCGTACATTCCCGAACCACTTACATCATATAATATATCATCATCGAAGAAACAATAATAGGCCGGCTTTAACCTTCCCAAAGCTAACAGATACTTTCCATATTCCGTCAGTTTAAAGTCCAAAACATCTTCTTTTTTATTAAAAAATTCCATTATCGGTTCCCTCCCCTATTGCCGCCGCGACCACGTCCGCGACCACGGTCGCGACCACGCCCACGGTCCGGGCGATCACGGCCGGCGCGAGCCCGGGCACGATCTTCGGCGCGCTTTCGCTTGCTCTTACGGGATGAGGCACCGCGCTCGTGGTTGTAGCCGGTGGGTTGAGTGGGCCCATAGGCGCCGCCGCCGGGCAGGCTGGTGCCCTGGACGGGGCCTGGTTCGTGGGTGGTGCCGAAACAGCCGCGGCCGGGCTCGACGGTGCCGCCAAAGCTTAAGATCTGATCTATCTGCGTTTGATCCAAACACGGCAACGCCGCTTCGACGCCCTCCATCTGCGCAGCGGCCCCGGCTACTGGCGCGGGAGGTACGATCTCATCAAGTACATAGCGCATGTCGGTCGAGGTCCATTGAGTCGTGGCTTCAATCTTGGCTAATTCTACCAAAGAGAAGTAATCATAGGGCCAATTGTAAGAATAGGGGCCGATAATTTTTCGGGCGATTGCGGATGTATCCGGAGTAACCAAGGATCTTCGGTAAACATCATAATCTTGCTCAGCGCGCTTCTTGACTTTGAATACCATCCATTGAATATCTTCCGAATTGGTGGCCATGAGATTTATTAGTTCTCTGTCTTCAACTATTACTTCTTTTTCTGTTATCTTTTCATTAATGTCCGGAGGAAGATTCTGCCACATATCCGCAATATCGGTTTCATTGATTTCTACAGAGAACTCAAACACATACATGAGAACTTCATCGATGCCTTGCTGATTGGGCCATTTAACAAAATCTAGCCTCGGAGGGAATATATACTTTCTCATAGCAGCTTGGAGATCCCTATAATTAGAGGTTTGGCGCGTACGCAAATTATGTTTAAAGAACTGTCGCACACTATTAACAACTTTATAGGGGATGGCCACGATGGCCTCTTCGAGAACAGCATTTTTCTTAACGTCTCCAACCCTAAAAGTGACGCCCTTTTGGAAACCCACCACCTCAGCTAATGAATTATGAGTACCACCGTCGTCACCTATTTGAGCAAAAACGCCAGCAGTAGATGAAGTAATTACAGAACCATACTGATGCCACATTCCTTTAATTATGAGTTCGGCAGAGGAGGATTGCTTTGTGGCGAGCAGCAACTGATTGTTGGAGCCGCCGGCGGGGGGAGTAAAAGAAACATTAGCAAAATTTAAGATCGGAGTTTCAAATTTAGACTGAATGAGCCAGAAATTTTGTTGATCGTTGGTTCCGAAGGGTACCTGTTCTACCTTTTCTTTTAAATTAAAACAACTGTCAATTTGCATGCGCGGATCATTTATTCGGCGCCCCTTTTGAATGATCGGAGTAATCCCCGGAACGGGGGCAGCGAGCGACGCACTATAATTTGCCACCGTCTCATCACGGTGATATCTAATCTGTAAGTCAGCCAAAATTTCCTTCACTGTTGGTTGTCCCGTATAGGAGGCGGTGAAAATAAGGTCGGCTGTCGCTTGACCACTAAAGTAAGGAGGAAGGTGATGAGAGAAAGTCGCCTGAATCTTCTCACCGACAGCCGGGCCGGGCGCGCCCGTTGACAGTCGAGTTGCCAGTGGATATCCAAAGGCACTCGCCCGACTATACATATCCCATCTCGAATCATCGGGTGCCTTATAGCTCGATCGGAAAAGTTTTAATGTACTCTTATAAACTTGGCCGGCGGTGACCTGCTTGAACTGTTCTTCTCTCGCAGACCGAATACTAGTGAGTCCGTTCAAAAAGAAATTTGTCGTTTCGCATAAGAAATTGTCCATAGCATATCTATAGCCTCCTCGGGGATCTGTCAATGTAATATCCTCCTGGGAGGTGCCGTTTATCTTGAAAGCTCGCAGAGTTCCGGCCAATCTTTTGTTGTACGTAAAAGTAATGTTTGCCACCTCGGCGGCGCCGTCGTAAGCGGGGTCATTTTCTTTGGTTCCCGGCAGATTGGCGCCGGCGCCGATGACTGCAGTGTCAAGGATGGCCGCGTTCGTCGTCCAGTACATGCCGTTCTGGCCCGGGCCGCCGTAATCCGTCCATCCGGGGCCATCGACAGCTTCCGTGGGTGCGAGATTGGCCACCGAAGCTAGGTTCGACGCGTTAAAATATGTAGCAGGATCCTGAAGGGCCTCAAAGGGAACTTTCGCAACGTGGTAGCCCATGCTATCGGACGCACCAGTTCCCATTGCCAACAATCGAGTATAATAGAGACTTCCTTCCTGATATCTATTTACCATGGCTTCGTCAGTGGTAGACATTACGACATACCGGGGGTTCCGATAATAGGATGAAGCGGTGTTTACTAGCACGGTGCTACCCACCGCTATTCCAGATTTAATGGTATTATATAAAATCCCGGGCGCCATCATGGGCTCCATCAAAATTCTAAATGCTTGACCGCGGTAATCGATCCCATCGATGAGACCAGACGGCCCTTGTACTCCTTGTAAAACCGTCGATCCATATGATTGAGAAAACAAACTGGCGATCTGCAATGTGCGCTCAGCGGGATAAAAGCCCTTATAGGGTAGGAACTTAATTAGGCCGCTGCACTTAAGCGTAATTCTATCTCTTCCAATCTTTAAGTCGTCCGAACGTTCATCATTTATCTTATTATCTATAGCGCTAAAGTATTTCATGAAATCCGCGTTGCTATAGGTCTTAAAAAATCCAGCCTGTGCACTATTCGGGATTGTGGCGCCGGAAATCTCATAAAGCCCGTTAATCTTTTCAGTAAGAAAATCTCCATTATATGTGTCGTAATAAGCGCGCAAATGTTCACTCATTCTAAATTCGGGAATAATAGAGTGGTCTTGTGCTGCTGCTCGAGAGGCAGCGCCCCATGTAGTGTATTTCTCATGAGGGGTTTTACCAGATTGCTCGGCTGCCTCCCACTTCACGTCGCCGGCCAAAATCGGAAAAATCTGCCCCGATGCTGCCTCTCCCGCAAATCCGGTGAGCACCCGCGATGCATAGGTTGGGGCAGTTGTCTGTAGGCCCAGGCGCGCGGCGGGGACACCTGGAGTGGCGTAGTCCGAATATGAACTCGAATACCGAGAATAGGAATTCATCAATTCTCCCGCGCCATCCCACGGTCTCACAGAAGAGGTAGTTGTGAAATTCATGTGTCCATCCAGTGGCCAGATACTTGAATTGCTGCCGGTCATGGATTCATATTTCTTGCCTTCACTAGTGCCCATAGAACTTGTAAGACCACCAAGACTACTCCGCTTGCCCCTATTATCATTCCAGATCTTATCAATACTAAAGTTTGTTCTGGCCCGAATGCGAGCACGATAGGTGTTATCAGCAGATGGGTATATCTTTTCGCTGTACTGTACAACAGTGCTTAAATTGCTATTGATCAAAAAGGTGGACACACTATCTAATACGGTGGGCTTCTCTATGTCTATCGTCAGCCCAAGCCGATTGTTCAAGCCATTATTATTAAAATACTCAAGGTTATTACCATATGGAATAGTAACAACCATATTATTCTTGACGTCGCTATCGGTGGTATTGTCTTCAAAATAAAACTTAACAGTTCCAAACCTATCATTCACCGGAGGTTCATAATAATTAACAGCTGTATTGGGGCGCTTGCCCGATACTACTCCCACTTGGGTCTGGCCGCCGTCAGGGCGCCCCACAAAGTTGGGCACAGTACCCGGTGGTGACACTTGTCCAATCAGGTTGTTTTTCTTTAAGGCTCGAGCAACTGGTGTTTCTCCGACGCGTGTTTGTTTCCAGGTGGGCCAGCCATAAGGGCCGTTTTGATTATTGAGGTAGTTCATTAATTGGTCGGTCTGGAAGGGGCTGAATTCACGTAAAATTATATTATAGCAGCTTCCAGCGGTATTCGCCGTTCCAACTACATTTCTTATTGTGCCATTTAGGGTCGGGGATCCGCCGTGATAGAGACCGGATAGGGAAGATAGTGGCCCCGAGATCCAAGGATTAAACCGATACCAAGCCACCAAGCTCGTAGATAATTTATCCTGTATATTTAAAGGACTTCCATTGTTATATAATTTATTGATTTGGGCAGCATTTAACTCGCCACTTCCGCCGGCGGCCGAGCCCCACACAGCAGGGTCGGTCATATATCCCTCAAAGGCGTAGTACCCACCCGGCATGGCATCCGGGTCGGCGCCTAGGCTAAGTCCAAAATTCGTTATCGTTCGCGGCGCGCTGAGTGCTGAAACTGTAGTAAGCGATTGTACTTGGCCGTTTACATAAATTTTCATATCGCCGGCTGTGTTGCCCGCAAAAGTAGCCGCGATATGATACCACTTGTTGTCCTCTATAACAGCAGAAGTTCTAACGTGGCCTGCACTTGTGGCCCCGATGTAGAGTTCCACCTCTCCCGAAGTAGTAACCCTTAGCGCGCGGTCGTCGACGGCATCGTATCCACACGTTATAATCTTCGCATAACCTCCTACTGTGTTGCTGACATCAGTAAAGTAGAACCACCCGGCATAAGTAAAAGCCATCGCACTAGCTCCCACGCCCCCGATCAAAGAATTCCAGACGGTCGGCGGTGTACCTTCTTGGTTACGCAGGATAGAAACATAATACCCGCCGGCTAAAGATGGGTGCCTACCGAACTGTCCGGACCATGTGCCCACATGTGTAGGCTCGGCGGTTCGAGTGGCAAGATTTATTGAAGGTGTACGCACAACTGGGCCACCAAACTGCGCAAAATTATTCTTAAACTCAGTTCCATAATAGGGGAAATTAGACCCCGTTATCAACCGATTTAATACTGACGCACTCAAGCCACCCGGAGGTGCCGGGAAACCGTAAATTCTTTGCCCCTGATTCATCGAGGCCGAAATCCAGCTATATTGATCCGTGGATCGCGGTATTTGATGTTGAATATACAGATTGTCATAGACGGCGCTGGCGGCGACAGTGGTGGGGCCCT
>Ga0098047_10000402_pt1 | contig 17225 bp, 19 predicted proteins | sample 12_taG_FD_92585 | JGI IMG/M metagenome (GOLD analysis project Ga0098047, IMG submission 92585) | Marine viral communities from the Subarctic Pacific Ocean - 12_ETSP_OMZ_AT15267 metaG | ecosystem: Environmental > Aquatic > Marine > Oceanic | place: Subarctic Pacific Ocean | collected 2015-01-16 | reverse complement strand
GCTTTACAGTATGTTAAAGATCAGACTGAGGAGATCTGCCTAGCTGCAGTGAGGCAAAACTATTACGCTTTAAAATTCGTTAAAGAGCAGACTGTGGAGATGTGCTTAGAAGCAGTAAAGTGGGACGCAGACGCTATTTTATGGGTGGACCCAAAGGTGGTTTCAGGAGAAAATGATGAGTGAAATAATCCAGCTTGGTTCACTGGAATCAGTAGTTGAAGGGGAGGGTACAACCCTCTCGATCAGCTCGATACCTACAATGCGACAACTTGACATAGTTAACCTATCTGGAAAAGACCTGAAAGTTCTCTCAATAGATGGTAAGTCGGTAACCTTGTACAAAGCATCTGACTATACTATACACGTTAAGTCTTCTCAGTCTTTATCATTAATAGACCCTGCCACATGCGTAGCAGGTCTCATTCAGAACTCAGCAAACATATCGTACAAATATAAAGGTGTAACTTGCCCTTTTACCCAGCTCCCTGACGCTGATTATTATATAGTCCCGCCAGAGCTTTTCAAGAAAGTGACAAGAGGACAGCTATGTACGGTAGACAGACCTGTTGAGGAGGATGGAGAGTTAGTGTATACCAGTTTACTTTTTAATACTTGTTATAAGCCAGCTATATTAGAAATAACTGATAAAGGTTTACTTGAAGTAAGGTTATGTGATAACATTACACATGTAGTAGGTTCATTTAAATACAATAAACTAAGTAAAACGCATATAGCTTCTAAATTAAAACGTCTCCACACGGTTTTTCTGAGACAACACATGTATATTAAGATGGTTGTATGTGACCCCGAAGTGGCCCATGCTTTAGACTTAGACCCCGACTTGAAGGCGGACCTAAGTAGAATGATGGGTGATGCAAAAGTTAAGAGAAAGGACAAATAATGCACGGCTTTTACGTGACAGCAGGATATAGGACATTTCCATTACAAGGGAAGACTCCTAAAGTGAAAAAGTGGGGTGAGATCTCATTCAGTCGAACACCTATAACCGGTAACTTCGGAGTAGCGCTGGACGACGACATTTTGATTATCGATATCGATGTTAGAAATGGAGGGACAGACAGCTTCCGCGACCTTTGTAGAAATACAGGGGTAAATCTAAAATCCCACTCTAATCTCATCGTTATGTCGGGTAGGGGTGACGGAGGATGTCACGTATACCTTAAAAAACCTAGAGACTTTAAGATTAAAAAGACCCTTAAAAAGAAGTACCCTGGCGTAGACTTCCTGTCTAAAGGTTGTTATGTTGTTGGTGCAGGCTCTGTACACCCAGATACAGGAGGTTTTTACAAGATATTAAGTGGCTCAGAGGACAACTTATCCCGATTAATATCTGCACCTGACGCACTACTAAACATTATAGAACGTAAAGTAGTGGCACCTATGCTCTCTGCTGAACCTGATGAGAAGTTTCTTAAAGGTAACACGGAGGCGTACGCTAAGTACTTACAAAGAGAGGCAGAGGTCGCAATTGAAGGAGAAAGTGGGGACACCCTTACCTTTAGGATTGCCTGCCAAGGTAGAGAATACAATCTACCAGAAGAAGTGACTTTCCAATGTATGATGCGATTTTGGAACCCGAGGTGTAGCCCTCCTTGGAGCTCAGAAGATTTACATAAAAAAGTGATAAACGCTTATATGTACGCAGAAGGCTCAACAGGGAGTAAAAGCCTTGAAGCTGTGATGAGTGTAGTTGATTACATAAGTAATGTACCGAATAATTCAACTCAGTCAGGCGCCACATCAGAGGTCGTTATGACTAAGACAGATGTAGTCATAGAAGAGGGAGTTTATACAGAAGAAGTTCACGTACCAGCACACCTTGTAGATTACGACCCAGAAGTTATAAGGTGCTTAAAGACGATGGAAGGGCGTATAGAGACTGACTATGATTCAAAAGAGCCTAAGAATGCCGTGCTATACTCAGAAAAATACTTTCCAGATGATCGGATATTCACGTACCAAGGGGATATTTACGGGTATAATGGAAAATATTTTAAACACCTGTCTGATGATAAAATGCAGTCATTAATACAAAGGGAGCTTATCTTAACAGGTCTCAAGTTATCAGTAATTAAAGGGACTGTACAAGGTATACGTAACTATACTTTCACGGAGCAATTTTCTCAACAGAAGAACGCTATCTGTTTTTCTAACGGGGTATTGGTCTTAGGAGAAGACAGGGCAACTTTTGAGAAGCATGACCAGAAATATTACTGCACCGACATTATTGACAGACCTTTCCACATCGATGATAAAGCACCGACGAGATGGCTAAAATTCTTATCAGAGTCTTTTGAAAATGATGAGAACAGGATATCGCTATTGCAAGAGTGGATGGGGTACAATCTCATTGTAGGTAACCCTTACCAAAAAATATGTTTGCTGGTTGGAGCGTCAAGATCAGGTAAAGGTGTTATAGCTAGAGTGTTAAACACAATAACCAAGGGTGTAGGAGTTACTTTATCAGTGTTATGCTCAGAGTTTGGCTTATCCTCCCTTGTGAATAAGAAAACAGCTATCGTAGGAGACGCTCACCAGGTGGGGGTACGTAACCAAGACCGTGCAAAAGAGATAATGCTGAACATATCAGGACAAGATCAGATAGATGTTAACAGGAAGTTTAAACCTGTTCTTAACACAACGCTAGACACTAAGCTGACGTTATTAGCTAACTCTATGCCTACTTTTTCGGATGGCTCGGATGCCTTAATTAATAGATACCTTGTTATCCCATTTGAGCGATCATTTGGAGGTAAAGAGGATGTTTTCTTGTCACAGAAGCTGGATGAGGAGATACCTAGTATCATAAATTGGGCGGTAGAAGGTTTTTACCGTGTGTTTAGAAATAACGGCAGGTTTACGATAGGTACTAAGAGTGTGGAAGCATTAAAAGAGATTAGAGATATTTCTAACCCTATTAAAATGTTTATTGACAAAAACTGTGTGATTGAAAAAGGGGCATCGGTATGTTCAAACGCCTTGTATGCGAAGTATAAAGAGTTTACAGCAGAGGAGCTAGCGTATTCTAAATGTTTATCTAAACCATTCTTTGCAAAACAACTAAAACTTGTAGATGGGCACATAGACATCACGCAGTCGTATACTCACCATATTTTCAAAGGTATTAAATTTAAAGAGTCTAAGGACGAAGAAAGGATAGTGTTAGAATGAATGAAGAAGTAGATAGTATCAACAGTTGGCTTAGTAGGGGTGTATGAATAAATCGAAACTAAAGCTAAGAGATTATCAAAAGGAGGCGGCTCTTTTCCTTGTCCGTAAAAAGAAGGCTTATCTGAGTCTTGATTGTGGGTTAGGGAAGACTGCGACTGCCATCATGGCTTCACAGCTTTTTGACCCTATATTGGTAGTGTGTCCTTCAATAGCAACGATGGTGTGGGAGAAAGAGCTCCAAATGTGGCTTAAAAAGGACCTTAAAATCCAAGTGATTAAGAAAGGAAAAGACGAATTAGACCCAACAGCAAACATATTTATAATGAGCTTTGCTATGTGCGTCAAGAAGGAGCGGGAGCTTAGAAAGCTGAAGATTACGACTACGATAGTGGATGAGGCTCATTACTTGAAAAGTATGGATGCTAAGAGGACAAAAGCAGTTTGTAGATTGCTAATGAAGAGTGAGAGAGCTTATGCTTTGACTGGGACGCCTATGCCTAATAGGCCAGTGGAGCTGTACCCTGTGATGAAGGCACTAGGAGCTACTGATATGGACTATAAAACATTTACTAAACGTTACTGTGCTGCATGGCAACCTCCTTGGATGAAAAAAGAGTTAAAAAATGGTACGGTGATTAGGGGTTGGGACGTGACGGGTAAATCCAACTTAAGAGAACTCGGACAACTCCTTGGCGAGTCTATGTTCCGTAGGACAAAAGAGCAAGTAGCTCCTGAACTACCACCTAAAACCTTCCAGGTACTTTCTTTAGGCTTGTCAGTGGATAAACGTGAGAGAGAGTTTAACTTAGAAGCGATTGAGTATGAAGGCTCGCCGGTAGCGTTTACGGGATTAAGTGAGATACTCCATATGCAAGGTCTTGCAAAAGTACCAAAAACTGTGGAGTACGTCAAAGAACAGATTGAATATGGTAATGCGAAGAAGATTATTGTTTTTGCCCATCACAAGGAGGTTATAGAGCAGTACAAAGAGAAACTTAGGAAGCTAAACCCAGTTGTGATAACAGGGGCGACAAGTAAAGTACGTAGGCAGGAGGCAGTAAACAGCTTCCAATGTAACCCTGATACCAAAGTGATAATACTTCAAATCCAAGCAGGTTCGACAGCCATCACCCTGACCGAGGCCGACCTTGTTTTGTTTGCTGAGTCGTGCTGGAGACCTGTTGATATACACCAAGCGTCTGACAGAGCACATAGGATAGGCCAAGAAAAGCCTGTTTTAGTGCAGTTTATGACGGTCGCAGGGTCTATCGATGAGTACGTCCTTAAAAAAGTGTTACAGAAGTTAAAAGTAATAAATAAAGTTGTTGACAATAAGTAGCGTGTATGCTATAGTGATTTTAAATAGGAGGATACAGATGGATAAACTATTAGAAAGGTATAAAAAAGCTCTCGCAGAGGTATCAGACGTTTTGGTAGACCTAGAGGAAGAGCTAGAATCTCTGTCCATGAAACCTTTGAGGGTTAAGATAAGGGAGAGGTTTAAAGTTTATATAGAGAAACAGGGCCCTGATAAAGCTACGAAACTGTTACAGAAGTACAGGTGTAGAGGGCTAACTGAGATTAAAGACGAGGACCTGGAAAAGTTCGTAGATGATATAGGAGGTATTTAAAATGGATAATGATAGAATAGTAAGATTGGGCGAACTAATGATTAGTACCACCTGGACTGTCGTGTTCATAGTAGTTATAGTGACGATGAACTTAGAAGCTGGTAGGAGAGCGGAGGTAGAGTTACTGAATAAAAACATAGAACTACAGGAGCTTAAAGTGAAGGAGCTTAAATTAGCTACAGAGAGGCTTATTCTACAAGTAGAGGGCTCAAAGAAGGTGTCAGATGGGAAATGATAATGCACACGCTAAAATATCACCATCTTCATTAGCTCGTTTATTCCATTGCCCAGGTTCTTTCACACTAGGTGAGGAGAACCCCCAACCTTCTAGGGATAGTATTTATTCTTTAGAAGGTACAAAAGCCCATGAGGTAGGAGAGATAGCCTTGGTCACCAACCAAGAGGCCCTTGCGGTCACTGATGACGAAGAAATGGCTCATTATGTGCAATTGTATATTGACTACTGTAACGAAGTAGTGAGAAGGAATCAAGACCCCTCCCAAATGGTAGAGGTTAAGCTTGATTTATCTGAGTTCATGCCTGAATCTTTTGGTACTGCTGACCACATATCAGTGGACCATGTAAACAAAGGATGGATAGACGTAACAGATCTTAAATATGGTAAGGGAGTCAACGTACAAGCGGAAGACAACCCCCAGCTACTGGCTTATGGGATTGGGGCAGCGATCTTAGTTTTTGGAAAAGAGTTAAAAGGGTTTAAAGGGTTAAGGCTACATGTTGTACAGCCGAGAATAGGGATACCTAAAAAAGCGGAATACGACCTTTTAGATGTGATTAAATGGAAAGAGGATATCAGTAGAGTATCGAGAGATGCTTGGCATGGTAAACGAGAGTTCAAAGAAGGTAGTGGGTGTGGTTTTTGTAAAGTAAAGCACATATGCCCAGTTAAATCTAACAAAGCGGCTGCAAAGGTCTTGAGAATGTTTGAACCTTCTGAGGATGAATTGCAGGAAGCTTTAAAAGATAAGGCCGACGTGATAGAATTTTTCAAAGCAGCAGAAAACCGATTAATGGAGAAGTTGGAAGCTGGTGAAGAGGTAGAAGGTTACAAATTGGAACACAAGCGAGGTAAACGTGTGTGGCAAGATGATGTAACTGATGAAGAGGTAGAAGATATATTTACAGACAGTGTTAAAGACCTGAAAGTCGAAGACCTATATGTAAAGAAACTTAAATCTCCTACACAGGTTGATAACTTATTAAAGAAACACGGGCTGGACAAAGAAGAGAGAGACCTCTTAATGAGCCAGTTTGTAGACAAACCATTAGGTGCTAAGGCACTAAAAAGAGACTATGAAAATAAAGCTTGACATTAGTAAGTTAAGCATGTTATAGTAAAGAGGCCGCAAGTGCGGCTAGATAATTATTTAAGATTCACAAGGGTTAGTGAGTCTATTAAAAAGGAGAACCCATGACAGCAAAAGACGTAAAAATAACACCAGTAGGATTCATCTCTTATCCACACCTAGACCAGCCAAAGGTTAATGAGAAAGGAGACCCTCGTTACATGGTGGACATTTTATTTGACAAGGATACGGACTTATCTAAACTAGAACAGGAAATCGAGAAAGCTTACTTAGAGAAATTCAGCCTTAAAAGACTTCCTTCCACATTCAAGTCTCCTATCAAAGACATGCACTTTAAATACGAAGATGCTATGCAAGATTTAAAGGACTTCCCTGACGACGAAAAGATTAAGAAGAACGCAGAAAGATGTAAGATATATAAGAATAGAAGAAAGGTTTCTCTCCAGTGTAAGGCTGAGCATAAACCTAGATTCTTTGATATGGCAGATGGAGTGTCTAAAGAGGTAATCACCCCTGCTGACATTAAGGAAATATTTTACCCTGGCGCTAAGTGTATGGCGCAGTACAAAGTTTTTGCTTATGAGTACAAAGAAAAAGATGCTAAGTCTGGCCAAAAAGGAGTATCAATCTGGTTTGCGATCAACGCGGTCGTAGCTAGAAAAGAGCTTGGTGAAAGATGGATTAGTAGCGGAGCAGACAAACAAGAGGATGTATTTGCAGCTATGGGAATAGACTTAGAAGACCTTGGCGGTGGAGAAGAAGTTGCTAAATCTGAAGAGGAAATCGCAGTGGAAACTATGCTAGAAGGATAGAATCCCAGCTAGTAAAAATCAATAGATAATAAAAAGCCTACCTTTTAATTAAGGTGGGCTTTTTTATTTCTTGACTTTCTTTCCTTAATATGGTAAAGTATAAACATATAGAAAGGAGATGACAATATGAACACTGCAGAGACAGAAGAACAGATAGAGCTAAACATAACCTCGGGAGAAGCAAAAGCATTAAAAGATATACTAATTGAACACTTACTATTAAGTCGAAATACAAGTAATTCTTGCCTTTGTGGTAAACTAAGGGAACAGATTATGGAAGGGATGCGTTAATGAAATTACTAGTAACTAAAGAAGAGCTTACAGAGTTGGCCCAAATATTGAAGGAATATAGGTTACGCCTATTAAAAGAGTTAGGCCACCTTACAGCGGAAGGGATAAAAAGTAGGGTAGATACATATATGACAGTTAAAGGGATATTAAAGGAGGCAGGATGCAAAGTGGATTAGAAATATTCGTAATAATAGCACTAGCCCTCTTCACAACATTGGTGGTAGCACTGGCCATAAATTACATGGCTTCTGCTTCAAGCTACGATAGGTGGATATGATGGATAGAGTAACAAATTTAATACAAGCGTTTAGTAGCTTTGGGGTAGAGTTAAAGGCTAGCCTTCTAAGTGTTACCAACACACAGGTTACGTTTAGGTTGCACGAGAAGTTAGACACTTATATAGAATTCCAAAGAGAACGTGTTACAATATACAAGCACAGGAATCACGAGGTCATTAGGATGCACCACGTCCATGCTCTTGAAAGTGATGACTGGGTGCTAAAGAAAATGGAGGCATTATCAGATGTAGCACGCACGGTAATAGAAGAAGGTAAAGCATTAGAAGAAAAAGAAAGGCAGGATACAGCCTTTTTACTATATGATTAAGGAGGACTAATGGCTAGGAGTAAACGTATCCACATAGACATAGAGACGTATTCAGAGCTTAATATTAAAGACACAGGACCTTACAGGCAGGTTGAGCACCCTTCAACAGAGATTATTTTTGTTGGATATAAGATACATAATGCACCACCAAAGATTTGGTGGAGCTGTGTAAGAGGCTCAACCATGCCTGATGATTTGAGAGAAGCCCTAGATGACTCTTCATATGAGTTAGCGGCACACAACGCATCTTATGAGCGTATCATGTTGTCAGGACCCCCAGGTAAAAAATTAGGGTTTAAAGAGCGATGGCTAGGGTGGAGTAGATGGGTGTGCACAATGGCTAAAGCATTAATGGTAGGATTACCAGCATCATTAGAAAAGTGTGCAGATGCTCTATCTCTTGAACAAAGGAAAGACACTAAAGGTAAGATGGCCATGTTAGCAATAACTAAGCCTGATAAAAAAGGTAAGCGAGTATTAAGGTCACACTCTCCCGAAAAGTATAAGATAACGGCCCAATACTGTTTACAAGATGTCGAGGTGGAATACGCCATCGATAAGTATTTACCAGATTTAACCCCTTTTGAAAGATATCAAGTCTGGGTTCTTGATAAAGAGATAAACCAACGGGGGATACAAGTTGATATGCCTGTGGTCAAAAAGATACATGAGTTTGCAGAGCTTTATAAAGCTGAACTAACGGCTGACTTTGTAGCTAGAACAGGTCTTAAACCTACTCAGAACGTTAAACTTGTTGAATATTTTAACACCAACTTTAACCTTGGCATCGACAATGTGAGAAAAAGTACTTTAGAAGATGCGTATAAAGCATCAGAAAAGGGGTCTGAACTCTCGGAGATTTTAGGTATTAAGATGAGCTTATCAAAAGCGTCTACATCTAAATATTCTAAGATATTAAAAGTCGCATGTAAAGACGATAGGCTTAGAGGCATGTTGGAGTACCACAAAGCAGCAACAGGTCGGTGGGCAGGTAAAATTGTCCAGATGCAGAACCTAACAAAAGAAACGCATACCTTGCAACAGGGCCAGATAATCCGTATGTTGAAGTCTAGCAACTATGAAGAGTTTCGTTTGCTGTACCCAGATGTATACGAAGCTTTTAAGCGTTGTTTACGTGGAGTATTCGTTGCTAAGCGTGGTCATAGGTTTGCTATTGCTGATTTAAGTCAGATTGAAGCACGAGTGATCTTATGGTTAGCAGGTGATTACGCAGGACTACAAGCTTTTGCGGACGGCATAGACATGTACAAGCGTGAAGCATGCGGTGTATATGAGGCTATGGAAGGTAGAAAATATACCTTAGAAGAGATTACTAAGGAGATGAGAACTATCGGAAAGGTGGCCTCATTAGCTTTAGGATTCCAAGGCGGAGCAGGAGCCTTTTTATCTATGGCCGAGATCTATGGAGTTGTGGTTGACGAGAAGACAGCAAACATAATTAAGAATGCTTGGAGGAAAGCTAATCCGAAGATTGTTAATATGTGGTCTGACTTAGAGAATGCGTGTATTCGTGCTATCGAAACTGGGCAACCCCAACGTTCTTCAAGATGCCTTATACAGAAGGTTAAAGAGTATTTAGTTATACAGTTACCGAGTGGTAGGAGGTTATTCTATTTTAGACCGTCGACTTACATGGCTACTGTTAAGTACAAGAAGGAAGGGAAGGATGCTTCTTTCACAAAGCTAGCAATCAAGTATTGGGGAGTTAAATCTGTCGACGGAGGAGCTACCAAGTATCAAGAGATAACAACTCATGGTGGCAAGCTGACTGAGAATATCACACAAGCTTGTGCGAGGGATAAAATTGCTTTTGACATGTTAAATATGAAGAAAGCTGGACATAACATAGTATTAACGGTACATGATGAGATTATAATAGAGGAGAAAGATAAAAACTCCTTGACAATTGACCCTTATAATGATATAATGAGAATTCCACCTGAATGGATGAGTGATATGCCGTTGGATGCTGATGGTTTTTGTGGCAGAAGGTATAATAAGTAGGTCGAGAAGGAGATAACATGGAATTTAAAGGGGCTGACTTTTCAGGAATAGAGTTTAGAAGTTTAAGTTTAAGTTTTTTCGGAGCTGACTTCTCCGGCGCTACCTTTGAAAATGCACGGTTTTTCAGGTCAACCTTTTTCCACGCTGACTTTGCAGGGGTTACTTTTGAAAACGTTAATTTTAATGGTGTTAATTTTAATGGGATAAACCTAAACTGGGTAGGTCTACGGGGAGCCTCATTTAAAGGTTCTTATTTTAAAGGGGCTACAAGCAAAGAGATAGAGATGGCTAACACAACTTCAAGAAAAGAAAAGAAGAAAAAATAGAAGAATTATTCGTTATAGAATGGGAGATTATATAAATGTCTTATAAAACATTAAATCAAGAAAAGTTAATAAAAATTTTAGAAGAAATATTTCAATTAGATCAAAGCGATTTAGACTTTGGCATTTATCGAATAATGAATGTAAAAAGTGAAGAAATTAAAGACTTCTTAAATAATAATCTGATTGATACAGTTAAGGATGCTTTTCAAAATAGTAATAATACAAGTTTAAAAATAGAATTAGAAGAATCTATAAAACAAGCAAAATCTTTAGGAGTTGAGCCAGATACAATTCCGATGGTAAAAGAGTTAAGGGAGAAGTTAGAAACCCCAGCTACATCTCTATCTCTTGAAAATGAAGTGTTTTCTCATTTATCTACATTTTTCAGTAGATATTATAAAGATGGTGATTTTGTAAGCTTAAGACGTTATAAAAAAGATACTTATGCTATTCCTTATGAAGGAGAAGAAGTAAAACTTCACTGGGCAAATAGTGATCAATATTATATAAAAACAAGTGAAAACTTTAGAGATTATACCTTTCAAAAAGAGGGAAAGATAATACACTTTAAGCTAAAAGATGCCCAGACAGAGTCAAACAATAATAAAGCAACTAGTGATAAAGAAAGAAGATTTGTATTATTTAAAGAATCTCCATATGAAATTATAAATGATGAGCTATTTATTTACTTTGAATATAAAATTATCGGTAAAGTAACCCAAGATAAATTAAATACTGACTCTGTGGAAAAAGTTATAGAAGTACTAAATGACAATGAGTTTTTAAGATTATTAATAGATTTAGCTCCAACTGAAAAAAATAAAAAAAGAACTACCTTTGAAAAACATTTAAAGGACTATACTTATAAAAATAGTTTTGACTATTTTATACATAAAGATTTAGGTGGTTTTTTAACAAGAGAGTTAGACTTTTATATTAAAAATGAAATACTATTTTTAGATGATATTGAAAACAGTGACATAAAATATGCGGAGGTAGTTACTAAGATAAAAGCTTTTAAAATAGTTGCAACAAAAATCATATCCTGTCTAACTCAATTAGAAAATTTTCAAAAAAAGTTATGGGAGAAAAAGAAGTTTGTCATAGAAACAAACTATTGTATTACACTAGATAATATAGATAAAAAGTATTATCAAGAAATTTTTGAGAATAAATATCAATTAGAAGAATGGAAGGGGTTATATGGAGTTGAGATAACTGCTGTGGAAGATTTGAAAATAGACTCCTATTTGGTTGTAGATACTAAGTTTTATGATATGGACTTTAAATATAGGCTTTTAAGTGAGTTTGCTAATCTTGAAGAAGAAATTAATGGTGTTTTGATAAATAGTGAAAACTTTGGTGCTTTGAACCTATTGACAACAAAGTACACTGGAAAAATAGACTTAATTTATATTGATCCACCATACAATGCAAAATCTAGTGAAATTTTATATATGAATAATTATAAACATTCATCATGGCTATCATTTATTAATAATAGAGTAAGTATATCTAAGCCCTTGCTAAAAAAAGAGTTTGTATATGTTACTGCAATTGATGAAGTAGAAAATATGAGATTAGGAATGATGTATGAAAATCTATTTTCAGATTGTGAAAATAGTGTTATCACTATAATGCATAACCCAGCTGGTCAACAAGGAAACAATTTTTCTTATACACATGAATTTGCGCACTTTACTTTTCCTAGAGGCTGTAAACTAATAGGTTTAGAAGATCGAAATGATCCTCATCGAGAAAGTACGCCAGATGTACGGCCATTGAGAAATGTATCATCTGGTAAGAATCATCTACGTGAATCAGCTGCAAATTGTTTTTATCCCATATCAATAAAAGATGGCAAAATAGTAAATTTTGGCAAAGTTTGTGACGAAAATTATCACCCTCCTGCTATAAATGTTATTAATGATGATGTTATTGATATTTACCCTATAGACCCCTCAGGTATTGAAAGTAAGTGGGTATTTGCACAAAATACAGTTTCTGCTATATATGATGAGTTAAAGGCAGAATTTAATACAAAAAAACAACACTGGGATATAATCCGAACAAAGTCAAAATTTCGATATAAGTCACTATGGACAGATAAAAGGTATAGTGCAAACAGCTGGGGTAGTGTTGTTTTAAATAATATGTTTCCAACATGTCCTTTTACTTATCCGAAATCAATTTACACAGTTTTAGATTGTATTGACGCAGGGTTAAATAATAAAAATACAGGTATTATTTTAGATTATTTTGCTGGGTCGGGTACGACAGGGCATGTTGTGATTAACTTGAATCGTGAAGATGATGGACAAAGGAAATATATTTTAGTAGAAATGGGTGAGTATTTTGATAAGGTAACAAAGCCTCGTATCCAAAAGGCTGTTTACTCAGATAGTTGGAAAGGGGGAAAGCCTCAAACCAAAAATGGGGTATCTCAAATATTTAAATATTCAAAACTAGAAAGCTATGAAGACTCCTTGAATAACTTAGCATTCAATAGAAGCGAGTCTCAAGAAAATACTCTAAAAAGTTTGAAACTAAAAGAGGAGTATTTACTCAATTACTCATTGGATTTAGAAAGTGAAGAATCCTTGTTAAATATAGATAGTTTCAAATCACCATTTAATTATACTTTAAACATAGCAACTACAAGTGTTGGTGAGACGAGAGAAACGAAAATTGATTTGGTTGAAACTTTTAATTACTTGTTGGGCTTAAGTGTAAAACGAACAGAAATTTTAAATGGTTTTTTGATTGTTGAAGGGAAAAACTTAAATAATGAAAAAATATTGATTATATGGAGAGATGGACAAAGTAATGAAGAACTAAATCAATTTTTTATAAAAATGAACTGGTCAGTATATGACAGAGAATTCGATTTAATCTACGTTAACGGTGACTCTAACTTAGAGAACTTAAAAAGAGATGAAGATAGTTTTAAGGTAAAACTGATTGAAGAAGAGTTTAAAAAATTAATGTTTGTGGAGCTATAATGAAGTTTAATAAAAAGCTAGTTTTAAACTCATATTTATTATCTTTATTTGGGGTAGTGACTTTTGATGAGTTATCAAACTTTTTAAAGAATCCAAACTTTGAACAATTAGATGATAATAACAACTCAATTTTTTATCATGAACTTTGTAATCAATTAACTTCAAAGAAGATAAGTAATGATAAGTTGCTTGAATATGATGAAAATATAGTAAAACATACAAAAGCAATAGATAGAGATATCAATTGGAAATACTTTCAATATCTATCATTGTTATTTGTTGAAATATACTTAGATAAATATTTTGAAAATAAAGAAAAGTTACTTAGTGATTTAAATCAGCATTTAGACGAATTTAATCTAGAATTAATTGAAAAAGAAAAATTTCCTCCCTATACAAACGATGACTTAAATAAGCTAGCTCTTTATAACGCTACAGGTTCTGGCAAAACATTATTGATGCATATAAATTTTAAGCAATTTATGCATTACGCAGATATAAAAAAGTACAATCAAAAGCTATTAATAACTCCTAATGAAGGGTTGTCAAATCAACATTTAGAAGAGTTTAAATTGTCTAAAATCAAAGCAGAAACCTTCAATAAGACTCATAACGGCTTTTTTAATAGTAAATCAATCAAAATTATTGAAATTACAAAGCTTGTTGAAGGGAATGGGGAGAAAACTGTTGCAGTAGATAGTTTTGAGGATAATAATTTAGTTTTTATTGATGAAGGACATCGTGGTGCAAGTGGAGAAGTTTGGAAAACAAATAGAGATAAATTAAGTAAAAATGGTTTTGCTTTTGAGTATTCAGCTACTTTTGCACAGGCAATTAGCAGCAATACAGGCAAAAAGAAAACAACACTTGAAAATGAGTATTGTAAATCAATTCTTTTTGATTATAGTTACAAGTATTTTTATAAAGATGGTTATGGTAAAGACTATTCAATATTAAATTTAAGCGAAGATATAGAAGATTTGAAACAAACTTATCTAACTGCTACCTTATTAGCCTTTTATCAACAATTAAAAATATATGAAAATTCAAAACAGAAGTTAGCACCTTATTTAATTGAAAAGCCATTAATGGTATTTGTTGGATCTAGTGTAAATAAAGTAAGTAAAAAAGAAGTTTCTGATGTTGTAGATATTTTATTATTTTTAAATAATTTTATAAAAAATAAAAGTGAAACTATTACAAATATAGAGAGAGTGTTAAGTTTAGATAGTGGCTTACAAAATAAAAAGGGTATTGATATTTTTGATAAAAAGTTTAACTTTCTAAATGGATTATCTCTATCTCCTTCTAATATTTTTGACGATGTTTTAGCAATTGTATTTAACTCCTGCGGTGGACTTTTACACATAGAAAACTTGAAAGGTATTGATGGTGAGATAGGACTAAAAGTAGGAGAAAGTGAATACTTTGGCATAATAAATGTTGGGGACAGCGATAAACTAACTAAATTATGTGAGGCTAATGATCTAATTGTAAATACTAAATCTTTTTCTTATTCACTTTTTAAAGATATTAATGAAGAAAACTCAAAACTACAGATTTTAGTAGGTTCTAAAAAGTTTAGTGAAGGATGGAGTAGTTGGAGAGTCTCTACCATGGGCTTGATGAATGTTGGGAAAAAGGAGGGTTCTCAAATTATCCAGTTATTTGGAAGAGGAGTAAGATTAAAGGGTTATGATTTTTGTTTAAAAAGAAGTAAAGAAATACCAGGTAAGGAATTGGAAAAAAAATATTCGTCTATAGAAACTTTAAATGTTTTTGGCTTAAAGGCTGACTATATGAAAGTTTTTAAAGATCACTTAAGTGAAGAAGGTATGCCCACAGAAGACCCAATTGAGTTTGTGATCCCACTAATTTATGATAATCATTATAAATCAAAAAAATTAAAAGTTCTAGACCTACAGGATGGTAAATCATTTAAAAAAGAAGTGGTACTAAACTTATCTTTTGAATCATTAAATCAAATAACTAAAAAAGTTAATTTAAATTTATATAAACAGCTTGATATCTTAGAGAGCCAAAAACAAAATTCTTCTAAACTAGATTTAAACACTGAAACTTTAACAGAAAGTCATCTAAGTTTTGTTAATATTGATAATGTATATTTTGCTCTTCAACAATTTAAGAATGAAAAACACTGGAGTAATTTATCTATATCTAAAGAATTTGTTATTGATATTTTAAAGAAAAAAGATTGGTATAAATTGGAGATTCCAAAAAAAGAAATGGAAATTACTAGTTTTAAGCAACTAAGAAAAATGGAAAAACTTGTAACCTCCCTTTTAAAGAAATATATGAAATCATTTTATGAATATAAAAAATCAAAGTGGGAGAGCCAATTTTTAGAGTATAGAGATAGAGATGGCTAACTTGATAGGTGATGGGGAGATAAAAGAAATGAGATTAGGGTATGGTTTCCCTTCTTGGTGGGAGACATATAAAGAATTGATTTTTAACTTTTGCGAGCTAACAGGGAATAATAAGGAGATAAAGTGACAAAACTACAAGAGGTAATTGAGTGTATGAACAAGGAAGTGTCTACACAGGGAAAGATAGAGACTATAGAAGCTTTTCAGAGCTTAGTAGCAAGGGCCGTGGTGAAGTGTGAAGTACCTAAAGAAGAGAGGGAATCCGTTGTGAGTACAATTGTAGCATTCCTCGAGAGGGCTACTAATGAATAGAGACCAGAAACTAATAAAGAAGCTAACCGCAGTGTACGGCAATCAAACGAAATTAGGGGCTAAATTGGGCCTATGTACAGAGACTATTAGTAGGTACCATAAGGGGGAGAGGAAAGTACCTATTAAGGTGCGGTGGGCACTATTAATGCTAGAGAAAGAGCCTAAACTCTCCCCTACTTACTCTGCTCTGGAGACAACGGTACCCGCTTGGCAACGTACTTTAGCTTTTAAAACTCCTCCTGACGAAGCGGACAGATTTTTAGAGCTGTTAGCAGAGGGAGAGAGTTTTAGCGAGAAAGAGGGAGCTATATTAGTACTAGCTCTGATGCACTCATTAGAAGTATTTAAAGTTGAGAAAACATTAATAGGGCTCATTAAAGAGCTCACCAAATAGAGAGGAACTATATGACATTACATAGTATTTTTAGTGAAAGGGTTGCTAAATTACCCCACAGAGAGGCCGTGCCCATCAGCAGCTTTTTAAATGTCGAGGATAAAGACGACTTTATAGATGGGAGATTCTTTCTAGGCATCGCCAAGACATTGAAGGAAGAGTATGACTTTCTGGTAGATGAACACTCTTGCCGTTTATTCCATGATAAGAATAGTGATTATGGACCTTCAAACCTCGCACAAGGAGGGTTAGTTGGCGTAGTAGTCAGGTTAAGTGATAAGTTTAATAGGCTTATCAACTTAGAGGGGGTCAAGGGTAAGTACGAGTCATTAGAAGATAATGTGCAGGATGCGTTTAATTACTGTATCATAGCGTCGATGTTCTGTGACAAGCTTTGGATAGACCAAGCTCGTTTTCGTGATAATCAGCTGATGCTTCATGACGTTATAAAATGGCAAGTCAATGCTAGAAGGTAAAACTTATCTAGTTTTAGTAGGCTCTACTACTATAAAATCAGCCATGAGTGAACTGGGTCAAATGTTAGAAAGACATGGTGTACCCCTAGATGACGTAGAAATTATAGAATGGGATACAAATTTTAAGGCTTATAAAGAACTTCACAGCTTATACAATGTACCTCCATTGGGTAGTACTGGGCCTTATGTATTTAAAATAGAGAATAAAGTATTAAAACTTGTCGCAAGAGGTGGCAAACAATTAAAAGGAGTTTAATAAGTGAGTACAAGAGAAGATTATATAAGAGAGAAAGAGTGGGAAAAGACTGTCAAGAAGAATAAGAATATTCATTCCTTGCCTGATTCTTTATACACACCTGAACAAGAGATAGAGAAGATGAGGCCACCTTTTAGTGAGCTTCAAAGTGAATTTGTAGAGGCTGTAGCAGACCCTAAACATC
>Ga0098047_10000401_pt1 | contig 17250 bp, 16 predicted proteins | sample 12_taG_FD_92585 | JGI IMG/M metagenome (GOLD analysis project Ga0098047, IMG submission 92585) | Marine viral communities from the Subarctic Pacific Ocean - 12_ETSP_OMZ_AT15267 metaG | ecosystem: Environmental > Aquatic > Marine > Oceanic | place: Subarctic Pacific Ocean | collected 2015-01-16 | reverse complement strand
GTAACTTTTGGCTCTTGTGCGTTACCCGCTGCCGGAGCAGCTGTGAACTTGCCTTGAGTAGCAGATGCCAATTCTCTGGACTGTTTTTCGTTTTCCGCAGGGTTAAACCCTAGGTTACTTTGCGTACCATAACCTTTAAAGATATTTTCGTTAATACTTGAGACAAATTCGTTGGATACTTCTTTCATAATGGAATATTTCCTATTTTATATACTCAGGAAGTATAGTTTTGACATTAGATATTTAATAGAATGCTTGACCAAGACCACGTAGAGTCCATTGGACAAAATAAAATTATAGGACTTGTAGGAGATAAAAGATTTCCTTTCAAGAGTGGGGGGAAATCTATAACCGCGAGGAAAGAGGGTCTCACGCATATAAAAAATATTTTAATCCAGCTAAACCCAAAAAAAATCTACCTCACTCCAGACAGAGGGTTTGAAGAGCTAGTAGTACCTCTTCTTAATTTTATGGAAATACCCTACGTCGTGGTTAATCCGTACAAAGGTTATTTTGACAATGTTGAGGCTTCCTCTAAAATCAAGCTATTAGTGGCTTTGGAGAGTAGCAAAGCTGTTGTTACAGTAGGGAACAAACCTAAGACTGTTTTAGAACATGAGAATTGTCAGAGGGAAAGTGTTGATTTTATTTACGATATATCGGATCTTGTAATTTGTATACATGGAGGAGGTAGGAATTTTAAACTAGAAAGAATACAAAAACGTATAGATTCCGAAACAAAATTAATAGTTTTAAATTTTATTAACCCCATCGACTGTTAATGGCAAGTGATCGGCAAATGCAATTTGAAAGGCTTTTCTATTTTCATGCCAGGAATCCCTCCCAGCTAAGTTTCCCAAGGACTCATGAACCAGTTGAATCGGGATAGTATAGTTTTTCTTTCCTTTAAGCGTAGTTTGGGACGTGTAGTAAATATCGTAAAAATCCCAATCCCCTGAGAAAACCTTGGGTTTGTTCATGTTTATGGAGTATAAAGTAGCTCCAGTGGCACATAAAAATAAACCGTCTAAGACTGCTACTGTGCCATAAGGACCGTAATTATTCCCAAATAAATTTTCTTTTTGTTTATTTCCGTGAAACACATACCCAGAAAGAGGATTCATATATTCAGTCTTTTTATTTAAATCTTCCCACCACACACAAGAGTGTTTTAAGAGTCTGGTCCCCGCAACCCCCAAAAACCCGGTATCAACCTTCTTTAGTTTCCTGTCAATAAAGTAATTAAAATGATGTTTGTCTGTTAATACTTCAATATCATCGTGGCACATTATAACATAGTCTTCGGCAGCAACTTCTGACATCTCCAAACCTGCGCAAAAGGCTTTAAAGATAGAGGAATATCCATTTAACACAACGACTTCCCACCCTGCGGATTTTAAAAAATCTGTTATGGGTTGAGGTTCTACTGCTTCTCGAGTTGGGATAAATGCGACTTTTTTCAATTTCTATATACTTTAGAGCTATAATGAATTATAAATGAGTTTGACTAAACAACAAATCTCGGATGAAATACATAAGTGTTCAGAAGATCCAGTGTATTTTATTAGGAAATATGTGTTTATTGAACACCCTATTAAAGGCATTGTGCCTTTTGATTTGTACAGATTTCAAGAAAAAATTGTAAATGAAGTTCTGGAAAATAGATTTAATATCATACGAAAATTTAGACAAGCGGGCATTACCACCATTTGTGCTGCATACTCGTTATGGTCAATAATATTTAAAAACAATCACCACGTTATGGTTGTTTCTATTGGGGACAGGGAATCCACTGCATTTCTCAGACGCGTTATGCTGATGTATGAAGACCTTCCCGGATGGTTACGTCCTTCCGTCAAAGAAAAAAACAAACATTCTCTGCACCTAAGTACTGATAGCAGGGTAAGATCTCAACCAGCGGGAGCTGGTCGTGGTGAGTCAGTCTCTCACTTGATAGTAGATGAAGCCGCTTTTATTGATAAAATGAGAGACTTTTGGGCGGCAATTTACCCCACCATTTCCACTGGAGGAAAGGCAACACTCATCTCTACAGTTAATGGAATGTCTAACCTATATTATGAAATCTATAGAGACGCAGAGGAAAAAAGAAATTCATTCAATGTGGTAGACTTAAACTGGAGAGAACACCCAGAATACACCGAAGAATGGTCAAAAGAGCACAGACCAATCATTGGAGAGAGGATGTGGCTTCAAGAGTACGAGTGTGAGTTTTTGGGTACTGGGGATACGTTTATCGATAGACACACTCTTCAAAGGCTTAACGATAACGTTGATGGGAATTACCGTCTGGCATACTCAAACCGTATGAGGATATTTAAAGACCCCGACCCATTTTACACCTATGTTATGGGGGTAGATTCATCTTATGGTAGAGATCGAGACCATTCGGCCTTTCATATAATCAATACTTACACAGGCGAACAAGTTGCTGAATTTTACTCTAATAAAACCCCCCTTAGTGAATTTGCTAAAATAATATCTTCCGAGGGGAATCGATACAATACCGCTCATGTGGTAGTGGAGAGAAATGGACTTGGTATCCCACTCATTGAGGAATTGTTCGACAGCTTAGAGTACGAAAATTTGTGGATGGATGATAAAGGAGAATTTGGAATTCAAATCACACAAAAGATTAGAGAAGGGGTTCTCGCATCCTTAGAAGAGTTTTTAAGAGCCTCTAAGATACGTATTAATTCAGAGAGGACTGTAGGAGAGCTTTTAACCTTTATCATAACTGAAAATGGGAAAGTGGAAGCCGACGAGGGGTACAACGATGACTTGGTTATGAGTCTAGCTTTAGCTTGTTACTGTTCAGAGGAAATTGTAAACACTTCTCCCGTTGTTAACATCGATAACAGAAAGTACGGAAATAAAGATCAAAAGGATCAAGATAATTTTAAAGTTCCTATCCATATTCCAAATGGCAAGGATAAATATAAAGAGGACATCTCGTGGGTGATCAAATAGACAAGAATAATTTAAACGAGTCATATACCGACTTTTCAAATCCAAGGGGTAATGTGGCAGGACAGCCCATTTCCCGGCTGTCAGCATGGTTTAATAAATTCTTTGGTGTTCAAACCAAGGGAAGACCTACCGAGAAAGGTGGGAGACTAGCTGGAGACACCCTGAAGAGTGACGATACTTTTGGGGGGGTTCCCGGTTTTGGCGTCTCTAGAGGAATTGCAAAAATTCCAGCCGTAGAGTACGACAGAAAGCGTCGATACAAGGAATACGAAAAGATGGACGATTACCCCGAAATCGCCGCTGCTTTGGATATCTACTCGGACGATGGAACGCAGAAAACAATAACCGGGAACATTTTTGAGATCGAGTGTGATAACGCCACCATAAAAGAAGAGGTGAAAAGATTTCTTAACCATATACGAGCTCGAGAGTTTATTTGGGATATTGTTAGAAATGTTTGTAAATACGGAGATTGTTTCATAGAAAACATCATTGATTTGAACAACACTAAAGCAGGTGTTCAACGGATTAAGGTTTTAAACCCTAACTTTATTTTTAGAGTTGAAAATAAGTACGGGTATTTGAAGGAATTCTTACAGGAGGTTCCAGACAGTAACGCTTCGTTTGATTCTGCACAACTGGAAGGCGGTGGAGGAACAGGAAAGTTTTTAAAACTAAGCAAGGAACAGATTGTCCACTTTAGAATTCACAGCTCTGATCCGAATTTTTACCCTTACGGCAAATCAATTCTCCAACCTGGTATTCGAGCCTGGAAATCATTGGTAGTTATGGAAGATGCCATGCTTATCTACCGATTAGCCAGAGCTCCAGAACGTCGTGTTTTCTATGTCGATATTGGAAATATGCCTACCTCCAAAGCTGAGACCTACATGGAACGGCTCAAGGCTAAATTTAGAAAGGAAAAATTTTGGGATTCCACTACAGGTACAATTAATGAAAGATACAACCCAATGGCTCCCGAGGAAGATTTCTTTGTTCCAACAAGAAGTAACAGCAATACCAAAATTGAAACTCTTCCAGGCGCACAAAACCTAGGGGAGACCGACGATGTCAAATATTTCCGCGATAAACTTTTAGCTGCTCTGAAAGTGCCCAAGGATTATATCGTAGAAAAAGATAATACGCCAGAAAGAAAAGCAAATCTTTCTCAACTGGATGTTAAATTTGCTAGAGCTGTAACTAGAATACAAAGGGAAATTGAAATAGGACTTAACAACCTAACGAGAAGACACCTTAAGCTTAAGAATTTTCCAGAGCATGCACTTAAAGAAGTAGAGGTAACCTTGTGCCCTCCTTCCGACATGTTTGAAAAGAGAAGGTTGGAGTTAGATGAGCAAAAAACACGAGTTGTGCAAGCTGTTAAGGGCTTGCAACTGTTCTCAGATGATCATTTGTACAAAAATTATTATCAGATGAGTGAAAACGAAATTGAGAACATGAAATCAGAAGTAAAGGAAATGCTTGATGCAGAACAGGAAATGATGCAGCAAGATCCCGGAGCTATCGGAGCCCCTCCTATGCAGGGAGGTCCTCCAATGGGTCCACCACCAGAAGGGGAAGAGGATGCTCCCCCAGGTGCCGCAGAAGCGGCTGGGGATGAAACTATCGAGGCTGAGGCGCCAAAGGCGGCAGCTAAGGTATAATTATTTTGTAAAAGAAAACAATCACACTAGAGTATATAAAATAGGATTAAGTTATGCTATTAGAGAAACGAAACAAAGATCTCACGAACTTGCACAAAGCTGCTGATTACCTCAGCAGATCTTTACGAGAAAATTTACAGATTTTTTCTGTGGATTCCTCTGACAAAAAGGTTCATTTTCTTTCGGAGAGAAACTCCATGATTTCGTGTAACTACGAAGTCCGGGATTCTAAACTGGCGTTGAAAAACTTTGGTATTGAATCAGTAGATGATTTTATTTCCACCAGTAAGGTTGATGACCACATAAAGGAGTCCATTGATTCTTTTATCGGGTCACTACAAGAGGATCGTTTTGATAAGGCGGACACCTCTTTCGAGGATATAATTGGACTTTTTGAGCAAAGAAACGGCGCTAAAGGACTGCAGGTCAAAGTTGAGAAGTGCCTAGATCCTATTGCCGGAAAAACTGAGATTTTGGACTCCAGGGAGTTTAAAAAGTTGGAAGAGGTTAAACCTTTGGTGGTTAACTTCTTACGAGATAATCAAGATAAAATTATTGAGAATTCCGACATGCTCAACAGTGTAAAGGTAAGCAATGCCATTGACAAAGCTTTTTCTGTTGATCGCACAAATTACGATTCCTTAAAGGAAGTTGACATGTTTGTGGTCGATCTTTGTGATGGGCAATCTCTATATGAGATGATTTGCCACCAAGAATTGATCAGCCAAGAGTTGTTAGATGCCAAAAAATCATTCTCTACAGTTTGGATTTCTAATGATAAGATACAAAATTTAGCATCTATGATCTATGCAAAATCAGATGCTGTCAAGGAAGCTCTTTCTGAGACAATACAAGAAGTTCCGTACTTTGCATTTGCCCCTAAGAGCGAGATTCAAGAAATGCTAACATCCATTTACGAGGTTAACTCTAATGATCTTATCTCTAAGAAAGATATTAAAGGGTTCACAAAGACCTTGTTCGAGGCTAAAAAACCCGCAAAGGAACAAATTACACAAGCTTTAAATGAAAATTACGGGATTAATGTTACAAACTTGAAGTTTGTTCCAACTTTCAGTAATCTAGCCAAAACCCAATCAGTCTTCTTTGAAGTACTTTCGCTTCTAAGTAAAGACGAGGGAGTCGTACACGACGTATCCAGAGATTTTGCGAAGTTCGTTTCTAAAAAGGGTGGTGTAGAAACTTTGGATGTTAATGACTACGTAAACTCGTGTCTTTCGGAAGCAGGACTTGATCTTATTGACGAGAGTCTTTTAGCGAACTATATCAACGTACCGAAACTTACTAAGGATTTAGCCGCTCTCAAAACACTTCTAGGTGTTGACGGGGGAGAAGGTGTTGGTGTAGGTGCAGAGGGTCCTCCCTCCCCTTTGGAGGTAGAAGGTGAAGAGGATATCGAAGAAGAGGGAGAAGGGATTGATGGTCCCGACGAGGAGTTCCCAGTAACTGACCAAGACGCCCAGGCTGGTCCTGGCGAAGAATCCGAGGTTGCAGTAGACGACGAAGAACCTTTTGAAGGGGAAAACGGTGAAGCTCAACCCGAGGAAAAGTTTGGTAACGGCGAAGCCCAGCCAGAAGAGAAGTTCGGTAACGGCGGAGATGAAGCTCCTGTAGGAGACGATTCTGTTGAGTCTGGAGGCACTGGGTCGGAGGAGCGACATGCGGACGCATCCAAGCTAGTTGCGGACTTAGAAGCCCTTGTAAAGGGCATGGGAGTCAACTCAGAAGAAGACGTAGAAGACGAAGAGCAATACGGCGCTTAGTCTAAAATATATCCCTGCTTAACCCAACGAAGAAGGTGTTTTTGATGCTTATCTTTCATGTTGAGAAGTTCTACTAGAATCGTTTCTAGTTCAGATACCGACTCTTCCGTTATAACCTTTCTTTCTTCTAAGATGGAGAGCCTACGTGCTATAATTTTTATAGTTTCTTTATCATTATCTGAAAATGTATTGATTTTCTGTTCTTTATCTTTTTTTGATTGCATGTGTTGTTACGTTAAAATTTAAGGATTTGTAAGCATTTACCCTAGAGATTGCATGTTTTTCTAGGTAAGGAGCTTTGTCTAGAAAATCATATATATACACCTGGTTTTTATTCTCATGTTTCCTGAGAGTCCGTCCTAATGCTTGAATAGTTGCTATTTCACTCTTTAAGCCTCTGGCATTGATTAAATGGGTCAACTCTGGAATGTCTACACCCGTTTGAAATATAATAGTTCCTATTATAAAAGAAGGTCCTTCCTCCTTTACGAATTTTTCTAGAACTTCTTCTCTTTGTAGTAAACCATCCTTCCCTTCTAATTTGTAAGAATTTGGTATGAGGGCCTGTAGGAGTTTAGCATGTTCTAGGTTTTTAGTGAGGATAAGCACCTTAGCTTTCTTTGAAGAAATATTTTTACAAATTTCTGCTATAAAATCGTTTCTAAGAGTGTTATTAATAATATACGAGTCGTATACCTCGGGATAAGACATGCCTTTATATTTTTCCAACTCTTCATCAGGCAACGTGAGCACTTCAATAGAGGGAAGTGTCAAGTACCCCTCCTTAACTAAATCGTCTGCTGTGACGAATTCTATTTGCTTACCTAGAAATGAGCAAACAGAAAGCTTCGAGAATTTTTCAGTTGGCGGAGTTGCAGACATTCCAATTCGAACACAGGCATTAGGGAATGACTTTAGTACCTTTGAAGCAACTTTTCCTTTGGAGAACTCGTGTATTTCATCAAAAACTATGAATTCAGAGGATGTTAAATGGGAATCTATAACCTTGTCTATGGATTGAATTGTACACAAAGTAAGGGGTTTAATATCAACACCGTCCCCAAAAGCAACTCCACATTCTATTCCATGCTCCGTTAGGAATTTATAAGTCTGGTACAGTAATTGTTTTTTGTTAAAGAACACTAAGCCAGTTTTACCCTTCAAAGCGTTTAGAATGGAAGCGAGAATTATGGTCTTTCCGGCCCCCGTAGGAGCCTTTATTATGCAAGATTTAAGCTTTAAAGCTTGTTTTGCTAAGGTTTCCTGATAGTCCCTGAAATCTATACCTTCCACCGAAGAGCTTGAATATTCTAGTTTTGTGCGATTATCTACGATTGAATATTCAATATCTAAATACTCTAGGTCTTCGGTTATGGTCGTAAGTAATCCTGTTCCAAATTTCCCAGAGGTACCATTGAAGAAATACTTATAGCCATTCCACTGACCTCTCTTATATGCCGGAGTAAATTCATACCCCGGGGCTCTTGCTCTGTATTTTTTAGCCAAGGCCTTTTTTAAGTCCTTATTGCTTGTCTTGAGAACAGAGTAAATATTTGAGACAAATATTTTCATAACGTATTATTCCACACTATTATAGTAATAAACTTACTTTTTTATCATGTCAGAACCCGAAAAAACAATCATAGATCTAGCTCGCGAGAGAAATATACCTAAAGGTGATGAGCCAAAAACAGCTCCCAGACCTCAAATGAGAAGAGATCAGGAATCCGAAGCATCTGATATTAAGGATGCTATTTCAGACCTTCTAAAGAAGGTGGAAAGCAAAAAAGGATGGAGTACGATAGAGTTGCCGACGAGAGGGGTTTTCAACAACGGAATTAAAGAAGTTAGAATTCGTCCGTTTACATATGAAGACGAACGAATTCTAAGGTCAGTGACGAAGGTTAATGACGGAGTTAGAGCCGTAAGCACTTTAATGGAAAGATGCGTAGAAGGAATTCCGTACGAAGAGCTGTCTCTATACGACAAACAATTTTTACTGTTTAAGCTGAGAGAGATTTCTTACGGGAATGAATACCCGGTAGAGATCGAATGCCGGAGTTGTGGAGAGGAAAACTCATTAGCCGTTGAACTTGACAAACTAGGTGTTAACTATGTAGATCCTGATCTTGAACACCCAACCCCAGTATTTTTGCCAGATTCGGAAGTTACGGCTTACGTTAAATGTCCTAGAGCTAAAGACGAAGCAATTCTCTCCAATCCAGCCGCACTGACGGATGCTTTGTGGAAGTTTGTGGAAAAAATTGAAACTTATAACGACAGAGGGGTTATACAAGGATTTTTAACTAAAACAACTGCAAAGGATATTACTAAACTCAGGCAGTCAATTTTCTCCCAAGGTATTGGCTTAAATTTGGATGTTCGATTTGTGTGTAAACATTGTGGCGCAGACGAGCTCTTAACGCTCCCCATAAATGAAAGTTTTTTTTCAGTGAGCTAGAAGAGCGGCATAAAATAGATGCCGGAGAACATGAAGCCTACCTTCTAGCTCATAGGTGTGGTTTCACCTTTCATGACATATTAGAAATGACATTAATCGAAAGGGAGAAATTTATCAAGATGAGAGTAAAGGAAGCTGAGAAGGAAGAAGAAGCCATGAAAAAGTAGTGCAAGCAGGGTATATAAAATGAATACTTATGGCACTCCTAAATGATATTACTGTAATTCCTAGATGGGAAAGACCGTCCCCTACGGATGATGTCTACCTAGAAATGTTCTATATGAAAGGGGGTACCCTTTCTGATGTCTACGCTTTAAGTAGTGTATACGTGTTTAAAGATACCGACAACGGAAACTCAGCAGTTTGGCTTGGTACTGGCTCTGAATGGCCTGTAGGAAGAAATGGGTTGGTCGCGTCAAGTTATTATCGCCTTGGTCCTCAGATGGTCTTTAACAATATCCAGTTCGATGAGGACAACGCCTCTACGATTAAAACCCATATCACTAACCCAGATGAGGACAAGTTTTTAGTTACTAATTTTAAAGCTGCGAGCCTGACGGCTCCCGAAAACACAAATAGTGCTAGTGGAATATTTAGAATAGGGGCTGGGCATTATGGAGTAGTTCTTAGACCTGGCGTTCAGTATCAAAACTGGGATAATATCGAGGGCACAAATAAGATTCTAGGGTTTTCTGCCAATACTGCAAGTACTGTAACCTCATATTTCGATATTTGGACTGTACAGGACACAGCAGAGTCAACACCTAGAACTATTATCCACTCCTTTACTCTTGAAGGTGCGGGTCATTCGAACGTGGTAACGCTGACGGAGCCCTTAATGGTAAACACCAGGCAAAGTCTTGCGCAAAAATACATTAACCGGGGGAGCTTAGAAAAACTTCAGATTAAGACCGACTATGTCGTTGTAAACCGGAATGTAGGGCAAGACGTAAAAAACATCTTCAAAGACGGAATCCTTGAAAACGCGGCAATACGAATTATAAAAGTGTCTGATCAAACCAGCACAGGACTCCCATTCCAGCTAATCAAGGATTGGTCAGAAACTAAGCCTGCAATCCAAACAGATTCCGCCGACACCATTATGTACAACTGGGAAACTTCAGGATTACAAACTGGAACTTACCAAGTTCAAGCAAGTAGCACAGTACTAGATGGGAGAGTTATGAGTGACCAATTCCACGTAGTCTTGAGGTAATTTGGTATTTATAATCTAACTTCTGTACGTTCTCATTAACGAAGTTTCTAATATCTTTCTTTGATGCAGAGACGTAGAAGTCGTTCCAGTCTTTGAACCTTTCGGGAGGTTGAACAACGTAAGGAGAGGGCATGTTTAGCTTTTTACTAAGATGCAAGGATTTACGAAGTCCTTCCCTTCCAGCATCATCGTTGTCGAAAGAGAATACAATATTTTTGAAAGACCTCTTAAGCTCTAAAAGTTGATGTCTTGACAGGAAGCTTCCTTGGATGCTAGTAGCATTAACTCCCGACTCTTGCAAAGTGATGGCATCTAGGGGGCCTTCTGTAAGCACGACATAGGACATGTTAGAGCTGCAGGGGTATAGAACCTCGGAGGACTTTACCCCGTGATTTTTATACGTAGGGTTTAGGTACTTCATACCACTTTCAATCATTTGGCGTGCTTGAAAATAGAAAAACCCTTTATCGTCCTCATAGGGAATGACAAGGCGATTAGCGTATTTCCCAGAAGACGCAAAATAGAATCTATTCTCGGGGAGCTTTCTATTTTTTACAAATCTTTTAGCGATTAACGCAGAGATGCTGGGAGATTTTGTGCTTATTTCGGAGAGAGGCTTAAAATTTACAAATTCTTCTTTTACGTTATTCGGAGAGCTGATTGCGACTTGTTTTTTTCTTGGAGGCATTAGCAAGGAAGAAGGGTCAGAAATCAGTTTCTTCCCTACAAACTTAAAAGCTTCATCGTAGCTTATTTCATCACACAGAGACACTAACTGGATAAAGTCGCCAGACTCTTTGGTTTTAAAACATTGCCAAAGACCAGTCTCCATGTTAATGGACATGTGCTGTTTCCTGTCATTGTAGAACAGTGATTTTGTGATAAATTCATCAACTGTAACGGTATAATCTGTGAATTTTTCGAATAAATACTCTTTAATAACTGTAGTAGGTATTTTCATAATGTTTATAAATAAAGCGTCTCCTTCTAAGATTAAAGCATACGATGAGTGTAAAAAGAAGTATAAATTTAAATATATTGATTATTTGAAAGATATCTACAACGAAAACTCGAACACAGACGCATTGCAGTTTGGTTCCTATATCCATAGAATACTTGAACTTGGGTATAATGCATCTTCCGTGGAAGAACTACAAGAAATAGCTCGAGACTGTAGAGATAATTATAGTTTTCCGAAGAGTAGGGATAAAGGAGTTGAAAAGATACTAAAGAACTTTCTAAAGTTTAACTCTCAACTTCATGAACATGTAAGTAGTGAATTAGCCTTTGAAATCGAAATGAAGGATGAATACAAGCTTAACGGTATCATCGATAGAATAGTAAAAGGAAAAACAGGTAAATACCTAGTAATCGATTACAAGACCAGTAAAAGAGCAGCTACTTCAACCGATTTATATAAGGATCCACAGCTTATTATGTATGCGTATGCTGTATCTAAGATGTATAATGTTCCCTTAGATGATATTACAGTATCTCACTATTATCCTCATATGGATAAGCTGGTCTCATTAAAATATGGGAAAACCCAAATAGGGCAGTTTCTAACTGTTTTAAATAAGAAAATTTGGGAAATAAGGAAAAAGAAGAAGACTGAATTTAAAGCATCCCAAAACATGTTCTGTAACTGGTGTCAGTATAAGGAATTATGTCCAGAGTTTGGTGGAACACAAAAGATGCTTGAAGAAGCCTTAAGCAAGGAAAAGACTAAGAGAGCTCAATCTAAAATTACTAAAGGGTAATATAAGGATAAGTCTATTAAAGAGAAGAATTCTCTTACTTCTTTTTCAGAATATTTATGCTGTTTCAGGTATAAAGACCTTATACTAGACCTGGTTACAGGTTTTCTATTTTTTAAAGCTTTCAAAAGTCTATTTTGGAATATAGATACAAAGTTAGAAGAAAACCTATATCTCCACTTTTCTTCAAACTCATCAGAAAGAGCATAGTTAACTTGTTCTAACAACTCTTTAAGTTCTAATTCTAATTCCGAAACGTCCATGTATAAGTAGCTTATCTACTTTACATGCTTTCTTTTTTTTGATTTTATATATAATATATTATATTACAGAACTTTGTATTTCATATGAACCGTAAATCTTCAAAAAACTTTTCACCGACCAACTTGAACTTTAAAAGAGGGAAAAGCAAAATCAATGAACTTCCTCCAGGTATGTCAACCGATGTATTGGTTAGACCTACAAAATTAGAATCTGTTAGGGGGAACTTGATAACCTTTAGGTACAATAGTCCAACATCAGTAACACCAAATCCTCTTGTTTTGGTGACAGTTAGAAAAGGAAGGAATGGGAAATGGTTTAAGTTTAGAGGTGCTAATGTGCGCCAAAATACATACATTCAAGGTTTAGTGCTAAACGATGTTACTGATTTTTTGAAAGCTTACATGATCAAAAGGTTTTCAAGAGAGGGCTTTCTAACTTATCATGAGTTAAAAACCGCTAACAGCATGACTAAGGCAAATTTCAGAGTTTACAATGATAGATATATACAAGAGATGAAAGTTGTAAATGCACTACAGTTCGTTAAAAACCAGCTAGGAGAAATATAGGATGGCAGAAGAAGCAAGAGACGAACTTGGTAATAACCTTAGTCAGCTAGAGCAGACTCTTGGACAGGTAGGTGCTCGCCTATCCCATGGGTGGAGCATAGGAAGGTCTTTATCAACTTCTATTGCAGCTAATAATGGAAATCTTAGGTCTTTAGGGGCTATAACTCTCATAATGGGTGACGCTCTTAATGAGGCTATTAAAGAGCAGAGGAATCTGGCATCCGTAATGACTAGGACAGGACGGAAACGAGGCTTCTTTTCAGAGAAACTCGTGGCGTCCTTACAGATGAATGGGGTTTCTTTTTCGGAAGCCGTACAGGTTTTCAATGCAACTTTCACGGCTGGCCTCAATAAAAGCGACAGAACTACACTCAAATTAATGGGTGAGATGCAACTTTTGGGGGTTGATGTTAGAAAAGCCGCAGCTATGGTTGCGATGAACAGGCACGTCCTGGGCCTGAACGTACAAGAAAGTGAAAAGCTTATAAAAACAACCGTGGCTACTGCCGCTCAGTACCACATTTCTACGGAGGCAGTTATATCGGCAATAACTTCACTAAGGGAAACTTTAAAAACCACAACGGTGACATACGGTCCCGCAGTAGCAAAAGCCATGCAACAAGCAATGCCTCATTTACTTGGCATGTTTGGACAGGAATCTGGGGCTGAGATCTCCAGGGTTATGAGCGCTCTTCTAGGTGGAGGACCTCAACAGGCGCAGCTGGCTGCTAAACTTGGAATTCCTCTTGAGGATCTTCAAGGCGCTGATACCACTCGAGAGGTTATATCATTAGTAAGACGCGCAGTATCCCAAATGGATAGTCTTGTAGCTCCTCTAAGAGGGCGTGCCGGTTCAGAGTTCTCTATAAATGCCATGGTCAAGGCCTTTGGTAATGTTCCAGAGCTTGCACTGCTAGGAAGAAGGGTAGGTCAGATGACTCAAACCCAGAAGGAGGAAGCAATGGTACAAGCTTACAACAGTATGGTAGCGCAGCAGCAGCGCGAAACCCTCGTGTCTTTCTTTAACGATTTTAAAACCTCAGTAACAACTATGATACTTCCTATTATTAATGCTATTAGTTTCGTTCTGGGAGGGATATCAGATGTTATTAAGGCAATATCCGGTGATACTATGACTTTGGGGAGAACGGTAGGGAACATCCTTACTATCATGATTCTCGGAAAAATATGGAAAGGGATTTCTGCAAATCTTGAAAAGGTTGTGTTGTACCTTATGGCACGCAAAGGGGTGGCCGGGGCCGGAATCCTTATGCGGGGGGGCACTTATGGAAACAAGGCGCTCAAGGGCGCTAAGTGGGGGACGGGAGCCAGAATAACGACGGCAGGATTTGCGAAATTTGGCAAAGCGTTTGGCAACGTAGGATCCAAGCTAATGGGTCCCTGGGGTATAGGCATCGCCGTCGCCGCTACGATAATTCCCTCCATGATCGCAAAACTAACGGGAAAAAATGACCAAATGTTAGATGAACAAAAAAAACAAACTGAGCTAATGGAGAAGGAATCTAGCCGACAAAGCTCCTATATGGAGGACAGGATATCAGAGGCTATAGCCCTACTAAGCGTTTTAAGTGAGACTCAAATAGAGGGGATGAGAGCTCAAAACCCATTACTGGACCAAATTGCAGTAGCTACTGGAGAGTCGGCAATCGCACAAAAGTTAAATTCAGAAAATTTTCAACAGCCAATAACTCGCCCACCACTTTCAAAATCAATAAGTGATACCGAAGGAGGAGGGGGAACCGAACTAGCACAATGAGCCTCGCCTTAGATCCAGTCACTGAATACCAGAGAGCAGTAGGAGCTTCCATACAAGCTCATAGAGATGCAGATGGAGGAGGCCCTCTTCTAACTACTTACTTGCAGAATGTAATTGATTTTGTTGGGCAACATAAGGAGACTTCCAAAGAGAATGCAAAGTACAAGGAAGAAGGGGATGAGGGTATTTTTGCACAGCTTAATAACCTAAGTCAGATGGCTGGGTTGGGAACCATAATACCCTCGATTCCTTTCATAGGAGGAACTACCCTAGGGTTTGGATCTCCTTCGGATATGTGGGCACAGGCGAAAAGAACTGCAGAAGGGTTGTTTACGACTGAAATTTTCGGAAGTCTCTTTAGACCGGAAACAATAGCCTGGGTGGAGGATAGGTATAACCAAGTTCTAGAGGAAAGAGGGTATTTAAAATTCCATTTTAACGATAACGCTACACCGCACACAGAGTTTACACTTCCGTTTTTTGAAAACCCAGATATTCAAGAATCTAGACAAGCTAAGTATGCTGTTAATGATATTATGAGTCGAAATGAGCCTTATAGGTTGTTTACGGGGGCTCAACCACGACAAGTACGACTGTCTTTCAAACTAACCCTTCCTCACATCTTTACTTTCGCTATGGCTACTAGAGTTAGGGAGGTCGAGAGAATAGTAAAGATGTGGAGTAGGACTGGAGGGTGGTCGAAATCTTGGCAGGACAGCGCACGGGAATTTCTGAACAATGAAATGTATCATGGCAAAGTATCCTTGTGGGAAGGTTACGATGAGGGTGCAGAACACTCTAAGATTCTTAAACGGGAAAGGGATGATGCTATAGCGAAAGTTAACGAATTTGCAGAGTGGCTACCAAAACAAGAGAATGCACCCTACTCAGAGGGGCAGTTGTATATGCAAGGAAAAATGTCTCAGTCTTATACGAATATGATAACGTATGTCCACCACTTAATTGAATGTATAAGATCTTCAGTTATTGGTGCCTCCAATCCTGGTCCCAAAAGACCAGGACCGCCAGTGGTCAGTTTGAAATTTGGGACGCTGTTCACTGGAGAGACGTTTACTGTGGATAGTTATGACATTCGTTTTGATGGGAAAGCTGGGTATAGCAACCTATCGCTGATACCTAGGGTTATACAAGTTTCTTTAGTATTGAAAAGCTACGGAAAGGCTTACGGGTGGGATGAAAGATTTGTGAGGATACCGTTAGGATAATATGGCAGGTGGAAAATCTAGATATAACGTTTTTGAGCCTAATTTTTTAGAGTTTAAAAATAAATCAACTAAAGAAATTGTTTCTTCAAGAGAGTGGGGGTCATATTGCAACAAACTTGCTTCTGAGCCTGCTAAGGTTATCGTTGTTCCTGCTGGTTTTGAGGGACGCCCCGATCTTCTCTCTTATGAAGTATACGGGAGTGTTGACTATTGGTGGGTTATTTGCGCAGCAAATAATATTATAGATCCTTTTGAGCAATTAACTGCTGGAAAACAAATAAGAATTCCTATAATTACAGTATAATGACTACGAATAAAGCGTATACCAAGAACTCACCTGTAGAAGTTAAATTAGGTATTTTTGGGAGAACAGGCAGTGATGGTTCTTTGCTTGAGGTTATTCCTTTAGAAGATTCCTTATTGAGTTTTTCCTACTCTCTGGTGGCCCCAACGGATAATGACGAGGAGCAATTCACATTTAAGATCGAGCTTGTGAATGTAGATGAGTTTGTAGAAAACACTATTCAGGATGTATACAGTCGAATGTATCGAAGTGTTCACTCCCCTCTTGGGAATGAGGACGACCTTAAAGTAATGCCTCAGATGTTTGTTCAGTGGGGTTACGGACCTAAGGAAGAAGATGGAAGGTCTACTGTTCACGTTGCAAATATCACAGATGTAAACTATAGGTTTACTTCCTTAAAGGAGAAAATAATTACTTTAGTGGGGAAGGATACCGCCCAAGGTGTGGAATCCTTATTGTCGGCTGCACATATCAAAAAAAGTGTGTCTTTATTTAGAGCGGAGGAGGTATCAAGTGGTGGATGGGTTAACAATCTAAAAAATGTAACCTCTGACATAATATTTCCGCTGATGGGTGACATCCTCAATAGTTGCCCTGGAGTTCGAGTTGGCATACAGCCTACGCAGAAAGATGTCGTTTTCGTCCAAGAACTCATAAAAAAGGCGTCTTTGCTCGACCAAAGAGAAATGCGAACTGTTATGGACAGACTCAAATACGAAACCGGATCTGAAGCAGACCGAGCCGCCATGCGGGCTCTCCTCAAAAAACAGGAAGGCACTCAAGAGATATACTCTTCTGAAAGCTGGGAAAAGTACAAAGAAGGGTCCATGCAAGTTAATTTCCTAAGCAAACTTGGATTCACTTTAACTCCTATAGTTCCTCAGGGTTACTATTTGTGGAGTTACAGCTTAAAGGGAAGCGGAGCTGCTGGCATAGTTACGGGAGCGATCGGTGCTGATATGCTAGGGCGTAATACAAAACGTATGGCAGCCGCAGCCTCAGAAACTACGGACAAACTTTACAGCCACCTCCTTGAAAAGCCGCTGAACGCTATGGAAAAGGAAGAAGGGTTACCGGTGACCGAACTGGAGGTAGGCATTGATGCCGTAGATATTGACGGCGGCCTCGGAGGTCACCAGCAAGGTGACAAGTTAGATATTTTATCGCGTCCGCGCGGGCTAATAAGTCAGTACACTCGAAACAAACTCACCTACTTTTTCAGCACCTTAGTTCCAGACGGCGGCAG
>Ga0098047_10000397_pt1 | contig 17323 bp, 27 predicted proteins | sample 12_taG_FD_92585 | JGI IMG/M metagenome (GOLD analysis project Ga0098047, IMG submission 92585) | Marine viral communities from the Subarctic Pacific Ocean - 12_ETSP_OMZ_AT15267 metaG | ecosystem: Environmental > Aquatic > Marine > Oceanic | place: Subarctic Pacific Ocean | collected 2015-01-16 | reverse complement strand
TAAAGCCTCCGTCGGACTAAGACCGTTATTTTTTATTATATCAAAAAACTCCCTAGATATACTGACCGAAGTCGTAACGGTATAACCCGCCCGATTATTCTGCGAATCCTCGTTTTCCATCATATTAATTTTTCTCCAAATATTTTAAACATTTAATACAAGTCACATCTTTATCAGTTTCTAAAATATAACCATTCCAATAACCACAATGAGAAGTCGAACCAAAACGGAGATGAACTTTAGTTCCTCCACCAAAAACAATATGTGGTTTTCTTAAATTATCTTGTGGTATTTCGTTTTTTATTTCTTTCATTTTTGTTTAATCCTCTCTATGTAGCCAATTTATACTTCTTTTAGTCCGGCATTTTTTACAATACTTTGAAAAAGGCATTAAAGTATTATAATAATTAATGCAATCCCTACATATTTTCGTTTTAATTCTTTTACCTCGTAACATTTTAAAAATAAAAAATAATTAACTATAGTTAAAAATTGCTTAGTATGCTTTAAAACATAAATAGCCGTTCTCGTCTTGTTCGGTTTCTACTACTTTGTCTTTAAGTTCTGAAATAGTAGAACATTCTTTAAACGCTAAAAATCCGCCTAAAGCCGATTGTTTAGCTATTAAATTGTCCTTATCAAGATTAACCCATGTACCCGAAGTTTTAACAGACTTATTTTTTAAATAAGCTACCGTTGATATAAATATTGTTTCTTCTCTATCGGGGTGTTTACAAGTACAAACGACTTTATCGCCTATAACTTTTTGATCCTTGTTTTTTTGTTCTGCAATATCAACAAGCAAAATCATAACCGGTTTAGCCTCTAAGCTTTTCGTTTCTTTTGTTCCAATTCCTAAATCTAATTTTTCGTTGGTTTCCAATTTTCTATAACCTCCTTACAATATTTTTAAGTAAGCTTTATTTTTTCTCTTTCCTTTTCCTCGTACTCCGCTAGTTTCCCGCTAGTTTCTGTTAAGATCTCGCTAAGCCTTACTATCTTACGAGAAAGAACACAATCCGGAGCCGGATAAGTTTCGGGATCTATTTCGTTAAGAGCTACCTTTATTCCTAACTCCATAGCCTTAGCCCAACTTATACTATGATCTCTAGCTGCGGTCCAAACCTCATTTTTAATAGTTGTACTTACGGTTATACTTCCGCCTCTTTGAAACTTTGAGTTTGTATCTTTTTGTTCTTCTTCTTTTTCCATTGTATTAATCGGAATCGAATTTTATAAATCCGTTACCTTTTCCTTTAATATGAATTTCGTAGCCTTTATCTTCAAGTTTGTTTAACTTGTCCGTTAATTCTCCCAGCGTTAAATCTTTTATACCTAATTCTTCAAACATTTTTTTAACTGCCTCCCTTTCCATCCTCTCTTTAGTAGATCCTATAACATCATCAATATCCATCTTAAAAACTCCTACTATGTTTCTTAGAGAGTTTAGTTCGCTCTCCGGCTTATCTGATTTGTTTAAGTCCCTTATGAATTTGTTAAAGGTGTCGTCGATAATCTCTAAGCTTTCTCCCAGCGCTTGTTGCCTTGTATAATCAAGCAATACACTAATATCTATTTCCATACTTTTTATAGGAAACTACCCCTTATATACTTTTCTATATAAAATCATCCATATATATAGACTATCTCTACTACTACTTTACTATTTTGTGTTACATAATAATAATAATAATAATAATAATGTAACACAAAACTATATACTATCCCCAAGAATTAGAGTATATATATAAATATTTTTATATATACCAAAATAAAAAATAAAAAAAATAAAAAAATTCTAGTATCTACCTTTAGATTTGTTAGATCCGCCTCGGATCATAAACGCGCCTAAGAACAAAATACCTACAGATATAGCGATTATCGCGGGGGTCCACCCAGCTAATCCACTTTGTCCTAGTTGTCCTAGCAAGTAGTCTGTATTGTCATAACTTGCGCCTCCCGCTGCGGTTGTACTTCCGTTAGTGTGGGTACAAAGATTATCCGTAGCGTTCCACGTTGGATAATTTGCGTCCTTACATCCCGTAGCGCCCGCAAAATTATACAAAACAATAGATCCTACACCTATTATAATAGCGAAAACTACTAGACCATATCCTAGATTTGTTAGGTCGTTAAACATCCTTTAAAAATTAAAAGACAGTTTAACGCCTTCCTCGACTTCTCCCTGTGCCTTGTACCATGAAAGCACCTAAGAATAGGATACCTACAGATATAGCGATTATCGCGGGGGTCCACCCAGCTAATCCACTTTGTCCTAGTTGTCCTAGCAAATATTGAACGTTAGTATTTGCCGTTCCTCCCGTTGCGTTTCCAAAGTTAAACAAAACAACAGATCCTACACCTATTATAATAGCGAAAACTACTAGGCCATATCCTAGGTTAGTTAAATCATTAAACATATTTTTATTTATCCTCCTTTGTATTTGCGCTAGTGATTATATATATATAAATATGTGTAAACACTTTTAAAAATATTCCCTTATGAGTGTCAACAAAACTTAATTATTTACCTTTTGGAGAACTCCATATAATATATAAGAACATAAATAACAATACTCCCGCAAACGTTAAAGTAAACTCCCAAGCGAGTAGATTAGCGTAAACCATTATTATACTTACTATTAAAAATACAAAACTAGCCGTAACAATCGCTACCTCAAACCCGTAGCTTATTAATACTAAGATCATAATTAACCACATCATATAAAGCATACTTACCCAAAAAGAGCCACCGCTAGCGTCGTTCGCCGCCGCGGGTATTTGCCCGAAGTCTGTTATATTACTCCAATTTATAGATACCATTTTATACCGTTACTTTAAAGAGCGCATACAATAGCGCAAATACTAAACTTAAAAAGTATAATATTCTTAACCCCCTTGCTAAAATCATTCCACTAGCTCCAAGTCCCCACATACTCGCAAGTTGTTCTATCCATCCTCCACTTAAGAAAGTCCAAACTATACTAATAGCGTCGGTAACTAAACCGTAGGAATTTTTAAGAGTTATACCGGTTTGCGCGTCAAATTCTACATCTCCGCCGTGAATTTGGCTGTCTGCAGTATCTTGATAGTTTATAAATAATTGTTCGGTTTTATTGTCTGTTAATCCTAAACTATAATCCTCTCCGTACTGAACATTAAAAGCGGCGATAACTAAAGTTAAGATCGTTACAAATACTAAACTTAACATTATTCCCTCGGTCCAACTGCTTATATTTCCCATGTTATCCTATACGCTTTAAAAAGTGTAATACAATCCCTCCTAATATTGCGAAACCGCCTAAAATTGTTATGCTTATCGCTCCAAAATAGAAGGCGGGTATTAATGCGACTACTCCGCCGATAACTGCGGCTACCGGAGAAACAAAAGCAAATATAAATATTATTGGTAATCCTAAGAGTAAGCTTAAAAATAATCCATAGCTTGAACTAAAGGCGGTCGTTGTAGTTTGGATTATCTTAGTAATTATAGGGATCGGAGGCGAGGCGTATCTTTGTACCTCTCCCCTTAAAGTTCCGGTAAAAGCCGAAGTATTACAAGTTACCGCGCCCGTATATCCGCTAACACTATTAGAACAAACCGGATAAACGCTAGTTCCTGTTACTTTATAAACCGTTAAATTCATCTCGCTAGTAAGTTGGCTAGTGTCTACCCATACAAAAGACCATATTTTAGTAGTCGTGTTATAATCAAAAGTATACTCTATATCTAAAAAGCTCGTGTAATCTATTTCGGTAGGCGATATAGTTAAAGTATAAGTACACGGAGTTAACAAACAAACCATCCTTATAGGATCCGCTAGCTTTATTAGGCTCCCGTTTTTCTCATAAACTCCAATTCTATAGTCGACGTCCTCTACTTTAACATGAATAACCGTTGAGCCGGTTTCGTCCGTCTGTCCCATATCTACAACGTTATACTCGTTAAGATCGGGGTACCATCTAACTAGCGTCGTATATTTTTCTACATAAGGATTTAAACTATTATCTTGTACCTCTAATTTAAAACTCGTTTGTTCGGTAGTTTCAAGATCGTAGAGAGTTATATTAGTAGTAACGTTTGTTAATTCCGTTCCCTCAAAAGTATAGTATCTCCTATCGACATAACCATTAGAGCTATAAAAAATTTGTCCCTCGCCTAAATACCATGTAGGAGAGATTGTATTATTGACACAAACATGAAACTCGCCCACGTTCGTAAGTTGCCCAAATATTCTATTATGAGTATTATTAGCGGAGGGACCATAAGCAAAATTATAATCTATTGTAGATCCATTTAAGACCGTAAAGTTAATCTCATCCACGACGGTAAAGTTTAAAGAGGCGGGAGAACAATCGGCGGAAACTACCGGATCTGGAATATTATAAACCATTTGGGAATAGTCGCCCGTACTTTGAATAGTCGCTGCATTAACTAAATAAGTAAAATTAAACGTAGCGTTTAAGTTTGTAGTTACCTCCGGCAAAGTTAGAGTATAATTAAAAAGTCCGACGGTTGAGTTTGTAAATCCCGCGACCTCGTAAATTGTATTATTCCAAGTAAGATTAACGGCTAGGCTTGTTAGCGAGGTCGCCGTAAAGTTAAACCATAAGGTCGTATTATCGCCCTCTATTTTTGTGGTGTCATAATCCACAGTATAATTTATTGTATTAATAAAGAAACTTACTTTATCGTTGCCCTCATTTCCGAAAGTATCATTAGCATATAAAACTAAATGCGTCCAACCCTCTAAAAATCCGATAGAGATATTTGTATTACAAGCTATAGAGGTGTTTCCGGATCCATTATAATACCAACAACTACCGACGCCGCTACCGGTATCTACTACAGTATAATTAATCCCGACGGTGTGAGGTGTTGAGGTTACTAAATAATTTGTAGCGTTAGCTGGACTTGTTATATTAATCGTTGGAGGTGTCGCGTCTATAATTATGGTTTGAGTTTCAGTATAGGATATCGCGTTTACATCATCCCGCGCGCTAAAGTTATATTCGTAAGTCCCCTCTCCTAAGTTTAAGCTCTCGTTAAATTCTAAAGTTGTGCTACTACTCCCCGCTTGCGTAAAGTTAGCTACTCCATTTAACCATAATGTAATATTAACTACTTCCGTGTCATCTGTTGCGTTTGCCGAAAATTCCATACTTTGAGGACTTGTCGTCAAGTTCTGACTAAATGGAGATATAAAAGTTATATCTAAAAGATTTAAAGGTACATCAACACCATATACTTCAAAATTTCCATCTTCTATACCCGTAGATACTCCCCAAGTAGATCCCGAATCTGTGGACTTCCAATAAGATCCTCCGGCATATTCTTCAGCTACAGTTGCGCCAAAACCCGCCGCTCCACCTGTTTGATCTGATTTTAATACTATTGAATATTTACCGTCTGCCTCTACAGTAGTATTTGGAAAAACAAAACTATGATAAGGATAACCACCGGGAAGGCTTTCTGTGAACTGAGTTGAATTTAAGAGATCTGACATATCCGGCTTATTTGCGCCATCTACGCCATATATAGATACATTCCAAACTATTGATCCTCCTCCTGTTCTAAACGTCATATTTATTGCTTGAATTATAAAATCTTTGTTTGCCCCGGTTGTACCGACGGTAAAAGTCTGTGCTGTCCATCTAGTAGTATATGCATAATCATAGGTATTTGCCGTGCTAGAATGATTTTCTATTAATTCATATCCCGTTAAATCTATCCATTCGTCTATACTTACTCCATAAAAATTAGGTACTATATCTATAGTTTCTCCAGCCCTTATATCTACTTTTTCTCTTATGTAATAATCTCCTATATTTTGTTTTAAAGCTACATTATAATTTACCCATCCGCCCGTGGTTATTATTTTTTTTTCTACTAATCTACATTTAGTACTTCCATTTAAATAAGTACTGTCGCATATTTCTTTATAGTTACTCTTTGTTGATTTAAGAGTATTATCCCATACTTGATAGGTACTTGTCCTATCTGTTAGTTCTCTTGTTTTTAGTCGGTTATAAGTTGTACTTCCCTTTAACATTACTAAATTTTTTTTATTATTTATTAAATAATATAAATAACAATCATCTACAAAACATCCGGGACTATAATTTACTAGGTTAACTTTTCCCACGGAGGTAGTAGGGATCCCCAGAAAACTATTTTTTATAACTACTTCAAATTTCTTTCCCTCCTTAAATTGTTTAACATTATCAAAATCTAAAGCTTGTACTTGCCCCGCTAATATTGTTAAAGATATAGCAAACATAAATAATAATATTGCTAGTTTAATATTTTTGTTCATCTTCTACTACCTCCTCTCGAGAATAAAACTACCTTTCCATAAATTATAATTCCGGTTATTACCATGGTCCCAACTAAGAATATAGCGAAGTTATTTCTTAAACTATCTAGGAAAGTTAATAGCCCTACCTCCGTAGCGAAAGCCGGACTATCGTAGATATTGTCTACCGCCGTTAAAATATTAGGTACGAATAATATAACCATAAACGAAACAAATACGTATAGGAATATAAAAAACGGATGAGCGTCTATAAAGAAAGACGATACAAACAACAATATTATCGCTATTATAAACGCGGCGATAACTACCTTATCCCAAAAGGTTACGGCGGTGTTCATAACCGTACCAAAATTAGCCGCTGCTAGATCTCCTCCCGCTGTAACATTTCCTAAGCCGGCTCCTACTCCGTCGTTTATAGTTACTAAGATCTTAAGCATTATTGGCGCAAATATTAATAAACCAATTATCAAAACCGCAAATAATATAATCGGATAATCTAGTTGTCCTTTTTTATTCATCTAATAATAACCTCTTTTTAATTTAGCAAACTTAACTAAGTAGTCTTTGTCTATCTCTACGGGGTTTTGAGAAACAAGTTTAAAGACTTTAGGCATTGTTAACTCGACATTTTTACCCGTAAGATCTTTTATATCTTCTTGCATTTTTAATTTTTTCATCTTAAAGCCCTCGAAAGTATCTAAAGGCATACGGACAAATACATATTTTTTAGCCATATCTATTTAATTGCCCTCCCGTTAATTCCTCTACCGGTATAAGTTTCTTTTTCTGTGTTGATTTAATAAACATAGTTATAGCTAAAGAAATTATAGGAAGTATTACATTAGTAAAACCAAAAGCTAATATTAAATTGTCCGAGATATTTCTTACAAACGGAGCTAAAATATAATTATGCCCTAGATAATTAGAGAATATTAATAAGATATAAGAGGACCAAGCTAACATAACTCCGTATATTGTTTCGTTATATGTTGCGAGTTTGGCTATTGTTAATATTAAAGCGACTACTAACAAGACTAAAGTAACTAGAAAAATTAAATAAATAAATATTAAGAAAATACTATCGGGTTGTATCTCTCCGTTTCCGGTTACATAAAACTCTCCGGACGCAAACCCGCCCTCCGCTGTAGTATTGCAATTAATATCATAAACATACTCCCCTATTTCTGCGCTGTTTAATGTTAAAAAAGATCTATATTCTGCGTCCTCAATAAATAAGATAGGGGTATCAAATATTGGGGTGCCGGTTATATTATTGATCCTTAAACGACAACCGGCATTATTTACCGGCATACCATTACTAGAATTAAAAACCTCTATACTTAAATTAAAATCCGTACCAAATTTTACCGCCTCAAATTTGGGGTAGTCTATTTCTAAACCCGCGACACCTCCGAAAGATTGAGGAGGCGCGGATTGTATAAGGCTCGTTGAAAGTAAGATCGACAAAGCCATTAATAATAAAAAAACTTTCCTCATCTCCTAAACCTCCTTAGAAAAGTCCTACCGGTTAGTCCCGTCTTAAAATTAAATCCTTTTGTTATCGGACGAAAGTCTATACCGCTCTTTCTTAAGATTCCTCCCTTATAGGATCCCCCAATATTAAAAGCTAAAGCGGAAAACGACGGAGTATAACCGGTTTGGCTACGCCCTCCGGTTAAAACCTTAGAGGCTCCTCCGAGCTTTAAGCCTCCGTTAATTATACCTACATAAAAACCTCGATCTCGTCGAGGCGGAGGGTTTAGAGGATTAAAAAAGCTACTTGTTGTTGGAGCGCTAAAACTTTGTAGCGTTTGCCCTCTTAATCTAAAGGCGGATATTTGAGCTGCAACTAAAGCGGGAGCTGCTAATTGAATAGTAGTAGGTAGGACAGATTGAGCCGGACTAGGCGCCGAGGCTTGCGCGGACCTAGAAACAACTCCCAAACCTAGCCTAGTTTTTTGTGGGGTTAGTTGGCTTAGAGTTGGTAAACTAGCCAATCTTACCGACGTAGTAGGAGAACTTACCCTTTGAGGTTGTTGAACTTGTAGGGCTATCGGAGCGGAGGAGAAAGACTTAGCCGTTTGGCTAGCGGCTTGCGTTCCCCCTACTGCTCCGATAGTTGAGGATTTAATTGTTTGGGAGGCTAAAGTATTTAAGCCTACCCTTTGAGTTTCGGAGCCTAATGCTCCCGCTTGTCCTCCATAAAGATTAGTGAAATATTGTTGAGAGCTTTTAGCTCCCGAAGTTTGAATATATCTAACTCCCGACGTTTCAATATTTTTATATATTGCTCCGGAGGCGTCGCTAATTCCTCTAACGGCTAAGAGGTCCCGCATATTTCCGACATTTCTACCCGTGTTTATTAAACTTCGATCTCCTACGTCTTGCGCTGTAGAAATAAAATTAAACTCTCTCACATTTCCGCCACCTTTATAAAATCCTTGCCCGTAAGATCCGCTTAATCCCTCCACATTTTTAAAAGTAGTTCCTCCTATTTTTACGTAGGCTACATTGGGATTAATTAAAGGTATCTTTCCGCTAGTTGTAAAGGGTTGAGTTGAGGAAATATAACGGCTTGTTTCCGGATCAAATATACGAGTAGTTGTTTGTCCTTTAGAGAAAAAGCCCGCCCTAGTTTCTCCCGTCGGATAAATATCTATTCTTTGAGAAGTTGACGAGGTCCCGCTACCCGTTGCTCTAAATGTATTAACATTATAACGAGTAAAGTCGTCCGTCTTTAATACTTCTCTCCCTCGGATAGTTCCCTTTGTCCTTGCTAGGTCGCTGTAAATTATCCCTCTCCATTCATTATAAAACTTACTTACTCCAAGCCTACCGGTATAAAGCGCGGCTCCTCCCTCTAAAGCTATAACTCCCGCGCCTAAAACTCTCCCCTTTGGCGATAGTTCCCCAAAAGTTAAAGCATATTGCGCGGTATCTTTTTGGGTTTTAGCTCCTAAATAAACAGACGCGGCGATTGTTGGTATTGATCCTCCAAAAGTTGTAGCTCCTATTATTGCCACGGTTTCTACTATTCTCCCTCCGGTCCTAGCTACTTTATAAATAGTTGGCTCGGTAATATCTGCTTGAAAAGTTGTAGCTCTATTAAAATCTACCTTTCCTACTCTCGATTCGTATCTTTCTTTTGATTCTTGTTGATAACGAATATTTACATTTTCACTTAATAAACCAACATCCCTAGTAAATCCTGTTTCCGCTTGTTCTAAAGTTATCTCTCCTGTATTAATTCTTTCTTGATAACTCGCGGCGGATTTATCGACGGCGTCTTGTAATTCCTCCTCGTATTTTGGTTTTATATTTCTGCTTACGCTTTCGCTTACTCTTTGAGGGATAACTTGAACAGACTCGCCACTATAACCTAAACCGGCTTTTGTAAATGCCTCCCTACTAATCCCCTCCCCTATCTCATAATAAGTTTTACCTTTTGTACTCCTATAACCTACCGGCGTTAATCTTTCCTTTTCTACGTCTGAAAGTCCGTAGCCTATTTCAGTACCTCTCCAAGTAGGATTTATATTTATAGGACTTTCTTTTTGATATTTAGATTTAAAAGTATATTCAAAAGGGGAGAGTACCGATTTGGTATAAGCTCCTATTCCTTGCTGTCCTATTGTACTCACGCTTAAAGCTGCCCGCCCACTTGCCTTTAAACTTTCTCCTAATGGACGTTGATAACGTTCGCCGGCTTGTCCGGTATAAGTATAAGGTTGAATAGAACTAATAGGAGCGGGTTGAATGGGACTACCTCTCGAAATTGTAGGATCCGCACTACCTACAACCTCTCCTTTAGGAGTTACTAAAACACTCTCTCCGGTTATTAATGTTTGTCCTCCGGTAGTTTGTGGCGCCGGACTACTACTACCTCCTCCGCTAGATCCTCCGCCTCCTCCTCCCGATACATAAGTAGGAGCGGGGGTATAGTTTCCTGTCGGTGCGGGTTGATAATTAGGAGCGGGGGTATAGTTAGATTGAGTAGGAGCGGGAGTATAATTTTGAGAAGTAGAGGTTGTAGTTGTTGTAGTTTTACGGCTAGTAATCTTTTTCACACCCTCCTTAAGTCTTGACCATATCCCCATTTTTTATAACCTCATCATATATATAGAAAAAGCTAATATTTATATATATCGGTTTGTTAACATTCTTGAGGAGAATGTAAACAATGGCTTTTAACGATTTTAACGCGGGTACGGTGGCGCAAAATCCCGAGCTTGCTTTTGATTTAAGACAAATATACGCCAAGATTGTAGGCGAACATTTACAAGATATAGCCCAAGCTCGTAAAGCCGATAACTACGCTATTTATTATAAGGCTCTTAAGGATCTCTACGTTATTGTTAAACATAAGTTTAAATCTAAAAAATATAAGGACGAAGAAACAAACGAGGAAACTAACGACCATCAAGCTTATAAAAAATTGATAGATAAAGCGGTAAGTTGCGCAAACGAAAACCCTCGAGAATGGTTAGGATCTAATAAAGATCCGGAGGCTTGCGCAAAGATTGAACTAGCTTTAAACGATATTGAAATGTTTTTATATTCTAAGATAGACGCGGCTAATATGTTCGGATCCAATAGAAAGATAGAGGGATTGTAGATATATAGAAAAGTATATAAGTAAACATTGTTTATTTAATTTGAGGATGAAAGAGGATAAAGATAAAAATAAGAGTGTTTGGATTGCTCCGATTATGAGAAAAGAGCTAGACAAAGTTAAAAAGAGAGTTCTTACAAAAGATAGAGATTGGGTAGCGGTTGTAGACGGAGAGGAGGGAGTAGGAAAGAGCGTACTCGCTCAACAAATAGCCGCATACCTCGACGAAGATTTTAATATAGATAAAGTTGTTTTTACCTCCGACGATTTTCTAAAAGTTATTAAGGATCCTAATACAAAAAAAGGATCTTGTATAGTATTAGATGAGGCTTTTAGTGCGGCTAATAGTAGATCTAGTCTAACGGAGGTTAACCGTTCTATGATTGGAGTAGCTACGGAGATGAGGCAAAAGAATTTATTTATATTGATGGTGTTGCCGTCGTTCTTTGATCTTGATAAATACTTTGCGCTATGGCGTTGCCGTGCTTTACTCCATGTTTACTTTACTCCGGAGGAGGATCGTAACTATGTTATCTTTCCTAAAGAGAAAAAGAAATATTTATATTTACAAGGTAAGAAAACTTATAATTATAATACTCCTCGCTCTCCTTTCCCTCCCTTTACCTTTCCTAATAAGTACATGGTAGACGAGGCGGACTATAGAGAGAAGAAAGCTAACGCATTTAAGAAAAGGGTAATATCAAATCAGGCGCGTAAGTGGATGGTACAACGAAACGCATACGCAAGATATATATTAAGTACGTTAGGACTATCTCAAGATGATGTCGCAAAGATCCCCGCTAATTATGGAGCGCCCTCCCTATCACGACGCCAAATATCGAATATTGTTAAAGAAATAGGGGATACAGACGCCTAAATGGCAATATTTGGGGGTTTGGGTAGGGGTAAGTTGGCACTATTAATAAGAGTACACTTAAAATAAAAGAAAAATGATAATAGACGAAATAGAGGACAAAACTATCGTTATTAGTCGTAGTAATAAGGACGCGACTCCAATGCTATTGAAAACCGGTAGCGAGCGCCCTATTATAAAGAGGGACCTAAAGGATTGGCTTAAACTTATTGCTACTATCTTTTTTGTTGTGGGGTTGGGTGCCTTTGCTATCAATCAAGTATTAGAATATAGATATAACTCCGTCTTTCTACAAGCGCCCTGTTTAGTTTGCGCGGATCTAAACCCCGAGGTTAGAGTTTGTATATCCGAACTTAATACACGCCCTAGCTACTACGTAAACGGTAGCGAGTGGACGGATCCGTTTAAGGAAAAGGTTTACTATAATGTAACAATAAAATAAAAATAAAAAAATAAGGCTTATTCTCGTAGAGCGCTTAATACTTCTTTTTGCGTTTCGATAACTAAACCGTTTTGCTCTATAATTAAAGCTTGTTGGTTTAGTAAAAAGTTTAGTTTATTATTAAGCAAAGATAAATTAACCTCTACCTCTCTCTCTAAAACTTTCTCCTCTACCTCCGGAGTTTCTTGAGGCTTTTGTTTTTTAGGGGTTGCGGCTTTCCTCGTTCTTTTTGGAGGCTCAAAATCCTCCTCCTCAACTTCCTCCTCCTCCTCATCCTCCTCCGGAACACCATCATCTACTGCCTCCTCTTTCGCTTTCTTAATTAATGGGTTTCTCATAATGTTATACCTCCTTTCATCTTCTTATTAAACGACCGATAAAGACAAAATAGGGTTTAAGGGTTAAAACCCCCCCTCCTACTCTATTACCTTTACAGACAACCCCTCTCTCTTTAATTCTTTTATAACAACTTCCACCCAATATTTAGAGGTGTTTAATCTCTTAGCAATTTCTCTTATAGTTAATCCGCTTTCTCTAAACTCGTTTACGGCTTGCCTTGAGGGTTTGGTGTATTTCTTTCCGTCTTTTGTTGGTCGCCCTAGTTTCTTTCCTTGCGCCCTTGCTCGAGCCAAGCCTAATAAAGTCCTCTCTCTTATTCTCTCCCTCTCAAAATTCGCCATAGCTGCGAGAACATTAGCCATTAATCGACCGGCGGCGGTTGAAAGATCCAAGCCCTCCTTTAAAGATATTAAGGATCTCCCGCTTGCCGCAAATTCCTCTAGCTCTAAAACTAACTCGCTCATAGTTCTCCCCCAACGATCTAAAGCGTAAAAAGCTACTCCGTCTATTTCTCCTAACCTTAACATCTTAAGAACTACCTCTTTATTGGGACGAGTGTCTTTACTGCTAACCTCATCAACAAACTCCCCTCTAATATCATGCTCGGAGGCTTTAGCCCATTTCCTTAACTCTATTAATTGATTTTCGGGATTTTGTTCTAAAGCTTTGCTAACTCTCGCGTATAATGCTATTCTCATTTTAAGACCTTTACTTCACTTTTCATAGTTAATCTGATTCCTCCGAGTGACCTAATACGCACTTTTTACAATAATGCTTTTTCCCTATTTTCCATCCTCTACTTCTAAATCCTTTTCTTGCTGAGTCTATATCTCTTGTATCATCTTCTCCAACAATAGTCTGGTCTAGATCATTACATTCATCACACCATATCATATATTGAACTACCTTAGTTTCCATCATTGCCTCCTTCGTTCTCGTGACCGAATATGATCTTGTTGAATATAACTATCATTGAATCGTGCATAGGTGCAGAACCTTTTCCTACTTTCTTTCCAAAAGTATTTATTCCTTCAAATGCTATTCTACCTTTAACAAATCTTATCTCTGCATGAGGATAGATAATTTCGTGGAATATTTTAGTAGAAGTTGAAACTGGTAATAACATAACACATAATTTACCTTTTTGAGATTCTTCAAAAGCCTTTTTAATAAATGCTTCCTTTAACTTTCTTGAATAAGGAGGATTAATAAAGTTACTAGATCTCCATTTAATAGTCAATCCATCAAATTTGCTATGTAATGGACAAGGATCAAAATTAAATTTAAACTCTTTATTTAATTTATTGTAGAACTCTTTAGGAGTAGCCCAATTATCTTTATGTTCTAAATTTCTATTTTTCATCAAAACTTCTCCTCTGATTTATTTAAAGCCCTCCATTAACTCATTAAGATCCCCGTCTTTTAGATCGTTCTCCGGAAGTTCCGGCGGCGCTTGTCTATAAAGAGTTGTAAATAACCAAATTAGCATAAGATTAAAGAGTAGGCTAGCCGTGCTATAAATTTTATCATAAATTAACATACTTTCATGGGTTACGATTATCGTTCCTATGTTTGCGAAAAACATCACGGTAAAACAAAAGATCCCAACACCGTAGAAAAGTTTAAGCGGGAGGTACATTTAAAAACTCCTTATCTAATTTCCTAGATCTCCTCATACATCCAAAAGCCATAATTAAATCTAACCCTATAGAAACTAAAATAACCGGCTTAAATATTGTAGCCATAGAGGTAATAAGTTTTAAAACTTCTATGTTTCCCGTTACTTGATATAAAAGCAAAGAGAGAATAGATAAAAGAATAAACACCGAAAATATAATATAGACTAAACTAATAGTAAGAGAACTAAAAGCTATTTCCTTTCTAAGTTGGTTATACTCGATCCTATCTAATTGATCTAATCCTAAATAATCCTCTCGTTTCAATCTGTTAGTCCCAACATACGCCCTATACGTTGTCCCCCTTTTTCTTTTGGTGTGTTAACATAATTCCGGTTTTCGTGGATAGTGGCTTTAAATAAATCTTGTATACTTGCGTCGTCTGCTTGCTTAAGAACTGCGAGCGTATTACTAAAAACGATCTCGTGGACGTAGTGAAATTGTGCGGCATTATGTAGCCCGTACTCTTTCCAATTTGAAATTAAAAGGTATTGCGCACTCTTTGCTATTCTAAAAGCTCTCTCTTTAATTTCCCGATCCTTTAATTTTGAAATAGAAATATTAATTGAACTAACTCCCAACATTAAATTAGCCATCTCCCAAGCTCCCCGATCCGTTAAACGTCTTTCCTTTAAAGCTGCTATTGGCGTCCATTTATCGTTTAGCCATTCCTCGCCCATAAGTCTATGGCGAATAATCTCAACCATAGCCTCCGGTTTAATCTTATCTATTAAATCCGATCTAACTTGGTGCGTCATTTGTGGGACGCCCATACCCGCATTAGCCGGCATTGGAATAACTATAGTTTCGTCTTGCTCTACCATTATCCTTTTCTAGCTCCTAAATCTTTTAGTCTTTGTTGAATGTGTTTTATAATATCTTCTTGCGACATATTGGGATATTTACAAATAGTTTTTTGTAGCCTCTCGTTATAAACACTTTCTACCCCGTCCTCGTTTTGTCCTTTAGTAAATCGCCTAGTTGTTCTAGCGTCGTTAAAACGGTAAACGGCGATACCGTCTACTATTTCAATTTGTAAAACTTCTATAATCCCTTTAGGGATAATTGAGTTTTCCCCTCCGGCTATATTCATTTTAATTTTTATAGGTTTCATTTTTTCCTTTTTGCTTTCCTTATACATTTATTACAAATTACTATTTCGGCTCCGTTCCTTAATTCAAAGACCGGCTCCGAATAGCTAACCTCCTCCCCGCATACATCACAATTAAAAGGCATTTTAAAATACATAACCTCCTAATATAAAACCGGTTATGGTCCCTACGGCTAACCAAAAAAGGATCCCAACCCAATTCATTTTAAGGAGCGTTGCCGCTAGCCGAGTTAGCTATTTGGCTACAAACCTCCTTAGCTGCGCTTAAACAAGTTTCTCCGGCTTGTAGGATCAAGTTACTAGCCTCCGCTTGTCCTTGCTTTACCATCTGCGTAATTACTATAACAGAAACTAAAGCGAATATAATTATAGTCCCAAAAATAACCCATTGAATAATTTTTTCGGTATAGTCTGCGGTTTCTTTATCTGCGTCTTTTATAATTCCTAAAGCCACATCTCTAAAATTAGCCGGCGCTATCTCCGCTAATAGTTCTCCGTTTTTCATTTCAACTTGATTAACGGGGACTAGGACGTTTGGATTTATAGGATCTCTATAACAAACTACCCCTCTCTTTCCGTTTATTTCTTGAAAGTCCTCGGTACTAAAATCGTGTATAATATCTCCGTCTTGAGTTTCCATTTGCTCCTCGCCAAAATCCCAAAGACCGCGTAGCCATTTAGTAGATCCAAACCAACCACATCTAAAAGTATTAAATCCCGATTTTCCATAACCCAAATTAACAAGCTCTAAGCATGGATAAGTTAATTTTCTACGTTTCCGGATCTTAAGAAAACCAAACGTACAAATTAAAACTACAAAAATAATAACGAGCCAAATTACCGGACTTAATAGCCAATCTAATAATAATCCACTCGCTCCCGAAAAGTCAACAGCCATCTTTTTTTAATCCTCCCTTTTATAATATCATTACCCTTTATATATCTTTCTACCTATAATTCTATATACTATAGTAATCTAACTCATAAAGATTTTCAAGAGAGAGGAGTTTTAAAGGGACATCCTCCAAGATATGAGGATGAACGAAAACTATTTAAATCAGATAAACTTACAAAAGAGGTATAAAAATGGCTTATAAAGTATATATCAAATCAGGAGGAGCAAGATCTTGTAGCACTCCACTACCTAATAAAAATAGGGTTGTTGCATGGGTAAAGGGACATCCTATAGGGAATGATAGCACTCAAGTTTCTATTGAGAATACGAGAACAGGAAAAGTAGTTGCTGGTAGAAAAATTAGATTTTTTGATACAAGAAGATTTTAAGCTATTTTAAGAAATTTTGGTTAGCTTTTGCTTTATTATAAAATGTGTAACTTTATTACACTTTATTACACAAAGTGTAACTTTATTACACTTGTTAAATTAACGTTAATTTAACGTTAAATTCCCCATGTAAGAAGTTCGCACAAGTGTTATTGTGCGTAATCCTCGTCGTAATCATCCTCCTCATCTATATCCTCGTCTTTATCTTTTATTGTCATTTTATACCTCCCTTTTAGAAACTATTTTTATAGTTTTCTCGACCTCGTCTTTATAATCCTCTAACCTTTTTAAAATCTCTTTTCTTTTTCTCTCTAAGTCGTCTAACTCGTCAAAACTTTTTAATAGATCCTTAATACCTATAGCCCTATCGTTATTAGTCATGGTAATATATTGAGCTAGTCCTTTCTCAAATAACTCAATAGCTACGCCTTTTCTTAAAGCCTCCGTCGGACTAAGACCGTTATTTTTTATTATATCAAAAAACTCCCTAGATATACTGACCGAAGTCGTAACGGTATAACCCGCCCGATTATTCTGCGAATCCTCGTCTTGTGGTATTTCGTTTTTTATTTCTTTCATTTTTGTTTAATCCTCTCTATGTAGCCAATTTATACTTCTTTTAGTCCGGCATTTTTTACAATACTTTGAAAAAGGCATTAAAGTATTAT
>Ga0098047_10000396_pt1 | contig 17325 bp, 23 predicted proteins | sample 12_taG_FD_92585 | JGI IMG/M metagenome (GOLD analysis project Ga0098047, IMG submission 92585) | Marine viral communities from the Subarctic Pacific Ocean - 12_ETSP_OMZ_AT15267 metaG | ecosystem: Environmental > Aquatic > Marine > Oceanic | place: Subarctic Pacific Ocean | collected 2015-01-16 | reverse complement strand
TTAAACGCAGGATTTATTTCGGCCTCTTTTTCTGCTAGTTCCCTTGTGCTCCGAGAGCCTTCTTTAATTTGTTCTTCATATTTTTTATAAAAAGATCTCGCTTCTGCTCGGCTAAAATGTGCCACCTTCCCTTGTAAAACTTCCAATTCTCCTTCTAATCTTTTTAGCTCTGCAATGTCTGGTCTTTCATCTATTGTTAAATCTTCTACACCTTTTTTTGTTAATGAAAGTTCTTCTTTTTCCTTTTTCTTTTTCTTTTCTTCTGAAGGTACTCTAGGTTGGATCTGAGGCGTTTCCTTGCCATCATGATTTTTCATAAAGGCAATAAACCTACTAGAATTTATTATAGGAGCAACTTCTTCTGTTCCTTGTTCTTCTTCTTTTTCTTGTAGTAGTGAATTTACCATTTTAAGCTATCATAGTGTATTCGTTATTTTCAAACGCATACCTTCTACCAGTTTCAGGATCTAAATAAGACATTTTATTATTTTCTGATAATTCAGGAAAACCATGTTTTGTTGCACCTGATTTAAATACTTTATCTATAGCATCATCAAGTCTTTTTTCTGTAGCTGCATCATTTTCATCTTCTGGAATTAAACCTTGATCATCAGCTCGATCATTAATAATCAATAGATCTAGCATTAATTTACCTCTTAAATCTTTTTTTTGTGCAGATGATAAACCTTTTACAGTATCTAACCTATTATCTATCTTTCTTATTCCTCTACCTACCTTATTATCTAAATCAGTATATAGACCTCTAATCCAAGAACCTACACCCTTTGCTCTGCCAGTATCACTAATAAAATTTTGAGCTGCTACTACTACTTCTTTTTTTAATTGTCTTGCTGATGCATCATCTATTTCACCCTCAGCTAATCTATTTTCTACATCTACTAAATAAGTAACAATTTCATCGAGAGTATCAACTCCATCTTTTAAACTGCCATCTGGTTTAGTATTTACTTTAAGATTTTCATGTCTAGTAACTAAACCAAGAAGAGTATCATTATCTAACCTAGCAGCTTTAAAAGCAGCCGTTCTCGCCAATCTTTCTTTAATCATATTATCTACAGCAACTGCCAAAGGTTTAGGAATTGGCATTTTATTATTGGGATCATCTGCTTGTCTTTGCATGTCAAGTTGAAATTTTTGTAAATCTTCTATTGATAGATTTTTTTTACCTATCTGTTCAATTATTTTACCTCTAATTTTAAGTTGAGTAGTTCTATTTAAACCATTAGCAGCTGCAACTATTCTATCTTCTTGAGTTTTCATTTCAGTAGAATTTAAAAATTTACCAAATACTTCCCCACGAAATTTATTAAAATCTTTTTCTAACTGTTCTGGTGCATTAATCATATTTTGATTTATATAACTAAGAAGCATATTTTTTGGAGTAGCTTCTTTTAAGGCATTAAGTGATTCGCTAGTAACTGTACCTCCAAGTGCAGTAAGAAAACCATCTTTATGAGCAACAACACCATTAGGCATTACTTTACCAGCAACCCCTTCTTGTTCATGCATTAAACTAACTAAAGTAGGTATATCTCGTAAATTTCCCGCCTGTACTGCTATTTGATCAGAGATTTTTTGAGCAGAAAGTGTTGCACTATCTTGTTGAAACCCTTTTATCCATTCTACATCAGCAGCATTACCATTTCCTATTGCAAATTGATTTCTTAATGTTGTTTTAAATCTAAGATCCTTATTTTTAATATCACCTAATAATTTTTTACTAGTATCTTTTCTTGCTGCTTTCATTAGGTTAACACCTTGCTCAGTAGTTAACTCTCCAGTTTCCATTCTACCTTTTATAGTAGTCACAAGACTTTCTACTTCTGCTTCAATCTCTTGAGCTTTTTCTATTGCTTTTAAATTGTTTACTTTTTCTTCTCTAGCTTTAAGAACTTGAGATACATCCGCAGTAGTTTTTGCAATAGCATTAAGTATATCAGCACCAGAAGTATTTAAATCAGGTATGCCAACAGCTGATGATGCTCTTTTTCTTCTTGTAATACCTTGTCCTAAACCACCCATATTTTTCTCCTAACTTATTTTAATGCTTATGCTTATTTTAGATACAAACATTAAGTCCAATCCGCTTGTGCCATAGTAGATGCTCCACTAGCAATACCACCTAATAATGCTGCTCTACCTCTACTTCTACTTACTTGAGCATTTGCAAAAGCTAATTTCTGTTGTGCAAAACCACGCTTACGAATTGAGTACGCTTCTTGTTCATCTTCTCTTTCCTGTTCTTCAATTAAATCTAAAGGAGTAAACTGTAAAGTTACTCCACCTTTAATAAAAGCTAATCCAACTTTAGCTCTTGCTTCCTTTCGTTCTTTTTCAATCCTTATTGCTTCTTCTTGAGCTTCTGCTCTTTTAAGATTGCCTTCTTCTTCTTGTGCTTTTGCTTGAGTATTAAAAGCAGCTTGTTGAACAGCACCCGCTGCTATAGAAGCTGCTGCACTTACTGAAGAGAAAAATATACTCATAGTTGCACCCTCGCCCACATTTTATAATTTTGTTTAAATGTGTCATACTTTCTCAAAAGCCCTTCACATTCAAAACCTAATTTTATAAGAAACCCTTCGCTAGGATCATTATCTAAAACTGTTGCTTGTATTCTATGAAATTCTTGAGGAAGTACAAATATCTCTAAAGAATATTTAAGAGATAATGCTAAAACTCCTTTATCTTCAATAGGTTCATTTGGCATAACCCAAAGTTCACAAACTCCCGGCCATAGAATAGTATATCCCATTATTGCTAATGGTTTATCTTTATATCTTATTAATCTTGAATGTCCAAGTTTCATTGCCCCTTTAAGTCTTTCTTTAAAATCTTTAATACTTTCTCCCTTATGATATTTTATAGTCATATCATCAAGATCTTCTATAAGAAACTCTAATAGTTCTATATTTCTATTCATCAGATATTTCCATAAATACATCAAGAGCTTGTAAAACACAAGGAAGCGGATGCTTTTGCTCAATTATTAACTTCTTTTCTTTTGTCCAAGTATCATCAAAAGTAACATTTTCATCAGGTATACCAGTAAATAAAGGTTCTGGTCTATTAGTTGCACTAGAAGTTTTTCTAAAAACTAACTCTTTTAAACTATAAAAATCTACACCAAATCGTGCACGAGCAGTATGAAGAAATCGAGGATTAATTTTTACAACTTTTCCCGGTTTAGTTTGTCCAGCACCTGTAATCCCACCACCCTCTAAATTCAATGTCATTACCCTACCAATATAACTTAACCCTATATGAATTGTACTTGCTTGAAAATCTAAAGTAATTGCTCCACTAGAAACTGTTTTTGTAGGATGCTCAGCACCATCTGTTATAATAGCAAGTGCTTCACCTTCAAGATGATCTAATCCTGATAAGGTATTAGTAGTAATATACCAATTCCCAGCAGCCATTGCATCGGTATTATCAAAGGCTTTTGTAATTGTGCAATCTACATGAGTAGTATCAGTAAAAGCAGTTATGATTGCTCTACCTTCTCCCACACCATCAATAGCTTTTTTCCAAAGTTCTCTACCAACATCACCAGCAACAAAAGAAGCGGCAGATGCTGTGAAAGTAACGCCAGTTGCTATTGCTGAAGAGGCAGGAGTCAGCGTAGCCCCGGCATCACTTCCAACAGCTGTTCCATCATACGAAAGAGCACTATCCACATGCACATATCCTTTTTGTGCTTCAAACATTGCATTTTGAAAAGTTGTATCATCAGTTGCTTCGTTTGCATCTCCTGTTATAAAATCTGATCTTCTAGGTATTATAGGTTCATCTTCAAAAAATTCTACATGCCTCCTTGTTAAACTATTTATAGTTCTTTCAACAACTACCCATAATTGGTCAAAAGAAGTAGGTAAAGTCATTGATCCAGCTGATAAAACTTTTACATCTGTACCACCTAAAAAATGTCTATGCCAACCAGAAACATCTTCACTTGATTTAAATGTTAATCCAGCAAAATTACCATCAGTTAAAATACCCCAAAGAACATCAGGATCTCCATCTTGAAAAGCTATTTGTTTGAATCCAGATACTGTTAAATGGTTTGCAACAAAATTTCTATCTATAGGAGTAAAACCTTCTTGAAGTAAATCAAATTCTAAACTTCGTATTTTTAATTTACCTCTTTGAATATAAATAATAATTGTTCCTCTAGGAATTGGGCTTTTTGCTTCAACACCAACATCAGAAATTGGTTTAACAAGTATACTATCAGGTGCAATAGGGTTATCTGTTCCACTTCCAGTTGCTTTATTAATACCACCAAAAGTACCCATACCTAAAAAATCAGTCATTCCAGCAAGCCATTGAATTGCATTTACTGTTCCCTCAAAAGAGGGGGCGATTGTAAAAATAACAGCATGATCATTATCTGTTCCAGCAGTATGATCTGTATATCGAGGAAGTCCATCAGCAGAAGAATCTGGAGATCTTGTACCCCAAAAAGTTTCTGGAAGTGTAAGAGTATTACCATAAAATCTTCTACCTTCATAATATCCAACTGCTTTTGGATAATCACCAACCGTACCAGCAGAACTATAAGCAGTAAATCCAGAAGTATCTACATTTGTACCATCTGCTTGAGTAAGTTCAAAAGTGTTTGCTCCAGTATTTAAATTTGCAACAACATAAGAATTTCCATTTACTTCTGTCATACCAACAACTTCTTGTATAGTTATAAAGTCTCCATCGGCATAAGAATCTGCACCTGTATAGGTAACTACACCGGGAGAGGCTTGAGAGATTCCTGTAATTGCTTGACTAGGGAAGGGATCATTAGTGCGAGAAAAAGTTGCTACTGTCCATGCAGCATGTGCTGTTCTTGTTATGTTATTAATATCGTGTTTTTGATGGGTAACAGTTAATACATCTGCATTTTGATCAAAATCTAATTCAAATAATTGTGATTCTAAATAAGGTGTAGCAACTTCAAAAACTTTTCCAGCAGTACCACCAGAAGAATAAGCAGTAAATGCTGAACCATCTATATCAGTTCCATCAACATCTGTAATTTCAAAATCATTAGTATTTTTATTTGCAACTAAATAATACTTTCCATTAAGTTCAGTCATGCCTACAACAGCAGATATGAATACTTCATCACCATTAGCATACCCATGTGCTGTATCTGTTATTACAACAGGATTAGCAACGGTTGCTCCTGAGATTGTTGTGTTAGCTTCAAGAACAGCACCTTCATCTTTAAATACTCGCATAAACAATGCAGTAAATTCAAGCATATAGGCTTGTTCATCATTGAATTGGAAAGAAATAAATCTAGCTATTCTATTTAATCTGGTATGATTTATAAATCGTGTGCCTGTACGAAAGCGTACAGATCCTTGAGGTTCAACAATAAAATTTTCACAAAGTTCAAGACCTCTTTGATAAAGTTTTAAAGCAAAACGCCCATATACTTTTGGATCTAATTCTCCAGCCGAAAAATCATTTTGTATAACATTACTAACTGTCAAAAATAGTATCCGTTCCGGCTACATTAGAAGTTAATCTTTGTCTTGCTTCTGTAAATTTGCTTGTTTGTATTTTAACAGGAGGGCGTTCTTGACTATTAACTGCTCTTGCTTCTAATTGTAATTGTTTTCTTTCTTCTCTTAATTCTTTTTTAAGAGATGGTTTTAAAGTAAAAGCAAAAGAAACTCTCCAAGCTATTTCAACTGCAAGCAGATCAATAAAAAGAGAATCAAATTTGGTAACATCTTCTTCATCTATTGTGTAGCCAATATCAATAGATGTTCCCCCACTATTATCCATAAGGATTTGTCTACCTTCAAGTGCATATTTTCCTTTAAGATCAAGAACACTATCATCACCAATAAAATGTAACCTAACAAGTAAAGAAGGAATATTATATGCATCTGCCCAGCTATGAGTAGGTGCTGTTGTATTTAATGAAAGTGTTGCTCTTGCTCTAGCAAACGCCCAAGGATGTGATCTCAATAAAGCTCTACGAGTCATATCATACCATCGAGCACATACTATTTCTTGTTTTGTAGATGGAGAATCTATATTGACTATAATACCACCACCAACATGATCCATTGCCAAATTACAAACATCTACTTTTGAAGTTGCTGTTGAACTCATAAGTTACTCCTTTAAAAAATTAATATGCAACAACAATATCAGATGCACCTGTTCCAGTAGACCAAACTAATTGAACTCTTAACTCCCCAAACCATCCAGCTGTTACTCCAGCAAAGGATATAGTATCATCATCTGTTGTAGTTACTTTAAGTGTACCATCCCCAGCTGTGCCAATATAAAGAACTCCCGAATTATCCATAACACCAGTATCAGCTGGTGTAACGGAAGCAGCATTTGCAAATCCTCTAGGCATTTTATTCTCCCTTAAAAAATTAAAGCGATACGATGCTTATAAACACCGCACCGCTTTAAAATAAAACTAGCTCTATCCTTCAATGAATATAGCTATAATAGTAATCGTACCAGCAGCTGAACCAACAGTATTTGCTGTTAAGCAAATATCATAACCTTGCTTTGCAGTATTTACAGTATGTCCAGCATGTTCATAAATCTTTTGCTGAAGATCAGCAATATCAACAGCAGCCAAACCATCAACAGCTTCATTTTGATTAGCTGTTCCACCACCACGAGAAATAGCAGTTGCTAAAGTTTGCCCATCCATAAATACATCGGCATCAATAACAGTACCATCAGTACCCCCCGGAGAAGTTTGATTATAAAGACCAAGATCATAATCAGTACCACTTGTAATAGCATCACAATAAACAAAAATTTCAATGGGAATTAAGTTCCCACTAACACCCTTAAAAAACCTGTAAATAGAACCATCATCATCTGCGGCAGCAGTTTCTTCTGTTGCTACCATACCAACAACTCTTGCTCCATTTACAAGGGCAGCATTTATGATCTTATTAGATGCTATTGAACTATTAACATATTTGTCCACAACAGCCATAACAACCTCCTTGCAAAGATAAAAATTTTAAAATAGAAAAAAAAAAAAAAACATTACTTAATCAGTAGTTTGAACTTTTTGAACATGAACGCCCTCAGTCCTTACAGCACCAAGAATACCAGTTATTTGAACCTGATTAACATTCACAAGATCTGGTCTATCTTTAATTGTTATTTCCATATCCTGAGATAGTCCATAACAAAGACCTCTGGAAGTCATAGCAAAACAATCACGAGTTCCAGAAGCAACCGGAAGTATAGGTACTCTTGCATTAGCAGCAAACTTAATTAAATTAAGTCCGGCAGCTTGAACCATTGATCCTTTATCTACAACAAAATTCCTTGAGAAATCACCGCTGATTAATTCTGTTTCTTTCATCAATGCAGTATGCTCATCACCAGTAATTGCAAATACCATTGCTTCCTCTATGTCGTTTCCAACATCAGCATCTATCCAATTTTGATGAATAGTTAAAAGGTTATCATAAGTAAGTCCACCAGTTGCAGTAACAGTAAATGCACCATCATTAGAAAAAGTAACATCTGTTTCAAAATCTCTTCCAGTTGAAACAGTAGCAAAGAGTGCATCAACACCAACTTTGTCAAAAACTCTTTCCATAGCTTTAATACAAGCTATAGCATATTCACTCTGAGGTTTAATAAGAACAGCAAGAGCATCCATCTTATCAATAGGAAGTGTAACAGCAAATCTACGCCTTGTAATCTTCCTTCTAAGATGATCAATATCATCAAAAACTGTTGCTTGTACTCTACCAGATACTTCTCGTGCTTCCACATCACCCAATCCATCATAAGCAAACACATCCCCAATCATAGGTTTTACCTGTACGAATGGGCGTAATCTTGCTCTGATCTGCTGAGACTCATGCCTCAACTGATCGCTGAATTGGATGATAAGGGCTTTATCAATATTATCATTAGCCATAATATAGTCTCCAATTTAAAATTAAAAAATTAAACAAACCAGAAACTATACCCGACTTAGTAACATCGGAAGTGCCCTAACCTTTATGGCGGTTTAAACCAGATAGTTTGACTATCAACATCGGACTGTTTCCAGATACCCGATATTTTACATTGATAATTTTCCTATTTCTGCATATATTTCTGTTATCTTTTCATTAACTTCTTTATGCTTTGGATGGAAAGCATCAGCTCTTGCTGGATCTTTCATAAGTGCTCTGCCTTTTTCTCTAAGTGCATCAACCCCATCAGCCCCACCCTTACGAAGATTATTATCGTTGATACTATCTTCATCAATATATTTACTCTTAATCTTATCAAGAACAGCCCCCATTATAACTAAAGACTCATTACTCAAATTCTGAACAGCCTCTTCCATTCCTTCTGGAGTATTTTCTGCAAGTAAAGTTTTACCAGAAGCTAAAACTTCATCTACTCTTTCACCTAAAATTTTTGTACTAAGTTCTGCAAAAGCTGCATCCTGTACCTCTCCTTGTGATGCTGCCATTTCTTTCATAAGAGCATCAAAACCTACTTGAAGTTTTGTAGCAGCTTTATCTGATAATTCAGATTCATGAAAAAGTTCTTTAACCCTAGACTCAAATTGTTCATTCCTTTCTTGTCCTTCTGGAATATCAAATGTATAATCTTCAGCTTTTTCAGGCATCCCAGCTGCAATATTAAAAGCAAGCCTATCTTCATCAGTAGTGTTTTCATCTGGAAAATTAATTTTATTTTTTCCAATTAAACCTTGAGCACCATCGAGTTTCTTAAATACATCATCTAAAGATGTTACATCTTTTAAATATGGTTTATCTTTGTAAGCCTCTGGAATAGCAAAATCACCAGTTTCTACTGATGGTTCAGCAGTTGTATGTGCTGGAACAGTTGTTGCTTCACTTGTTTGATGCTGCATAGTTGTTCCACCACTAACTTCACTAATGCTTTCTTCTCCCATAATCTGCCCCTCCTTACTTAAATTCTATTTTTTTTAAATGTTTGTCCGAAATATGTTTACGCATATCTAAATATACACTTCTACGAGCCTCTAAATAAAATGTTGTTTTATCATTCACCTCCCCTGTCTCTGGATTTAAAGTAATAGAATCTTTATACAATCCTAAAAGGTTTAAATAATACTTAAAAAAAGATCTTCCATTTTCAGTAGCAGCAATTTCATCATGCATTGCTTTTATTTTAGCTCTTTGTTCTTTTTCTACTTTAATTCGTTTTGCTTCTATAACTGCTTTTTCTTGTGGTGTTTTTAACTTCATACATTTTGATTAGCATTAGCAGCTGTTGCTTGAGCTTGAGCTAAATTCCTAGCAATCTCTGAACCCTCTCTTGCTGTTTCTATTTCCTGTTGTTTTTGTATAGCTTCATTTCTATTTGTTCTTAATTCTTCTACAATATCTAAACCCCTTATCATTTCTTTAGATGCCCCTGTTAATTCTGAAGTTCTTCTAATAAGAGCATCTATATCTATATTGTCAACTGCTTCTTGATTCAAAGGTACAGTAGCATTAAGCACTTCCAACATTGCTAAATTGCCCTGAACTTCTTCAGCTTGAATAGCTCTCTCAGCTGGAGAAAGATATTTAATTTTAAATACTTCTTCACCTCGTTCTGCTTTCTTTAATATTTCATCAGGAATAATTATAGGTTCAATTCCTTTTGCAAGTAAAGCTGCTTCTTCTTCTGATCCACTAACAACTCCTAATCTATTAGCATCAGTAAGAATACTTACTGTTCTTTCAATAAGATTATTAAACAATTCTGCTTTCTTTCTTGTAAAAAGAGATCCCAAAGATTGGCCACGAAGCTCATTACGGATTTGAGCTTCACCAAGAGTCATGCGAGTTTCGTTATTTAAATCAAGAAGTCTATCAATCATAAAATGATTAGAGATTGATTCCGTAAGTTTATCAATCATTATCATCAAAGGTTGAAGATCTCCAACAGTTGAGATTTCAGTTATAGGTTTTGCAATCCCTGTTCTATTTGCAATATTAAAAACATTAATAGCCCCGGCACTTGTATTAATAGTTGTAGTACCAAGATCACCATCAGCTAATATTGCTAATGGAGGATCTGCAAGTTTTTCAGCAGCAACTGTTACTGCTTCCCATATTACATTAAGTTCTATTATATCCGGGAGAGCAGCCATTCCTAAAGACCTACCTTGAACTTCTCCCATTGCTTTACGCAACCGAGTAACAAGAACAGGCATTTCATCAAATCCACTCTCTCTTAATATCTTCTCTCCTCTTTCTTCAAAATGAATCGAAGCAATAGGCATACTCTTAACACCAAACTTTGTTCGACTTCCTTCTATTCGAGGTTCAATAGCATGGATTACTGTAGCTACATCTGTTTCTTGACCATTATTAAACTTTTCCCGATTCGTAACACCTAAATTTTCTAATCCATATTCAAGAACCATTTGCCTAATAGTCATAGGCTTTTCTGAAATTATTGTATCTACAAAATGGTTTTCATCTTCATCAATATGCATCATCTTAACATCCCACGCAACATATCGAATTGGAAGTGCACTTTTCTTTTTAGTCTTAAAAATCCCTAAACCAACCGTACCAAATACAACATCATCAAGACTGAGTTCTGTTAAAGCAACAGATAATCCTGACCGAGAATCATCCATTATTGTATGTGCTTCTTCAGTAATGAAACGCATATACTCTCTATTTTCTTCATTATCCTCTAATCCTCTTGCGAGAATCAATTCAAATGATTGTGAAGCACTAGGCCATAACTGTCCGAGTATAGAAGAAGCTGCTGTCTCAGCTGATTTTGCAGCGGTATTATCAAAAAGTTCTCTAGAAAGAAATGCCCCTTGCTGATTAACCTCAGTAAAATTCTGCTTTCGGTTATTAATAAACTCCCCCAATAACTGATAGTGAGGAAGCCAAGGTTCTTTTCTTTTCTTTAAAACTTCAAGTTTAGCCTTTATTGCACCAACTTTTGTAAGCTCTATTCCATCTGCCATTATTTTTGTATAGCTTCACCAGCAAAATAAAATGCTATGAAGCCCATTATTAATCCAGTTAACCAACTATAAATTACATCAGGAGCAATTTCTCCGGGTTTTAAACCTACATGATTCATAAGAACATATCCAAAACATGCCATAAAGAAAATAGCTATAGCTGCCCTAAAATAAACCCTTATTAATTCTGCTTGATTTATCATTTATATCTTTCTGGTTTATCCCAAATAATAAGTCTTTGTGTTTTAGGATCAAGAGTATAAAATTTACCTTCTTTAGGAACAAGAACATTAAATTCTAAAGATCTATTAAGTATCTCTTTATGTTCTTCAACTGTAGGATAGAGTTTTATAAACACTCCTACAAAAGTAACCAGTAAACCTACAGCAATAGAAGTAAATAATACTTTTTTAAACATTACTCTATTGTTCCACCGATATTACTTGTTAAGATCCATGTAGATCCTGACCATTCAAAGGTTACTGCATCCCCAGCATCATTTAAAATTACATCCGTTCCACCAACATAATTATCTGGAGCAACTTTCAGCCCATCAGTTTCAAGATCAGAAGCAAGTACAATTCTTTTCTGTTGTCCATCAGTACCACCATCGGGAATAAAAAGCCAATCAGCAGATTCCCCTGTAGCATCAGTAATAGCGTAAGTAGTAAAATTAGCAAGTGTTACTGTACCTGATCCAACAAGTCCTGAACTTAAAGTATAAACATCTGTTCCAATTTTAAAGCCACCTGTACTTGAAAAATCAATTCTTGCTACATCAATCTTTTTATCCTTCTTTGCTGAAGCATCATATACAGGAACAAAATCATTTCCACCAGATACTGCTCCTGTAAGTTCATCAAGTTTATCTATAGGGATATTTGTAATGGTATCCCCTCTTGCAAACACATGAGTAACAGAACTAAGTATAACTGTTCCTGTTATCAATCCGGCTAATAATAACTTTTTAAACATCTTTCTTTTCCTCCAATAAAGCTATATAAAATTAATTTATACTAAAATTTTCTTTCGACCAACATTAGCCTCTTCCTGTACCCCTCTCGCACCAGTTTTCTTTAATGATATCAAAGCTGCTCGCCTACCTTTAGACAAATCCTTCTTCTTTTCAGGTTCAGGTTCAGGTTCAGGTGGTGGCGGTGGTGGCGGTGGTGGTGGTGGCGGTGGCGGTGGTGGTTTAGGTGGTGATGGTCTAAAAATCTGTATGAATCTCGACATATTCTACCCCCAAATATTTACTGTACTTGATAAATTAACTGCCTCATCACTTTTTTGTAATCTTCTTGTAGTTTTAAAAGGACTTCTCCCTGTAATTTTTTTAAGTCTAACCGCCTTATTCACGATATTAGAAGCTACTGGATATGCGAATGTCAAGATAAAAGCATCCCATAAATCAGGAGATCTTCCTAATATCTTCTTAATGTCTTTCTTAGGCGGTATTTGTATCAATCCATTAGTTGTTTCTTTATAATTCGGGATAGAAGCCATATCTACTTCTAACTCATCATTATCAGGAATAGAAACAGCTTCTGACTCTATCCAATCTCTTGCGAGTATATGCATTTCTGCTCTTTTGTTGGCATACTTATCGTTTTCTATTGCACCTTCATTAAAGAATACTCCTCGAATAATATCGCCAAAACCATCCTGAACTAAAATATCAATAACTCCATAACCCTTCGCAACATCTATAAAAACTTTATTAACCTTCTGTTTTTCAATCATTCTTGCTAACCGAGCAGCAACTGTTGTTTGCCTAATAATCCCTTCTGTCTTTGGATCAAATATAGTAAATGGATAAACGCATCTTCCTCTACGAGGCATAACTACTGTTCGATCCATCTCTCTTCCCATGTCTACACCTAAAACAAGAGGGGCTGTTGCATTATCAAATTTAGCTTTTCTTGCTTTAATAATTGAATCACCATTAACAAGACTTGTTCCACTTGTAACAAAAGCATCCTGTACAGTCATAGGATACTCTTGCCTGAATTTCCATTCTGTTCCAAATTCTTCTATCTTTATTCTACGCCAATAAATCTGCTCAGCATCAAGTCTAAAAGACTCTTTAAGAATTACCTCTTCTTCTGTATATGTAAAATTATCATCTACTGGCCTTCTATATTCTTTCTGCCAAAACCAAGGAATAAAGACAAGCTCATAATCTCCCTCACCTCTCATCGCTGCCATACATTTGCGATGAAACATATTACCCATACCATTAGCTGTAGACTCCAGCAAGATCTCTGTATCAGCAACATCTGCTATAGATTGCATAATGCCTGTTTCGATCCCATCGGTGTTTTCCCAAAAGCCAACCTCTGAACCATGAAAGTATTGAAGTGTTCCTCCCCGGCCTACATCTTCATTACCAGCTGTACCTGTAGTATACTCACTATCCAAGCGATCAAATTTTATCTGCTTGTTATTGTATACATCGGTATGAGGTTTGATGGCTTCCGGGCAATGATGCTGAAATCTATCAACCATTGCAAAGAGTTTGTTGGTGGTTTGATATTCATGAGAGAGAATAAAAACTGCCTTGCCTCTATTCCTTGTACTGAGATGATACCCTCGTGCAGCAGCATAGGTACTCATGCCTTGCTGCCTACCTTTAAGTATTATGATTCTAACCCTACCTTTTTCTTTCTTCTGTTTCTCTATTCTAAAATGAAGATACTCTTGTGCCCTATTAAAAATAAAAGGTTGTATCTGTCCTGATTCTTTATTTTTAATTTTTAATACTACTTTAGAAAAGAAAGGAAGATTAGTTTGTAAAAGTTCATGAACTTTCTCTGGACTTGTCATTTATTATAGGTTTAATTTCTTCCCTAAGATTATTAAAAGCATCTGCTTCTTTTTTGTACCCTCTGTATTTTAACCATGCTCCACCACTAGTAGCAGCAAGAACTAAAGGTACACACCCACTTGTAGTTATTAAAATTAATGCACAACAAAATAATTTAACCATCGTCATCCTCCTCTTCTGATTCACCCTTAACAAATTCATAAACATTAGGATCGTATCCTAATAACATATAATCATTTTTGTATGCTTTTATTGCCTTATTAATAAATGCTCGTATAGGATGTATAACATGAGTTTCATTAGGCATAGCTTCACCCCGATACTCAATTCTCATGTCTATTTCTATTCTATAATATCTAAGATTATCATCTTTTTTTTGTTCAATATCTGCCATTATAAAATAACTCTTATATTCATCAAATGTGGATTAAATTGTATTTTTGGTGTTCCTATTTCACAATTATTGTAACCAGCAACTTCTCCATATCCATTAGCTCCTTGTGTATATGTTTTTAACCATGATCCACACATCACCCCTCGTTTCTTCTTTGTTATTAATCTTCCATATCTATTAAACCCACTCGTTGAATATGGAATAGCTGGCATACTATGCCCATGCCCAATAATAACAACATCCACATCCCACTCCTTCAAGTATTGTTCGATTCTGTTTGCCTTGCCTCCCGGTGTTCTCCCGGCAATAGTAGAATGAGTAACAAACACATCAAACGAAACTTTCCAAGGATGCCTACTCTTTTCATTTCTGTTAATAAAAGAAAGTCGAACAACACCAGCATCATAAAGCCTCTTCACCGTAGGGTTCTTATACTTATCCGGGTTCATGATGGCTGTTTCAGATTGCCCTTTTACAGTATCATTAATATTAATATCGTTAAGATGAAGCCACATTTCGTAAGAAACATCTCTTTCGTAATGTTTAAATATGCTTCGTTCATGATTACCATCTATGATCCCGACAATTTTTTTCCTAATAGGATAGTATCGCCTATTAGTAGTCATTATTTGTTCGGTAATTATGTTATCAATACTGCCCTGTTTGTATCTTCTTGCTAGTGCCCTTGTATTCCAACGACCATCACCCTTTGGAATAAACTCTGCTTGATCACCCATCAGAACAGCATAAGCGTGATCATCATCTCTTATTTCATCTATCTTTTTCTGAAATGCATCCGTATCACTCCCAGCACTACCCTCATGAACATCCCCTAAACCATACAATGTAAACCATTCATCTATTCTTCGTTTGCATGGAATTGTTATCTGATTAAATTCCATAACAAGCTACGCTAGTAGCTGTTATCCTTCAATAGTAACTTCGGCATTTGCTTCCTCCATTTCTTTTATATAATCATCTGCTAGTTGTTCTTTTCTTTCTAAAAACTGATCATAGGTTTCTGATATTGTATGCTTCTCAATTTGTTGTTTGGGTTTGCCAAGAACCCTATCCTGAATATCCTTAATTGCCCATGTATCTCCCCTCGCTGCTTTCCGGGCAAGGCGTATGTTCATAACCTCCGCATTTGTCAACCCTTCAAATTCTGCATCTCTCTCAAGAAAGACTTCTTTAGGTGTTCGTAAATACGGAAGCGATAAAGCAGCTAAAGGAAGATCTATAAGATTTTCCTTCTCCAACATCTGCCGGAGTTCTACTCGTGGTACTCCATTCTCCCACACTACAAAAGATTCATAACTTTTTTGTAAGTCGTTCATCTTAAAATTTCCATTAATATTTTACTGCCCACAAGCATAAGAATTATTACAACTGGTATATAAATATACATTTCCCAATCTTTTATCATTTCTTTCTCGATACGAAAGTATAAGATCTAACCCCGGAATACATTGTTCTTCTTTTTATCCAGCTAACTCCTAGACTCTCCATTGCCTCTAGAAATATTTTATCTGCCTCTTTTCTAGGAATAATCTTGTACTCACATAACCAATCATGAAGAACAGCAGCCTTTCCATGTCTCCCTATGCGTGGGATTAACCACCTGAGTCCACGAGGTATAGAAGCAAAATCGGTTTTAACCCCGACAGGCACATGAAAAGGTTCACCATCCTTCGCTATGTATTCAAGTGGTGCTGCCAATAAAAACCACTTCCCATCAATAGGTGCATTCATAAAAATTAACACCAGTTGTGATCTAAATCCCCAATCACTTGCGTTCATGACATTTATTGAAATTTCTTAAAAAATAATTGTTCCAATACTTCCCTTATTGCCTGAAGCTCTATTTTAATTAATGAAAGCTCAAGCTCTGCTTGTGCTAACCTTATTCTTAAAGAAACATTATCTTCATACTTATAAGTATAAACATATTTCTCTTCCGGGAGTTTCTTCGCTTCCCCCTTATCGGATGCTTCTGCAAAACTACACCCAAATAAAACCAAGAATATTAAATACTTTTTCATGCCATAAGTTCAGATAAGGCATCTTTCTTTGTTTCAGCTTTTGTTGCTACTACTTCCTTTGTAAAAGGAACTCTAACCTTATTAACCTTTTCTTCCTCTGGATCTGCTTTCCAAGATGATCCTGTTTCTTTTACCATATCTTGTTCTTCTGTTTCCTCTTCAGGCTTTGGAAATAGATCTGGATTAAGTGCCCGCAACCCACTTAATATCTTCCAATCCTTCCTCTTAGCATCCTGTACCTTTATAAAGTTATCAGGATCAGCCTCTGCCATCTGCACCGCTTCCCTGAGTTCCATAAGCGTTTCAAAGATTTCTGGTTCTACTGGTAACTCGTTTTCCTGTATGTAACTTAAAATAGTTGTCCTGTTCATCTGCCATAGAACTGCTTTCTGCTGAGCAACATCTCCAAATGCTACAACATTCATGATCTGGTGGGTTCTATAACTAACATAATCAGGATACTTCTTCTTTAACACTACATCCAAAATCTTATTCTTAATAACGGAGAGTGCTGAATCCATAGTCGGCATATTAATATCGAATTTGTAAGACTTCAGATTCAGCCTTTTCTCCCCCTCTCTAACAAAATACTGTCCGGCTACTGTAATTCTATATCCACTCTCTACACTCATCCCTACCTCCTTAAAAAATTAAAATTTTTTATTTGTTGTTTTCATGCCTAAAAACAATACACATTTTAAACAATAAGTCAAGTAGTTTTATGTATGCTAGTGGGTTCTAAAAATTTTATAAATTTTTATTCTAGTAAAGTATATATTCATATAATTGGAAAGGGCTTTTAAGGTTTGTGGTTTTTATGGTTGTGCACACTAAGAGCTATGGATGCTTTTTTATATAAGAAGGTGGTCGGCCAGCTGGGATGCCAGCCCCTTTAAAAACAGGGGGGTAGGGGCTTAAGTTTTGTGTTAATGAAAGTCATAGACTATATTGTTTATAAGATGCTCCATGTGTTCAACTCGTTGATACACACATGTCGCATCTTAGATACATTGCGATTGAACACACAACAATCGCTATCATTCATTCATAGGCTAAACACCTTATCTATCTT